>SDBV01006104.1_pt1 | contig 16782 bp, 27 predicted proteins | sample 2277081 | NCBI WGS metagenome assembly SDBV01 (sample SAMN10402039, study PRJNA504765) | marine sediment metagenome | isolation source: marine sediment core GS10_PC15, 223 cmbsf | place: Arctic Ocean: Southern Knipovich Ridge | collected 2010 | reverse complement strand
GACGGCCCGAGAGGCAGCCGAGCGGGACAATCGGCACCGTGAAGAAATGCGGTCGCTCAAAGAGAGTAGCGAGCGCCAGCTCGACGCGCTCAAGCTCATGATCGAGAAGTCCGGCGAAGGCAAAATCGATCCCGCCATGACGATGATGATGGAGCTGCATCGTGGGCAGTCCAACGCCCAGCAAGAAACCGCACGCATTTCGGCCGACCAAGCTCGTGAGTCATCGCGACTTGCAGCCGACCAGCCACGCGTCGTCATGGAGTTGATGGAGCGCGCACAGCAAGCGTCGGGCTCCGAGAAGATCGTCGCTCAGCTCGCGACCGTGTACGGTGGCGCCGTCGACATGCACAAGTCGGCCTTCGAGATGGTCTTGGGCGCGCAGGGTTCGCCAGGTTGGGAGATGGCCGGTAGCGCTATCGAGGGCGGGAAAGAGATCCTCGAAAAGTTCGTGCAGGGCAAGCGTGACGCCGCCGTTGCGGAACAGGCCACACAGCAAATGCAGGCGCAGGCGCAGGCACACACTGCCGCCGCGTACGCCGACGCGCAGGTGCGATCGCAGCAGCAGGACCCGTATCGCTACGAGGACGGCTCGATCAAGGGCCAGTCGCCCGAGCGCACACAACTCGCCGGTGGCGGCGAGGAGCCTGAAGAGGCTGAAATCGTCGAGGCGGAGACAGAGCCGGAGACGGAGACGCCCGACGAGACTCCCGCCGTCGATGGTGGTCCACACGAGTCGACTATCTTCGGTTCGGTCTGGCCCGACGTCCAAAACATTCGGGTGGCTGTGAAGTCTGGCGATGTCTCGCCGGATCAAGTCGCGCAAGCCATCGTGCAAGCCGCCATTCAGATCAAGGCCGCCGGCATAACGGTTCCGGTGTTCACGCTCTACGAGGAGAAACGCTACACCGAGTTGTTGGACTTGGTCCTTCCTGGGACGATGTCCGAGTACATCGCGCAGTGTGCAAACGCCGTCACTGCGTTGCGGGCCCAGATCGACCAGGGCCTGGCGTCGCCGGTGGTTCCCGAGGTTCCAGCCCCACAGGTGATCCCCACCAATCCGATGGCGCCTCCGCCGCAGACCATTGGTGGCGACGACCCCAACGTCGAGACGTCGGCGCCTGTTCCCGCGCCCGTCACTGGCTAGTGACCGGACTCGACGACATCACAAAGGCGCGTATCCGTCGTACGGGTGAAGCTGCGGCCGATCCGCTCAACGATGCCATTGAGGAGTGCGCGCTCGCGTCGATCGATTATGACCGTGCGTTTGATTCGGCCACTGTGATCCTTTGCGACATGATGCGCAAAAGTGCGGATGACGTTCGATCCGCGATCGACGGCGAACTACCCGCTGGCGCGGAAGCGCCCTGCGATCATGTCCACGCGATGGCGGTTGGGTTGGTGCAGAAGCACATCCGGGACCGGACCCAAGAAATCTTGAGTGAACAACCGGACGACGATGACGATGGTGAGAACAACGACGGTGAACCAGCCTGAAGTCCTCGTGTTCGTGATGTCTGGATGCGCCGCGTGTTCAGAATTGAAACCGTTGGCGCAGCAGATGTCGGTGCACTACCAGCGCTGCATCAACACTCGAATCATCGACGTCGACGTCGACGCCGAATTTGCCGACGCGATGGGCGTGGAGGAGCTTCCCACCATCATCGGCGTCAACGCTGCGAAGCAACCACAGATCCGAATGGTCGGCCATGATGGCAAACCCGATCGGTTGATTGAGGTCTACTCGCGGTTGCTCGCAGGTGTCACAAGCTGTAGTGTGAGCCCCTTTCGTGACGTATAGAAAGAGAACACCATGAGCAACATCATCGAAGGTTTCAAGGTCGACGTTCCCGTGGCAGAGCTGGGGGAACACTTCCAGCGCCGCATCGAGTTTCATCGCGCCAAGGTCGGCGATCTGGAGATCAAGATCGGCAAGCTCAAGGATCGCGAGGTCGAGGCCAAGAATCTCGCCGACGATCTATCGTTGCGCACACACGCATGGGGCGGGCTGATTGGCGGCGATCCGGTGGAGATGTTCGAAATGGAGAAGCGTCTCCACGCGCAGTGTGCCGACTACTTCGTGTTCCTGAGCGCGCATCTGATCCGAGATACGGTCTACCGGCTCACCGATAACGATCTTGTTGGGCTGGAGTTCGGCAGCAAAGCGGTCCGCGACGGGCACGGCACCACGCTGCGCTACATTCCTGAATAGTTGGTCGTGTGCATCTGGTTCGACGCAGCGACAGCATTACCGATGTGGTTTTGCTGTCGTTGCCAAAGTCTCAACGCGTATGACCGCACGTACTGTGCACTGTGTGCACGCGTTCAGCATCCGCTCGTGCGACCGCGCGTTAGCGTTTCTTTCGAGCGCAGCGATCGTAGAACTTCTGAGTGACCGACATTGGTAGCATCACACCTTCGTTGGCTGTTGCGGCGTTCATCAGACGTACGTAGGCAGCGCGGCACTGGCCGTTCTTCAAAGCACTGTGCATGAGGTCTGCTTGGAATTTGGCCTCGCGGCTGATAAGCGCTCTCTGTCGTCCGGGTCTGCGTGGCATTGAAGGTTCTCCTGTTTATCTTATCCTCGCGACGGCCGCTTGATCCAGAAGTAGGTCACGGCGCCGGCGGCCAACAGCCCCAGGAACAGCACGCCGGCGAGGGCGATGCCGCTCTCACGACGAACGACGAGCCCCGGTAGTCCCGCTGGAGCGAGCAGTGGCCCAGACGCGGCTGCGATCACGCCGGTCGCGTTCTCAATCGCAGCTAGATTGTCGGCAACCGCTTGAGGAGTCGCGATACGTGTCGCGAAGAGTGCCGATTGCTCACGATCGACGCTAGACGGCGACTGCGCAGCGGACCGTGCCAGCTCTTGCAGCAGGGAGACCATGGTGGAGTCGATCTGTGGGACGACAGGAATGAGCTGCGGAGGGTCCGGTCGATCGAGGACGTCGCGTGGGCCGAACGATTCGTTGATGTTGGCGCGTGCGCTTCGGATCGCTAACGCTGTGCGGTCGTTTTCGGCAAGGATTAGATCGGGCCCCGAGAACAAGAAACTCAGCTCAGCCTGATTGAACTCTTGCCTAATCGCCTCCTGGCCGAACCCCATGATTGTCGTGGCGATCTGCATCAGCTCCTCTGCGTCAAGTAGACGATGGTACCGAATCCGAGGAAGCCGAGGACGAGCCCAGCGATGATCACCACAGGACTCGCTTTGAACCGCGGCTTTTTCTTGAGGACGATCTCCTCGAATATCTCGATCAGTTTGTCGAGCTGGGCGGTAAACGTGTCCACGTTCTGTGGGTCGGCTGTCACTTCCGGCGGAACAAACGGGAATGCGCTTTGGCGTCGGAGCTGTAACTCGTCGATGGCCGGGTTGACTTCTTTGATCGCGATGGCCAGCGCGTCGCGGTTCTGGCGGAAGATCGTCCGATCGATCTCAAGCATGTCGGTCGGGACGGCCGGGGCGGTCTCGTCCAGGTCGGGAAACGTGAGCAAACGCTGGGGGCCAGCTTGGGTGCGCAGCTCCACGCTGATTTGCTGGAGAATTGGGACGGCAAACTGTGCCCGCTCCAACGCCTGCGGAAACGGTACTCCTTGACCGAATCCACTCAGCCGAATTGTTTCCGCGTGGATCATGGTGGCTATCGTCTCACAACGTAAACGATTGTCCCAAGAAGACCAAGACCAAGCAAGCCGATGAACGCGATGGTCCCGACGCCGATCGTGCGTTTGGCCCTCGGTTGCAGCGATGGCCGCAGCGTCGGCGCGGGTTTAGGGGGCTGTGTTCGCTCCGCCGGGTCCGGTGTGAAGTTTGGGGCAACGCCAGTGCGTGCCGCCAACACAGCAGTGACAAAGACGACGCTGGTCGCGAGTGATTGCGGAGTATTCAGAAACGCGGCCAGCTCACCGACAGCGGCGGGTTCCACCATCTCCTGGTTAATTAGCCGCGCCCGGGTGAGCGTTGCGGGACCGATCTCGCCGTCCACGCGCAGCAGCGGAAACCGAGCGGTCTCGCTACCTGTGAGGAACGCAAGGGCGTCCTCACCCGGGTGGATCGCGTTGAGCATCCGCTGGAGGCCTTGAAACTGGCCGAGGGTTTCGAGGTCGGACGGGATAACGTTGTTGCCCTCGACTGTGAACGCGCCGAGCTGATCACTCGATCCGAAGAGACTACGGGATCGCCGCTCGACCTTCGTCGCCCGCCGCATTCTCGATTGCTGGATCTTCGCCTGGAGGATCTTCGCCTGGAGAAGCGCTTCCTGGCGGCGCTGGAAGTTCGAGTCTGGATCGACGACAGGGAGCCCACGGCGCCGCGCCCGCCGGAGCTTCGCTTGTTCGATCTTCAGGTCCATGTCGACAATGGGGACACCACGAGGATCGAGGGTAGATTGGATCAGCATCTATATTGCTCCGAAGACGGCGAGCCTGCGCTTGCAGCTCTTTTTGTTGATGACCCCATCGCACTTCCAGACAACGAACTGTGTTTTGTGCGATTGACTTCGGGCTTTCTGCCTTGCAGCGGCGACGGCTTCGCTCTCGCTGGAGTAGTCCGGTCTGGACCGCTTCCAAGCCCGACCCCACGTGACGATGTAATACGTGCGTGCCACTCAATTCACCTCTTGCACTTCCAACCGGCGTGCAACGGATCCTGCCAGAGTTTACGCGCTTCGCCACAGGTCGCCACGCGCACAGAAGCGTTGTCCCCAGGCGCGCCCAGGAGTTTCTTACGAGCGCCGCCGCCAGGGCGAACAACTTTTTTGCCCGTTATCTTGTCAATGAACGCGTAGAGCGTTAGAGAGTTGCCGCCGACCCAGCCTCGTTTGGGGTTCCACTTCGGTAATGTGATTCGTTTGGCCATCCTTATTCTCCCTTCGCCCACGCGCAGCCGGCGGCCTTCGCGATGCGTGTGGCTTTCTTGACGAGCGCTGGCCGTCCCGTCTGGGACGCGCGTTGTTTGGCCGCCCACAGCCCACGGCAGTCGGGTGCGCACGTGGTCGAGCTTGCGGACATGATCGGAAACTGCGGCTCGACCTTGCCGGTCTTGGACTTTTTGTATTGCAGGAACGCGCCTCGACCGCACCGACGCATGAGTGCGCGGCGAGCTTTGGTCGTCTTCGGTGCCGCCTTGGCCCAGCCGGCCGTCGAGTACGTGTTGCGGTGCGTGCCTTTGCCTCGTGCCGCGGCTCCGAATTGTTTGGTTTCGCCACGACGGACGTTGATCTGCACAGCACCTTCGTCGGTGAGCTTATAGACCCAACTGCGCCCACGCTGGGCCTCGTCGGCCATTTGCCAACCAATCATCTCATCCATGATGATCTCAGCACGCTTCTTCGCGATTCCCGCGCTCTTGGCGACGGCACTTATCGTTCGCGGTTTCGTGAAGTGCAGCGCGCGAAGGACGCTGTACCAATCACGACCGAATTGAGCAGAGAGCTTTTTCGATTGGTAGGGCGCGATTCCAAACATTGGGTGTTTTCCTTTCCCCTCCAGGGTTTGCTCACGATACCACTCGGTCTCTTGAGCCACGAGTCGTTGTTCCTCGATCCAGTCGGGGAGCCGAAACGCTTGTACGGACTCGTGGGCTGGGCTCGTGTCGTTCAGGGCTGCGAGGTCAATGTCCTCGAAGCAGTACTTTTTGCGCGGTTGGGGCGGCAACGCGGCCCAGATCGCATCCGAGATTGAGCGCGCGGCTTTCTTCCCCTTCAGGTCGTACTTGTGGTTGATCGAGTCGAACTCAGCCGGTGAGACTTCGTAGCCGATGCCGCCGTAGTTCTCGATGATGTCGCGGTTCTCGTCGACGAACACACGCAACAGAGCTTGCTTGGTTGGGAGGCACGCGGCGGGCCCACGTGGGATTGGCCCTCGCCACCAAAACGCGGGAGCGCGGCCGAGTTCTGCCAGCGCCGTGCGCATGGGTCACTGCGGTTTCTTGCGGACGCAGAACCGACGGAAATCGGTTCGAGTTTTCTTCAGCTCGCGGGCGACGTGTTTCGGTTGCCGTCGTGAGGATCGTTCCTTGACTGTACCTGGGGGGTTAGCCATTTCGGCGTTCCAATGCTCCATGATGGCGGCTTCGACGTACGACTCAGCCGACGAGAGAGCGGTAAACGCCTTACCGCAGTTGCCCGCACGGATGTACTTGCGCGTAAACTCGACCTGGTTCATGCCTTCCGCAGCGAGACCGGCGGCACTGTTGGCGTGCGTCGCACCCGATCGGCCGAGCCCACGTTGTTTGCGTCTGCGTCGTGCCATGAGCTAGCCTTTCTTGAATCGGAGGACCGCGATGACCGTCGTGACCACAAGTGCCGTCGCCGACATGATCGACGCAGCGATCGCCCACTTCTCGGCCGTTGACAATCCTTGGCCGAGGCCCTGTCCGCCTTGGAGCGTAAAAATTGGGTCGCCGTGGGTGCCAATCCAGCCGCGGTGGATAGGCAAGTAGCCAGGCCTCGTCTGCGCGAGCTGGCCGTCGTTCGGCACCGGCCCCATCGCTGCGGTGGCCGATGGCACGCTGATCTTCATCTCCATCGGCCCCGTCACCCACTGGTTGGGCGGCATCGCGATGCGGATGTTGTCCGTATTGGGATCGGGCTCGTAGACCGCCTGGGTCGGGCTCGGCGGGTTCAGGTACGGAAATGGCGGCGGCGGCGCGGGAATTCCTGCCGGCTCAATCTGGCCGAACCCCTGCATCGTGATGGTGGTTGAACCGGGCGCGGTACCCACGGACCGGGCGAAGGTCACGTGCTGCATGGGTTCAGACTATCCGATCCCGGACAGGATCACCAACACCTACCAGCGGCGACGGTGGCCCAACCCGCTACGGCGCCGACATGTCACACGCCGTCTCGCCCGGCGAATTGTGCGCTCCGCCTTCATACAGTACCCGCGTTTGGCCGCAGTTAAGGCGGTGTCAAGCTGCCCGGTGAACCAGGGCCGCATGGGCTTCGAGGCCCGACAGTCCCGCTTGGCGGCAGTGATCAGGGCCCTAATTTCGCCCACGTCGCAGTCTCTTTGCAGGCTCCTTTTCTTGGATCTGGGCACGTTTCCACGATACTTGATCCCAGACAGGATCGTCACGTTGTGTTGACCGAGGGATCCAACCTGCCGTAGGCTAACTCTATGACCTCCGCGTTGCAGATCTACGGCGCCGGCCTCGGCGGGTCCATCAGCGAGGAGATCACCAAACTGATCTCGCGTGGAAAGGCGCGCGAGGTCGGAACGTCTGCTGTTCTGCCACCCGGCATCCAAGAGCTAAGTATCTCGGAGGCCAAGAAACTGTTCGACCCACTATTCAAAAGATGGTGGGTCTGGGCCATCGCCGGGACGGTTGTCGTTGGCGGCGGGTACCTCGTCATCCGTCGAAGGAGATAACTCGAAAATGATGATTGCTGGACCTCCATCTTACTCGTCGCTCCCGAACATTCCGAACGTCAACGCGCTTCCGGGCGGCGTTCCGTACGGTCCGTGGGGGAACCTCTATCGTTCGGCTCCGGGTGCCCAGATCCCGGCCGTTCACTACCCCGGCATGAACCCCTACGGAATGCGTGGCGGTCTCGGCGCCGCTGGAGTCACCATCCAGGGCTTCGGCCAGGCCACCAACGGGCTCGGCAACACGGGCACATTGCTCATCGCCGCTGCCATCTCGGCCGCCGTTGGCGCCGCGTACGCCATGGCGATCAAGACGCGGAAGCCGATCCGCAACGCCGCGCTCGTCATGGGTGGCATCACCCTCGGTACTGGCTTGCTCGCGATCGCGGCGACGAAGGCCAACGGCGCAGCAGTCGCAGCAGTCGCACCCGGCTAGACCATGCTCGTCGCGGAGCCCATAGGAGGGTTCGGGGGTTTCCGAGAAGATGTTGTCGGAGCCCTCGGCCCTTTTCTCGGCACCACGCGAGTCAACACGTTCATCAACAGCCTGGAAGCAGAAATCCGCCGGCAAGCGGAAGCGGGTGCACGCCAGGCGATTCCGCGCATTCGTACCGAAGCGGAAGCTGGCGCACGCCAAGCCATTCCAGACATCACGCTCGCGGTTGAGCAGAAAGCGCGAGACACAGTTCGACCATTTGTGATCACCGCGATTGCTTTGGGCGTTCTCGGCGCCGTCGTTGGCGGATTTGCACTTTGGAGAAGTCGATGACCCACGCACCCAACATGGACTACCCGATGCTCGTCGGCGCTGGAATTCAAGGCGCCCGCATCACGTTTCAGGGCGCACAGCTCCGTGCGCCCGTCACATTCCAGGGATTTGGCCAGCTGTTTCCAGACGGGATCGACATCCCGATCCCGACGTTGCCACCCGGCGTCATTCAAGCGGTTGCCGCAATCCCAGCGCCTCAAGCGCCTCAAGCGCCAAGTCCACTGGCCAGCAACAAAAAGCTCCTCGTCGGCGCCATCGTCGCCGGCAGCGCGCTCCTTGCGGTGTTGCTACTCCGATAGCATTGGGCTGTGTTAGCGTCCTCGGCCATGGGGGCAATGACATTCAGCCGGATGCGCCAGTCGGACTACTGGACGGATAAATTCTCGGGCCCGCCGTGCAGAACGCTGGCGGACATGACCGAGGAAGAGATCCAGGCGATCGAACGCGAGTACGGCTGTCCGGTGATCCGCCCTACTTCAAAGGTGGCGCGAGGATCCGGAACACGTTCCCAATCGGGTCGCGGACGGCGACGGACCCGGGTGGAAACTGCACAGCTGGCGGCACCGTAAACGCGAGTCGTTGCGCCGCCTGCGCAGCCTGAATATCGAACTGTGACGCGAAGCGAAAACGTGGCTTGACACCAATCCCGGCAAATTCGAGAGCTTTGTTGATGCCCTCGATCGTGCTGGCGAGAGTGCCCGCTTTACCACGAACAAAGTCGATGATCTTCGGCCGCGGGTCGGTGTCGAAGACGCACGTTCCAAGGTTTTCGCAGACGAAGCTGCCTTTGACCAAACCGCCGATAACGGTCCAGAGCCCACTGATTTCGCCACGGTCCAGATCTGCACCCCCCACGATGGCGGAAAGGATCGTTCCAACGCCCGGAACGTCTGCGATGACGCCAGCGACCTCGTTTTGTAGCGAGTTGGTCAACTCGTCGGCTCCCGGCACTTTCCCTAGCAGGCGCCCAGCCGCGTAGAACAAACCAAACACGACCTGCTTGTCGACGTCGCCGTCGGCTGGACAACTTGCAGCGCTCGGGTCGCACGGCGATAAGTTCTTGTCGCCCTGGGCCGTTGCCAGCACGTTCATTGCGGCGCGCAGCCGCTTGGTGTCTGGCGTTGACGCGCCGAGACCGGCCGAGAGTCCTGCGATAGGATTTGCGAAAATCATGGTGTCTCCTACGTGGGCGCGAGAATGCGGAATTGGTTGATTGCCTCGTCGAACACGGCGACGGAACCGGGTGGTGCTTCTAGCAGCAGCGGCGCAGGCGGTTTCACAAACGCAATCCCAGCCGCAGTTGCCGGCGAAATGGTTCGCCCGGACGTGTACCAAGCTGGAGGGGGAGGCGGAGGCGCAATCTCGAACGTGAGTGGTTCCGGCGGCGGAGTCCACGGTTGCAGCGCAAACTCAGACGGCCACCCACTGTGAACTTTCTTGTAGAAGCCCGTCATGTAGATGTCGCCACGGGCTCGAAGGGGCGCTTGACCTGTTACGCGCTTGATGCCGTCGTTGTCCACACAATCCCGCGTCGTGACATGCGACATGTTCGCGCACGGGATGTAGACGAGCCTCGGCAGTTGGTCTTCGGGCTGCCAGATGGCAACGTTCGGCATACAAGCGCCTTCGACACGAGGCTCGATCGCCCAGTTTCGAGTTGCGTCGGGTGGAAGCCAGTGTTCACCGGGACGCAATCCATCAGGTGATGCGCACCGCCGCCAGTGAACATCCTCCCTTCCTGTTTGGAGCGCATACCACGTCGGCCCTCCGCGCGTCGGAAGATACTCAAACAACAAATCCCAGAGGTTCTCAGCTGCCCAGTTGCACGCCGGTACCGAGGCGTGTGAAGGGACACCCTCGGCCTCTAAAGCCTTAGCGCACGCAGCTGCGCCCACCTTGGTGATCCCAGCCTCGGCAATAATCCACGCCACACTCACGTCACCGGCCGTGACCGTAAGCAGCGCTCGACAGATTTCAGGCGGGAACCCAGTGCGGAGCCCACACTCCTGGAGAGCACCGGCAGTGATCGCCGGCGGCTGGCCGAGGCCCCCGCCGCGCCGCAGACCGCGACCGCAGCACCCGTCATCACCTCGTGCTTCCCGCTTCCGGGCAACCGGCGTCGCGTAGATCATCGAGTGCTCACCGTAGCATAGGGCTCGTCCTGTCCGGGACGGGGACTTATGATAACGTGGCCCTATGGCATCCAAGGCGGAGATCGGTCTTTGGACCATTGGCGGCCTGGCGACACTAGGGGCATTTGTGTTCCGACGCCGGCTCTCGCGAGTAGGCTTCACCAATGCTCTGATCTTCGGGGGTGGCACTCTTCTTACGGCTGGTGTCATGAGTGGGGCTCGGGTTGTTCGGTCTCGGCAGCTCAACGGTTTCCTTGGGGATTCCAATTTGGGGCTCACGATGACCGAGGTTCATCAAGCCAACGGCCAGACGCTCAAGGTCTGGGACGATCGAAATATGGGCATCAAGGAGCGCGTGTTTTTGCTCCAAGGCCTCACGGCGAAGTCGATCAAGGACTCGGACACGCGCAAGTTGGCGCTGGCGATCACGGGTGAGAACAATCGTCGGGTCAAGGTTGGCACCGAGACAATCCAGGTCCGCGGTGCTGGCTGCACAGCACGAGATGACATGTGCGAAGCTGAGGCGATCTTCAATTGGACGGCTGATCCGGTGAACGTTCGCTACACTGGCGACGTTGGACCCCACGCACTAAGTCCTGGTGGTCCAGTTGAGCCAGTTGATCTATTCCAGTCGGCGGTCCGCACCGTTGAGTTCCATGGTGGGGATTGTGATGACCACGCCATCTTGAACGCGACGCTCGGCGCACAAAACGGCTTCCCGGTCAAATTCCGGATCACGAGCAACACGGGCGAGACGTGGGACCACATCTATACGATGTTCGGTTTGCCCAAGTTGGACCCAACCCGTTGGATTGCAATTGATACAACATTGGGCGCAGGCAAATTCAACAAGCAACCGCGGCGCAAAAAGCAAGTAGACTTCGCAGCGTAGGAGAACGAAATGCAAACCATGGAATGCACAACTGGGCCGGCGATGGGACTACAGGGTCAAGGTCACGTTCACGCGGTTGACTGCCCACCGTTTGGGGCGATGGCGATGCAGCCGATGCCGACGCTCGATGGCTTTGGCGCGAGCCAAGCGGAGTTGGAGGCGATCGCCGACCAATTGCGTGCCCGTACGCTCTTGAGTACGAATGACATCGCTGATGCGATGCGTGGCCTTAGTAGTGCCGACCAGCAACGGCTCGCCGCGATTTTGTTGGTCAAAGGGACGAGCCTCACGTTAGTTGAGGGGGCACTCGCGAATCTGGTGCCAATCAGGGAACGATTTAGCCCCGGTGTTCAGCTCGCATTCGGCCTTCTCGCGACAGCGTCGATGGCGGCCAGCGCCTACCACGGCTACAAACGAAACCGTTCGATTGGTTGGGCGTTCGTGTGGGGATTCTTTGGCGGCGTGTTCCCGGTGATCACGCCAGTCATCGCCGTCGCGCAGGGATTCGGGAAGCGGAAGTAAAAAAAGTGATCTCGGCGCAGCTTGTCGGCTTCGGACGCGCTCTCGGCCAAGATCCAGATCAGGTTGCAGAGCTTCAGCGGGAGATCAACTTCTACTTAACGCTGAAGATGGGGCTTGGCGACGATCTGATCGACGTAGACGGTATCGCGGGATTCGAGACGTGGGGTGCCATTCACGCCATCTTTGTCCACTTTGGATTGGTGAGTAACCTAGACCCTTTGGTCGGGCCGCCGCCAACCGTTGCAGATCTGCGTACTGGAATTGATGACCTGCTCGTGGCCGCGCGGTTCATGTCCCAGAACACGCGAGACGTCTTCCAGCCAACGCCGCAAGTGCGCGCATTGGTGCTAGAACTCCCACAGAAGTCCAACGTGGTCGTGATCGGGGGTATTCTGGTCGGTGTCGTTGCGTTGGCCGGCATTGGTTACCTAGCGATGAGGAACGCATGATCTACAGCGACTACTCTCCCGCCATGTTTGCGGCCCCGATCTCGTTTACAACCGACACAACCCAGGCGCGGATATCGATGTTCTCCACGATGCTTGCGCCGCAGGCTCTTACGGTTTTCACGCCGCCCCCACCGCCGCCGGAGCCGTTGCCGTTGCCCCCGCAGGAATTCTTTCCACCGACGGAAGTTCCGTTGCCCATCCCAGGCTTCGAACCGCTACCGCCGGCGCCGCCACAGATCGCACCAGATGGTGAGACAGAACCGCCGCCGATTTTTCCGACGGACCTCCCGCCGCAAGAGCAGTTCGATCCGTCGCCGCCGCCACCGCCAGTACCGACGACGCCACCGCAAGTGTTAGACACGTTCCAAGTTTCGACGCAGGCGGCTCAGTTCGCACCAACGCCAACGAGCAAGCTCAAGCCGATTCTCATCGGCGGCGGAATCGTTTTGGGGCTCGCAGCGATCGCGGTCTTCATCGCGAGGCGATGAGCGTTCAGATTTCAGCGCGCCAGCAACGTGTCCACGTCGTGAGCGAGGCCGCCGCGGTTTTACTTGTGGTTCCGTTTCTCGGGCTCGTCGCTGCGCAGAAAGAGCTACCAACCTGGATGCGAATTGGTGTGGGTGCGCTTGCCGTCACAACACTCGCGCTTGACGGATACTTGCTCATTCAGTGGATGAAGCGATAGCAACACACGCGCGTTCGTAGGCCTCGCGCAACCGGAGAAACTCGTCCTGCGTTCCGCCCTTATCAGGGTGGACCTTTTTGGCGAGGCGTCGGTACGCTCGGTCGACCTCGTCGCGTGTTGCATCGAGGGCGACACGTAGAACGCGCCACCATTCGTCGCCGTCCGACTTATCGTGGATGAACCCAGCGAACGCCTCGTCCCAGACGACGATATGGTCATCGATCCACCGGAACAACGTGCGCAATACGTCGGCTACCGCGTCGAGGTTCTCGACTCGCGAGCCAAACTTTCCGCAGCGGATCCGGTACTGGACGGACCCTTTCCAAAAGTCGAGCCCAACGGTTCGGCCGTCGCGAAGGATCCGATGTCGTAGCGGGGCTCGACGGCGCACATAGTAGCCAGCGATGTTGCCTGGGGCATCGTCTTCGACAACCCACACTGAGTCTTCGACGTTTTCTTCGGACGCGCTGAGCGTGTCTTGACCGAGGTTGTTCATCACCTCGGCGATCCAGGCCGCAGAATCGTTTGATTCGCTCATCCACCCGGGACGTGGTTCTTGAGCGTGCGGCGCACGTAGGCCGACACGCTGATCTCTTCGGCGTCGGCGTGCTGTTTGATGCGCGTCATCAGCTCGCGAGTTATGCGCGCTTGGAGCTGTATGAGGTTGTCGTCATCGTCGGGCTTCGGCTTCGATCTCACGCGAGGCATTTATATTCTATACAACTCGTTTGTATTCTAAATCTATGGTCCAGGATGGGATTTTGAAATTCAACGTCGCCGTTCTAACGCATTTGTAATACAAACTCTTAAATCTCGCGGACTTGGATTTGACACAGCGTCGGACCCGTGAGACGAATAAAGGATGCTGCATCCCACGATGTCTATTCGACCGGACGACATTGTCCGATCTGGGATCATCCAACCCTTCGGGGTTCGCGCGACCAGCCCGGTTGCGTTCGCTCGGCACGAAATCGACCCATTCATTCGCGCGATCCGGCCCATGGGCCCACAAGCGGGGGGAGTCACGTTGGACGGTGCTCTAGGTATCACCACAATTTCGCCGATGCCACTCGCTGGCGTAGGCGCAGGTCTCGGTGCGATCTCGGCACAGCCCGCTGCGATGCTCGGGATGGTTCAGGCCAACCCGATGCCGCTTGCTGGTTATGGCCAGGCGGCAAGCTCGACCACCGAGAAAATCATGTACGTCGGCGGCGGTTTGCTCGTCGGCGCACTCATTGGATGGTTCGTCGGCAGTCGGTAAAGGTGCCGCGCGTTCACACGATCGAAGGCTCCGACTCGAAACCGAAAAGGGATTCTGGAATGGCAAATCGTCGAAAAGGTCTCGCAGGACTCGCGCAAGCGCGCGGCGGCGACATGAACCCCCTCTGGGGTGCAGCAGCCTCGGGTATTGTCGGGACCGGCACCGCGATCGGTGTTCGTGCGGCCACCGGCATGGACAAACACGCGGAGCTGATCGGTCTTGGGACCGGCGTGCTCACCGGCATCGCACTCATGATGTCGCCGCGAACGCGCGCAGCGGGTTTCACGGGTGTTGTCGTCGCGATCGTCAACAACGGCTTCCGCTTCATGGAGCAGCTCGCTTCGGACAAGCAAAAAATCAGAGACCTCGCTGGCGCCAAGGCGCACTTCGCAGCCAATACTGCCACCACCAAGGTCCCGCTCAAGACGCAGTTGACCCTTTTGCAGGCCGAAGCGCAGTCTGGCGGATTCGGCATGGTCACCGTCGATCCACGTCAACTCGCCGGCGGTTTGGGCGCTGTGTCCGCGCAGCAAGTTCCGACGCTCGGCGCTGTCTCTGCGCAGTCGATGCCTCTTGCTGGACCCAACGGCCTCGGCATCGTGTCGCCCGAGGTCATCCGCACGCTCGGCCAATCGGGCGTGCAATTCCAGGGTGGCGGCGACAGCGGTCCTGGCGTGTCCGGGATCGGCCGGCACTACGGAGCGACCGTCCTCGGCTAACCAAGTTTTTCGTTGTCGCGTCCCGGCAGGGTGCCGCGTTCGTGACAAACCAACCAACCCAGCGCTAAAGGAAAAGAGGAATTTATGGGTTATGTAGGCGTGGCACCCGGCACCACCACCATCACACTGCCGGATGGAAACACCATCGCACTGAGCGATTGGATCGATGACAAGTTGTTCGGCACCGTCCAGCTGAACAACGGCCAGACCAACCAGGTCATCGTGTACTCGAACGGTCGATCACAACCTATCCCGGGTGGCACGCGCATCCAGACCCGCGTCGACACGAACGTGCCGCGCAACGGGGAAAACGGCCTTCCGAAGGACTGGGAGATGCTCGTGTATGGCTGGGGCCTGAAGATGGTCCGCGCCATGCGGCCTCAGACTGCCGCCAACCAGCCGGTGCTGGCCGACGGTGGCGGAGCCCTCTCCGATCCCGTCTCGCAGCGGACGTTCTTCGATCTCGATCGAGTGATCGCGTTCGAGTACCGCTACAACGACAAGCAGTACTCACAGGGCGTCATGCAGGACTACCCGCAGGGTGGCGGCATCAACCTCGTGACGACCAACGCAGCACGCGAGCAGGTCACCAACGGCGTCCCGTCGCCGCGTGACCGCGTTGCCCTCGTGCTTCCGGTCCACGAGCGCGAGAACCTGTCGTATCAGGGCGTTCTCCAGCCGGAGGCCGCGCTGATCATCGCCCAGGCTGCATCCGACGGCGGCGACGACCTCGACTTCGTCGACCTCAAGCTCTACAAGTGGGGCTTGATCAAGCGCACGGTCATCTAGAGAGCTGATCCCCTCTGGGATCTCTTTCAATCAATCTGTGAATCCCGGGGGGCATCCCGCCCCCCGGGTCTCGACTCTCAGGAGACCTTCGATGGCCGACCACACTCCATTCTACATTCCGACCCACTTCGCTGGGCAGCGGATCAAGTTTCGGGTTCCGTACTCGATGCCTGGAGAGCTTGTGGTCGCGAACGCGACGACCGGCGTCGAGTTCCCCGAGGCGAGCTTCCTGCACAACATCGAGTTGGCGTTCGAGATCTGGGCCGTCCACCTCGGTGCAAGCCAGCTCGACGCCAATGGGAACCCCCAGGCCGCTCCGGCGCCTGGCATCAACAAGTTCTGGCGCGTCCGCATACAGGACGTGTCCAAAAACCAGCTGATCACAAAGAACGCCCAGCTCGTCGCGGGTCTCACCGACGACGACACCAACACCTGGTTCTGGCGCGTTCCGTACACGCTGGTCCGTGCCGAGGGTTTCCTCGTGTCGGTCGACAACCTTTTACCAGCTGCCCCAGGCAACGATCTCCGAGCGGAGATCACCTACCGCGGGTTCCTGCTGGTCCTCGCGCCGCCGAGCGAGACACGCTAATATCGAGCGCGTGATCGCGCGCCGCACACCCGTCGTCGAGATGGAAGATACGACTTTCCGGTCGTATCAGCTCAACGAAGTTGCGCCGTCTCAGATCGCCAGCGCGGCGCCGTATTCGCGTCGTGTGGTCTTCAGCCGACTTTTCCGCAACGCTGGTGGCCAACCAGCGTTTACGCGGCCGTTTCGGATCGCGACGGACCCGAACAATCTCCGTGGGGCTGTCGCGTCTCCGTCGGCGATTCCATTTATCAACGTCACGGTGCTCGCGGCCGATCAGGCGCTCTATGCACGAGCGTTTGAGTTCGCCACGCCGCCGGCAGTGATCGAGAACCCGCAGATCTCGGTGACGGTCTCACAGACCATCCCGATCCCGGACGGCTCGTCGATCATCGAAGCCACGCCGCTCAAACCAACTGTATTTCGACGGTTCCCGCTCCTCAATCGCACTGGAACGCCTCTGGCGGCTGTTCCGATTTGTGCCGCGTCCATGTATCCGCTCCTCGTTCAAGTTGTTGTCGATGAGATCACCATTTTGCCGTTTGGCCAGTGGAACGCCGTGCGCATCACATCGCAACCCAACGAGTTGACGATGCCACCGGCGGTTGTCCCG
>SDBV01006103.1_pt1 | contig 16783 bp, 14 predicted proteins | sample 2277081 | NCBI WGS metagenome assembly SDBV01 (sample SAMN10402039, study PRJNA504765) | marine sediment metagenome | isolation source: marine sediment core GS10_PC15, 223 cmbsf | place: Arctic Ocean: Southern Knipovich Ridge | collected 2010 | reverse complement strand
TCTTCCATCCTCCGTCTTCTGAACCCTGGACTGGCCAATTTATTCTCGACGGAGTACTATTGCCAACTTACTCTCATCACCTAAACAAAAACACAATATGATCGTAAAACAACAGTCGGTTATACCAATCAGAAAGCTATTACCAGCACTGTTGGTTATTACGTTTGTGGCCATTAGTCCTTCGACCATCGCGAAAATCCCACACCCCCATAAAACACCAAAGGCTAGCAAAACCACCACTCAAAAACAACGCCCGAAACAACAGCCTTATTCCAAAAAGAAAATCAGCTACTCCGATCAGCAAATTGCAGACATATTAAATTGGGTGTCTAGCAAAACAAGCCCTTGTAATTTGTGTGGTGGCTATTATAAACAACCTCCCATGGTCTTAAAATACAGCACTACTCTCACCCCATCACAACTGCCTACTCGAATCACCTCACGAGGACCCGCCTTATTTGTTCAAAATGGCGAATCTATATTACGAAAAGATGTTGTGATCACCCAACCTGGGCGGATCGTGAAAGCAGACAAAGCCGAGATTTTTCGTAACAGCAAGACTGGCAAATACGAACGCATTGTACTCATCGGCCACGTTCGTGTCATAGAGGCAGACAAATTATTGGTGACCCCTTATGCGGATATCAATTTAACTAACAACGCTATTAAGCTTGGGCAGACCTTCTATCATATCTATCAATCGTCTAACCAAAATGATACTTCACCGTCTACATCGGATCATCATCCCAACCACGATAACGTTAAAAAACAACTTAAAGGTTATGATGCTTGGGGCAGTGCAACTCATGCTGAACGATTAGCTAACGGTATACTGAAATTCTGGGGGGCGACTTACAGCACTTGCCCACCACTGAACCCGTCTTGGATTTTAAAAGCGGCACGTTTGGTGATTAATAAGAAAAAAAATATTGGGAAAGCTTACAACACCTCCATTAAATTTAAACACGTTCCGGTATTTTATTCGCCTTACCTCTCATTTCGGTTAAATAAAAAACGTAAGACAGGATTTTTATCACCTATATTTGGAGTTTCCAGCAGTAATGCTTATCAAATTACAATTCCGTTTTATTGGAATATAGCACCTAATTACGATGCACTATTTAAAGCACGTTACATGAGCAAACGTGGCGTGTTAGCGAGTGCGTTATTTCGTTATTTAACGCTACACAACATTGGCCAGCTCTATCTCAGCTTTATTCCTGGCGATAGAGGATTTCGAAAATTCAAGAAGGATCAAGCAAATTTATATACTGGCACTACCTTTAACGATATTGCCCAGCCCTATCTTAACGAACTGAGTAAAGACAACATCAATCGCGGCTTTTTCTCCTACACCAACTATACAATATTCAACCAATACTGGAGCAGTGAGATCCATTTAAATTATGTGACTGATGATTATTATTTTAAAGATTTTGGCAATAATTTTAATACGATCACAGCGAATCAATTGCTGAATGAATTTAATATTAAATATTCTGGATCTCACTGGACCATTGCTGGCTTAGTACAAGCCTATCAAACGCTCCATTTAATTGACCAAATTTCAACGTCGACCACTGATCAATACAGTCGCCTGCCTGAGCTCGATGCTTCAGGCGATTACCCTAATTTATTTGCCGGCATTAATTTAGAACTGGGCATTCAAGCGGTTAATTTTGATTATCACAGCGATTTTCCTCCTTTTACATTTCAACAACCGATTGGGCAGCGTTATCATGTGCGCCCCAGTTTTAATCGGCCATTTTATTGGGCTTCGGGCTATATTACTCCAGAATTTGCGCTCGATAGCACCACCTATGACACCCAGCTTCCAACAGCAGAAGCGGGTTTACCACGCGCAGACTTTAGTGCTAGCCGCACCTTGCCTATTTTCGATGTTGACAGCGGCTTATATTTTCAACGTTACGTTGAGCTTGGCCATCACAAATACATACAAACCTTTGAACCGAGGGTATTCTACCTCTATGTCCCCTTCCAAAATCAACTGAAATACCCCAACTACGACACATGGTTGACACCCTTTACTTACGAACAATTGTTCACCATGAATCGTTTTACCGGTTACGACCGTATCGAGAATGCTAATCAAATCTCGCTCAGCTTATCGAGCAGTTTGTTAGATGCTGAAAACGATGCTAAAAAAATCAGCGTCGATGTGGGTTTTATCTATTATTTCCAAACACCCAGAGTGCAAATCAACCCCTCTTTCGAAATGGCCAATCTCATTTCTTCTACCATCTCAGAAGATAACCAACATATTTCGCCTATCGTCGGTGAGGTCACCTATTACCCCTGGCCCAACTGGAATCTCAGTGGCAATGCTGCCTGGGACACTCACCTGGATCAAGTGAATAACGCTGGCGCAACCATTAACTATCATAAAAGCCGTTATACTGCGACCTTTGGTTACCAATTTGTGCACGCAAGCCCAGATAACCCCGTTGATAATCTGGGCTTTAGTAACAATACTGACCTCATCCGCACGGGAGTGAGCTGGTCATTAGGTTATCACTGGAGCACCATGGCCTATTTCTACTATAATATCAGCCGAGAACACGCAGAAAGCTATTATGGTGGCGTCGCTTATAGTAATTGTTGCTTTGCACTACGCTTCATAGTCGCTAGAAACTGGACCGGCGTGACTATTAATAATGCCAGCAGTGTGAAAAATCAGTACGATACTAATTTTTATATACAATTTCAGTTGAAGGGACTAGGCACAGTAGGTAATAATAGTCCCAGTAACTTATTAGCCAGCACCTTGCCAGATTACGAAGATCCTTTCAGAGCAAATTACTGGTAAACCATTTTAAATGCAATGGATAAACAAACGGAACAATGACTATGAAAAAACTAATTTGCACAATTTTATTGGGACTCGTGATTAGCACTGCGGTTTCTGCGGAAATTCAACTCCCTCCACCTAAAAGTGAAAAACACGCAACGGCTAACAAAACGGAAATTTCCATACCTAAGAGCTCCGCAAAACCTCTAGATAAAATTGTGGCGATCGTTAATGACAGTGTGATTACACAAAGTGAACTTAATATTGCTCTCATGCGTTTTCGCATACAACTGAATTCATCACACGCTCGCATGCCTAATAAGAAATCCCTGCGTAATACCGTCTTACAAAAACTCATCAACCAAAAATTGCAACTACAACTCTCAAAAAAACTCCATCTGAAAATTACTAGTGAGCAGGTCACTACTGAAATAGAAAAAATTGCCAAACGTAATCACGTTACTATTGCCGAATTGCAACAAAAATTAAAAGAACGAGGCTATACTTACAGCGATTACCGTCAATTGATCAGTGATCAAATGATGATTGCTCTAGTACAGCGCCGCCTTCTCGCCAGCAAACTCACTATTAGCAAAACAGAGATCGCAGCGTTTAAACAAAAATTACAAGCCCGTACACAGCAAGTGAAACAATATCAAGTCGAAGATATTTTAATTCCGCTTGCATCCAATGCTACAGCACGTCAAATTCGAGCGGCTAAAAGCAAAGCACTCTCAATTAAAAAACAATTACAAGCCGGCGGCAATTTTAAAGCGGCTACTCGTTCAACCACGATCAATGAGCTTGGGTGGCGTGGATTATCTGATTTACCTGATCTATTCGCCAATGCTGTGAAAAAAATGCGAAAAGGAAGTTATGCTGGGCCACTACAAGCAGCTAATGGCTTTCACATTATTCATTTATCAGACACACGCGCAAGTCCTACAAAAAAACTGAACGATAAAGAAATCCAGGAACTTGTTTTTAAGAAAAAGTTTTCTAAAGTCTTAAAAGATTGGTTAGTGCAACTACGCCATACCGCTTATATTAAAATTCTAGATAACAATGGCGCAAATGACTCCGATTAGCCAAAGACCTCTTGTTATTAGCGCCGGTGAACCCGCCGGCATCGGTCCAGATATTTGTTTATTGCTAGCAAAGCAAGGTTTTTTTTCCACATTAGCTCAACCCTGTGTCATCGTTGCTGATCAAAATTTATTATTGCAGCGCGCAAAACAATTAGGTCTTAACATCACTTTGACTGAATATTCAGAACACCAAACCAGTGACACACCGAAACAGCAAAATTTAATGATCAAGCATGTCCCCCTTGTAGCACCTTGCCAAGCTAAACAACTCAATGTGGCGAATGTCGCTTATGTGCAGAAAACACTAGAAATAGCGACTCAAGGTTGTTTAAATGGCCAATTTCAAGCTCTAGTGACAGGGCCTGTGCACAAAGGCATTATCAATGAATCAGGTTTTAAGTTTAGTGGACACACCGAATGGCTTGCAAAAAAAACAGCAACTTCTGCTCCAGTGATGATGCTCGCAAGCCCACAACTGAGAGTTGCACTACTCACTACTCATTTACCGTTAGCAGAAGTACCTAAAGCCATCACTCAACAACGTTTGATCAATTGCATTAAAGTTATAGCTCGCGATTTACAAAAATATTTTAATATTTTAGAACCTCGCATAATCGTGTGCGGACTCAACCCGCATGCTGGAGAAAATGGGTATCTCGGTCAAGAAGAACAACAGATCATTACTCCAACGATACAACTGCTTCAAAAACAAGGTTACCGGCTAACAGGACCTATTGCTGCCGATACCGCTTTTACTGAACAATATTTGCCTGACGCTGATGTGATATTGGCGATGTATCATGATCAAGGATTGCCTGTGCTAAAATACCAGGGATTTCATCGCGCCGTTAATGTCACCTTAGGCTTGCCCATTATCCGCACTTCAGTCGATCACGGCACTGCATTAGATCTCGCGGGGAGCGGCCAGGCCAATCCGAACAGTTTGCAAGCTGCAATTTTGCTTGCAATCACCATGGTCGAAAATCAAACTGTAAAAACCTATGAACAAACCACCCATTAAATTTCATCCACGCAAACGCTTTGGTCAACATTTTTTACGTGATCAAATGGTATTGCAAAAAATAGTTGGCGCAATTCAACCAAAACCAGATGACCAACTTGTGGAAATAGGGCCTGGCGAGGGAGCCTTAACACGCTATTTATTGCCGCTCGTAGAACATCTGGTTGTGATCGAAATCGATAGGGATTTAATTAAGGCACTCGAGCAATTGTTTTCATCTCAAAGAAATCTAACCATTCATGAAGCAGATGCACTCTCATTTAATTTTACAGAATTAACGACAGCACCACACAAGCTTCGCATTGTCGGCAATCTCCCTTATAACATTTCAACGCCGTTGCTATTTAAATTATTGACTCATCTGGATGCTATTAAAGATATGTATTTCTTATTACAAAAAGAAGTGGTCGAACGCCTCACTGCAACGGTTGGCAGCAAGCATTACGGTCGCCTTGGGGTAATGACTCAATATTTTTGTGAAAACACTGCCGTATTCGATGTGGACCCACAGGCTTTCACACCACCACCCAAAGTCAACTCTAGCTTGATTCGTATGATTCCACTTATAACACGGCAACAAAAAGCCCAAGATTTAACCGTTTTAAGTAAAGTTGTCAAACAAGCCTTTAACTACCGCCGCAAGACCTTAACCAACTCCTTGAAACCTCTAATCAGCCAAAACCAACTCGTAACCTTAAACATCGATCCAAGTTGCAGAGCACAGGAGCTCAGCGTTGATGATTATGTTAGAATCAGCAACTCAATTGCGGTAAAATCTCGTTAACCAACAGATCATAAGGAACACATCATGCTCGGTTACAAACAAATTCTGATTGCTTCAGACCTCTCTGAACACACTGATAAAATCGTCGCCACAGCTGCTGACATCGCACAGGCAGATCAAGCTCAACTAAGCATCGTTCACGTCATGGAGCACTCGCCCGTGGCTTACGGTGGCGAATTTACGATTCCGATTGACGTCAACGTTGAGCAAGTGCTAGAAGCACACGTTCGCGAAGAACTCGCTAAAATCGGTGACAAATACAATATCCCACCTTCTCAACAACATATCGCCAGTGGCGCAGTAAAATTGGCTGTTATCGATACAGCCGATGAAATTAATGCCGATCTTATTGTTGTAGGTACTCATGGCCATCGAGGTGTGAGCCTATTGCTAGGTTCTCGCGCCAACGCTATTTTGCATTTAGCAAAATGTGATGTCTGGGTAATTAGAATTAAAGAAGCGAAATAATAGCGGCAAGGCAATATAATATGCCCTCCAAAAATATAACCCACAAGGAGGTGGTTTATGGTGTTGACAGTAAACCGCCTTGGCATCAGCTGATTCTTCAATCATTCACGCATATTACAATGTTTTCGCTGCTGTTAATCAACGTGGTCATTATCGCCAATTTGGCAAACGAGGGGACTCAAACTTATGTGAATATGGTCAGTATTTCACTGATCTTTGCCGCAATCAGTACATTATTATTAGCCTGGCGCAAATCAGCGGGCCGTTTTGCACCGGGACACACTTCACCGCCCTTTTTCGCTGCCTCAGTTATTGCCGCTAAAGCCGGCGGCTTACCATTAGTGTTTGGAATGACGATTATCGGTGGAGTCATTCAAATGCTGATGTCACCCTTGATACGCTATTATAACCGATTTTTTAATTTACAATTAGCCGGACTGATTATTATATTCGTAGGCATATGGGCCTCTATTTTAGGGATCAATGAATTATTTTATCAACACAGCTTAGGGCAAATGGTGATCGAAACCACAACCCTCAAAGCAACAACCACCTTGGGTATCACTGTGGTCGGGTTTATCTCTTTATTTTTAATGGCGCTATTGTATTTTTCTACCCGATTACGCACGGCTTGTATTTTTGTAGGCATGTTACTAGGGTGGGTCATCGCCTATTTATTCGGACTTTTGGATCCAGAGTCCTTATCAATTCTAAAATCTGCCACATGGTTTAGCCTGCCACATTTTGCACCTTCACTTCATTTTAATTTTAATGTGAAGGTTTTAATGCCCTTTGTTTTTGCTGGTATTCTATCGGCATTGCAGCTATTTGCTTTAATCGGCTGCATTGATGAGCTCAACTCAGGGCAAAAACAACCTTCCCTACCCAAGCAAGCCAGTCGCGGAAATTTAACTGCCGGTTTATCCAACGCACTTTGTGGTTTGTGTGGTGGTATTCCGCAAGCACCTTTATCCGACGCAAGCTTAGGAGCTATCATGGCAACGGGCGTATTAAGTCGCCTAGTTGCCATTCCTTATGCCATCATTGCTTTTGTGCTTGCTTTCTCGCCTAAATTTGCACTTTTGTTTACAACTATTCCGAGCTCTGTCAATGCCGCTGCTATTTTATTCACGGGTGCGATTATGTTCATTAAAGGCCTGATGTTATTAAAAATCGATCACCTACCCGATCATAAACAACTCGCTTTTGGGCTTGCACTGATTCTCGCCATAAGTAGTAACATATTTAAACTCAGGGACCCACATAATACGACCTGGATCACCTGGCTGACCGATCCTGCACTAATCATTGGTATGATTACTTTTATTGGGCTTAGCATTGTATTTAGCATGACTAAAAACTTCCATAAAACATGAAAAAAACATCGACTAGACCTAAAGAATTATTATACGCCGTAGGTGAGAAACCAACTTCAGGCCCATTGTGGCTATTAGGATCTCAATACTTGATTCTGGTTTGCATCGCCACCTTGGTTTTCCCAGCTATTTTAGTTAAAACCGCACATGCTTCTGATGTGGTTGCAGCCAGCGTGATCAGCATGGTTATGATTGCATCCGCTATCGGCACATTATTACAAAGCCTAAAACTTGGGCCCGTAGGTTCGGGTTATCTACTCCCACTCAGTGCGAACCCAGCCTGGTTTGCCCCATCGATGCAAGCTGTTTTGAGCGGTGGGTTACCGCTACTTTTTGGTATGACTATTTTTGGGGGCGCAGCACAAGCTTTCTTCTCAATTGCGCTACAAAAACTACGAAAAGTTTTTCCTAGCGAAATCGCCGGTGTGATCATCGTACTCATTGGTGTTGAACTCGGCATTATTGGTTTGCGTAATTATTCATTTGATACCCTTAATTTTACTCACATCCAACTTAGGTCGTCGATCAGTATTCTTCTGCAATTTTTTCCATTGTTGCTGTTGTTGTTTTTAAATATTTGGCAAAAAAAAGTTTTGCAGCGTTATTCACTGTTACTTACATTCGTGATCAGCTATATATTATTGTATAGCCTTGGTTATATTTTGCCCCAAAATTTAAACCATATTGCGAATGCTCCTTGGTTGGCCTTCCCCAAGTTTGCTCCGGGCGGCTACTCTTTTAGTTTTAATTTAATGATACCTTTTATCATTGGTGCTCTGGTTTGCGCTGTAAAAGTGGTCGGTTCATTAGCTGTTCTCCAAGAAATGCAAAGCACTGAATGGAAAAAACCAGATATGGATAATATTAGCAAAGGCAATTTAGCCGATAGCATTGGCACCATGATCTCAGGAGCACTCGGGGGAATGGGTTTAAATGCAAGCTCATCTTGCACAAGTCTCTCACTGACAACTGGCGTCACCAGTCGTTACATTGCCATCCCTTTTGCTATTATTATGCTAGCGATTTCTTTTTGCCCCAAAATCGCCTTGATATTTGTCTATATGCCCCCTCCCATTTTAGCTGCAATAGTATTATTACTGGGCGCCAACTTGATCGGCACTGGATTTAAGCTCATTATGCCAAGAATGCATTATGCTGATAAACGAATCGTCGTGGGAATTGCTTTTATGTTTGGAATCAGCTTTTATATCTACCCTGACTTCTACCAGCATTTGCCAATTTCTGTGCGAGACTTCACCGGCTCATCCATTGCACTCGGTGCAATCACGGGGATTGCACTGAATTTATTGTCGTTAGGATTGAAGAAAATAAAAAAGCGGAACTTAAGGCGGAATTCACTGTCTTCTCTGTAAAAGCGTTTGCCCCGTCATCCTCGCGAAAACAAGGATTGATCTATATTATACACTCCTATATACTCGCAACGATAAGGATTTTTAGATTTATGCTCTAGGGACAACCTCATGAACGACTCTGCATCGCAACAAGATCAACAACAAAAAGAAATTATTCACGCACTACTCCACGATCGTAAAGTGGATCGTCGTTGGCGTAATTTACGCTTTTTTATCTGGGTATTTATTATCCTCATGTTTGCCATTTTAATTTTCACACCAAGAGGCAAAAAATTACACTCGGTGGATACTAAAAAACCTTATGTGGCTCTTGTTCGTCTAAATGGCATCATTATGTCGAATACAAGTTTCTCAGCAAGACGTGTGATCCCTCAATTACAAAAAGCGTTTTCAGATAAAAAAGCAAAAGGTGTTGTGCTCGTGATTAACTCACCTGGCGGATCACCCGTACAAGCTTCTATTATTCACGATAAAATCATCGCGCTAAAACATCAGTATCGCAAAAAAGTGGTTGTGCTGGGTGTCGATACACTAGCGTCTGGCGCATACCTTGTCGCCAGTGCTGCCGATAAAATTTTCGTAAATAGAGACACCATCACCGGCTCAATAGGCGTGATTATGAGCGGCTTTGGTTTTACAAGCGCCATATCAAAATTGGGAATCACGCGCCGTGTTTACACAGCCGGTGATGATAAAGATCGACTCGATCCATTTCGACCTGAAACAGAAGCAGATAAAGCCAAAATTCATAAAGTCTTGGCGGCAGTGCATCAAAATTTTATTAATGACGTTCTAAAGAGTCGCCATAAAAAACTACACGGCAACCAAAAGGAATTATTTTCAGGTGATTTTTGGACGGGACAGCAAGCACAAAAATTAGGCTTGGTGGATGGTACTGGCAATTTGTGGAATGTCTTGAAGTCACAGTTTGGCGTTAACCAATATAAAGACTACACCACTCGCATGCCGTTATTGCGGTCTTTATTTAAAGACATCGGCACACAACTGCATTTAGGATTGGTGAGCAGTAATCCACAATTACAAGCCAAATTCTAGCACTAGGCTTTGCCATGGCAACTTATATTATCGGTGACGTACAAGGCTGTTTTGACAAACTCCAACAATTATTGGCACACATATCATTTAATCCGAATAAAGACCGGCTAGGCTTTCTGGGCGATCTTGTTAATCGCGGACCGAATTCTTTAAATACATTACGATTCATTAAATCGCTTAAAAATCCCATTGTCGTGTTAGGCAATCACGATTTATTTTTATTAGCACTCGGCTATGGTGTGATTGAGGATCAACACAATCACACATTAAACGATATTTTAACTGCTCCTGATAAAATAGAACTCATCGATTGGTTACGACATCAACCCTTGCTGTATATCAATCAAGCCGATCATTATTTAATGGTCCACGCCGGAATCGCACCGCAATGGAGTGTTAGCCAAGCAGAGGTTTATGCAAACGAAGTATCGCAAGCGTTAACTGGCAAACATTATCTAGATTTTCTATCCCATATGCTTGGCGATGAACCGGATACCTGGAATGAGACGCTGACTCAGTGGGATCGCCTGCGATATCTAACCAATGCCTTTACTCGAATGCGTTTTTGCACGGCCGAAGGACAACTCACGTTTGCTCGTGATATTAACATTGCTGAACAAAAACAATATCGTCCTTGGTTCGAATGGCGAGGCACACGAGCTGAAATTGATATTCTCTTCGGTCATTGGGCTGCATTAGAAGGGAAATGCACACAACCTCATTGTTATGCACTCGATACTGGATGTGTTTGGAAAGGGCAGCTGACTGCTATGCGTATTGAAGATCGGAAGTTGTTTTCGGTTTAATAATTTATTCGTATCGATTTTTAAACCGTCATCCCATGGGAAATATTCCATTGTTCACGCTGCCCCTTTAATGATTGCAACTTGCCTTAAAGCAAGTTTCCTTATGGCAACTTGCCACCCAGCAACTTACAAGTCAAGCCTGCTTGGATAGCCGTGACCAGACTCCGTGCAAGAATGACCAAACCCCGGTATTGCAGCACAATATCATTTCCTCTATCGTCATTTCACTATGGCAAGAACTGCTCACCACAATCAGCGATTAATCCAGATTCATTGCAATAATTCTAAAGTTGCATTTATCGTCACTAATTTTTATGGCTATGAAGCCATCTCTGAGTTATTCCAGTATAATTTAACGCTGCTTTCAGCTAACTTAAACTGTCAAGCAAATGATATCTTGGGACATGGAGTTAGCGGCAATATAATCGATAAATCTCAATCAAAGGCAATCCATTTTAGTGGCATCGTGCGCCACTTTGTCGTGGCCGAAAAAACTGAGAACAATATGCGTCGGTATTATATGAAGCTTGTCCCTGGGTTATGGCAGCTGACATTAAAACACGACTATCGCATTTTTCAAAAACAAACGGTTCCTCAAATTGTCGAGAAAATTTTAGAAGACTTCGGATTGCAACGTTACTGTTTACAAAAACTTAGAAATGACCATCCTAAACGAAAATATTGCATACAATATAATGAAACCTCTTTTGAGTTTATCTCACGTTTACTCGAAGAGGAGAATATCATTTATTATTTCCAACATGAACAAAATGATGAGGGTAACAACCGACATATTTTAATCCTAACCGATCATCAAAATGCAAATCCATGCTTTTCTGAACCAGTCCATTTTAAAGATGAGGCCAAAGCTTACACCTATTTATACTCATGGCGAGAGAAAAAGCAATTAATCCCCAATCAGATTACCCTCAACAATGACCAGCTTCATACATCAAATACTCATTTAAACATGTCGACGCAAATTCCCACTCAACAAGCCACCCAAAAACTCGAACACTACATTTTTCCAAGTCACCATAAAACGCCTGCATTGTGCGATCAATCCCTGCGACAACATATTGCTATTCAACTTGCCAATCAAAATAAAATATATGTCTCTGGAAATTATTTAGGTATGCACGCTGCAATGCAATTTAGCCTGCACACTCATCATCTCGAAACAAAGTATGTCATTAATGCTATTGAACACTATGCCACAGACAAAAGCCATCTTGAACATTCTGAAGCGAACACAGATGAGCCTGAATTTGCACAGCGTTATCATAATCAATTTCGCTGTATCCTCATCGATCATGGTCTTGCCCCACAGCATAAGTCTTGGAAAACAATCGCGCATGGACCTGAATTAGCCGTTGTAGTGGGGCCCAAAAATCAGCAAATTTATACCGATCAACACGGGCGAATTAAACTGCGCTTCCATTGGGATAGGCGTTTTGAAAACGACACAGAATCTTGTTGCTGGGCTTATGTTAACCAGCAATGGAAGGATCGGCGATGGGGCATGCAATTTATTCCTCGCATCGGGCAGTCGGTATTAGTCGATTTTATAAATGGCAATCCAGACGAACCCATTATAATCGGGTGCCTTTTTAACGCTACCCACAAAACACCCTATCATTTGCCCAAAAAAGCGTATCTCAGCGGCATAAAAACACAGTCGATTAATAATCTAGTGCCTGCGGGTAATGAAATTTGTTTTAATGATCGAGCGGGCCATGAAGGTGTTTATTTGCAAGCCGAAAAAGACTTTCTACGTATCATAGGCGGCAGCCTAATCACTAACGTTCGCTACCATTATCACTGCTCAGTCAACAATGAGATTAATATTAAAATTGAGGAAGGGCAATATTTGCTTGAAGCAAAAGAGCAAATCATTTTGAAAGCGGGTGAAAGTCAAATCATAATTCATCCGAATGGAATTGATATTAAGGGTAAGATTGTGAGCTTTAATTGAGCATTAATATACTTATACCGTTTAGAAATTAGGTTTTAATGTCTCACCGTCATCCTCGCGAAAGCGAGGATCCAGATATATATTAAAAAATTTTGTAACTACTCGCCCGTCATTGTGGCGACAGCCGGAATCCAGGCGCGTTTCGCGCGCCAACGCACGCAGTGCGTTATGGATCCCGCGGTCAAGCCGCGGGATGACGTGGTAAGCCGCGGGATGACGGGGAATGCCTCGTGTTCGCAAGGATGACAGCAAGTTCTCGCGTTTGAGAAGATGACCGCAAATGTGAGGATGTCGATCTATCCAAACCCCGGTATTGCGTTTGTTTTGATAGGTTTTAAACTATTATCAGAATCATTAACACAAAATAGCAACACATGTTATCCACTCTATTAAATAAACAACATTACTGTATCGGGCTGGATGTAGATTACCCAAGCATCGTTGGCTCGCTGGTTAAGAAAACCAAAGATCAGTATGAACTCATTGATTACTGTGAGATTGGCTTAACTAATAAATTTAAATATAGCACTGCAATTTCCAAGTTATTAACTCGATTTAATCACAAAAAACATCCGATAGTTATCGGAATGGCCATGTCACAAGTTATGATTGAATCTATCTCGCTGAGTGCAAACCTCCTCGAACCTGAAATTATGCAATACCTTACAGAAAATGCTAAGCGATTATTTGGCTATCCGTCCAATCAATTGCAAATTGATTTTTCTTATCTTAATTCGACTGAAGAACAAGGTGCAAAAATCAATATCATGGCCATAGCTGTTCGACATCGTAATATTAATTACTGGTCTGACCTTTGCAAACGAGCTCATGTTAAACTCAAGGCCATCGACCTTAATGCGTTCGGATTAATACGAGCCCTGCCTTTTTGTTCTGAGTATCATATCGATGAAATAACTGCTCTTGCCTTAATCTCATTCGAGGGATTGACTTTCTGCGTGTTAAAGCAACAACAGTTAACGTATCTGAAAGAAGAAAAATTTTTACAACCCACTTCGCAACAATGGCTGCCGACTCTGCGGCGTGCGATTCATTGCTATCATTGCAGTCCATCAAATCACAACTTTGATCGATTAATCGTGTTTGGCAAAATGGCTAATTTACAAGAACAACTCACACCCATTGCCGATGAATTAAAAATCACTTTGAATTGCCCAACATTTAATGTAACTACTCGCCCGTCATTGTGGCGAAAGCCGGAATCCAGGTGCGTTTTGCGCGCCAAATCACGCAGTGCGTTATGGATCCCGCGGTCAACTCGCGGGGTGACGAGCTGTAAGCAGTTACCATTTAATAAAGCCCTTGCCAATCAAGCTCCGATATTAGGCGCCAGTGTTGGGCTTGCGCTAGCAGGACTTAACCATGCATATTAATCTGCTACCATGGCGAAAACAGAAAGCGCAGAGTGAACTTCGAAATATGATTGTCCTCAGCACCTGCATTTTGATAATCGTTACCACGGCTACAACACTACTGCACTTTAAAATTATGCAAGGAATAATCGAATTACAGAGTCATTATCAATCTTTAAAAAAACACACACCTGTAATAATCAATAAGCAAACACTATCTCAAGCCATCCATCGCTACCGTCAACTAAACACTCAGCTGACATGGATTCACAATAAAAAACAACAGCAAAAACAACTTATGGCGGCGCTGATACAACTCGCCAAAGCCATGCCAAGTTCATTGCGTTTGGTTACATTATCAAAAAAAGACCAAGAACTTACCGTGCAAGGATTTGCTGATAATCCACAAGTTGCTACTCAATATTCAAAAAATCTCGCCCACCAACCTGAATTATCAGCTGCTGTACTTAAAAATATTAATGACGAAAAACGTTCTAGAGCACAGCATAACGGCGCCAATTTAAATAATGCTGCATCATTTATTATTTCTCTCAATATTAAGCCAAGGAAAGAAGATTGACTTTTCGTAACTGCTTACACCTCGTCATCGCGCGGCCTGAGTGCGGGATCCATAACGCACTGCGTGCGTTGGCGCGCAAAACGCGCCTGGATTCTGGCTTTCGCCGGAATGACAGGGGAGTAGTGACGACTTTTCTTTCTTTCAAAAAATACATATTTCTAATCGCACTTTTTTTAATAACTGCTCTCCTTGCTTTTTTCTTATTGATTATGCAGCCATGGTCCGAATTTCGAACACAATCACACAAATATAAAACGCTTCAAATCGCTTTTAAAAACAGTCAAAACCAAAAAAATAAACTTAGCGAATACCAATACAAAATCAACGCGATTCAAACACAACTTAAAAAAACTAAATTAGAATCAAAATCCAGCTTAAACACAACTGCCTTACTGACTCATTTAATTAACATTATACAATCGTTATCACTTCAAATTCGAAAAGTCACACCGCTTACTACGATTAAACAACACGACTTTAATCTGCTGCCGGTTGAATTCTCACTCAGCGGGCAATATGAGCAGTTTTTTCAACTCCTCTTGCGGTTCAATCAAGCTCAACCATTGATCATGTTAAAAGACTTCAAGCTTGTTCACAATAAACAATCATTACAAATGAACATACTCGTGGAGGTGTATTATTAATAAGGATCGATTTTTTTGCTATTTACTTTTATCGCTGATTATGATGTTTTGCCTGATCTCATCAGATAGCCTTGCGGTTTCGTCTATTCGAAATCCTTTTCACACGATTAACAGGCAACCGTCTTTTTCACGAAAACAAAACAATACAGAAAACCCCATTCAGTCTATTTTTATTAACATACACTATGCCAACGCCAAAGATATTGTCAAATTTATTGCTAACAAAAACCTGGGGCTCTTATCCGCGCAAGGACATATTAGCGCAGACGCTCGCACCAATAGTATTTGGCTTAGCGATTTCTCAAGAAATACAACTAAAATAAAACGGCTGATCAAAAAGCTAGATGCCCCCGTCAAGCAAATATTGATAAAAGCTCGAATCGTCAATGTGGATAATGCTTTTGTAAAAGACCTAGGTGTTATTTTTAAAACGCATACTGATGATACAAAATCAACCGATAAACTCGCGATGGATTTACCCATTCAAACCCAAGATATCGGCGAATTTACTATACCCATTGCTAAATTAGGTGACTTAGGTCTGCTTGACTTACAACTTAACGCTCTTGAAAAAGAAGGTCATGCCAAGTTGATCTCCAGCCCCGAATTAATGACATTAAATCGCAAAGCTGCCGTTATTGAGTCGGGCCAAGAGGTGCCGTATCAACAACAAACGGGGGAGGGCAATACCACGGTTGCTTTTAAAAAAGCCGTGCTCCGGTTAAAAGTGATCCCACAGATCATGCCAAATCATCGAGTGTTATTAAATTTGGCAGTTAACCAAGATAAAGTCGGCACATTAACGGTTAATGGTGTACCCGCCATTCGAACCCAACGATTGAATACTCAAGTCTTAGTTAAAAATGGTCAAACGATTGTTTTAGGTGGCATTTTTGAAACAGTTAATTCACAACAAGAAGAGGGCGTGCCTTTACTTCGGAAAATTCCTCTACTGGGTGTGCTCTTCAGACGACGCACTCGTGTGAGTGAACGAAAAGAATTACTTATTTTTGTCACCCCTATGATCATTAACTAAAGCATTCCTCAAAGCTATCATTCCCACGAAAGCAATCCGCGTCATTCCCGCGGCTTGACCATCGTCATCCCGCGGCTTGACCGCGGGATCCATAACGCACTGTGTGCGTTGGCGCGCATAACGCGCCTGGATTCCGGCTTTCGCCGGAATGACGCAGGTTGCTTTTAAACTATTCTATTGCGTCACTCTAACTTGTAGTTTTGTATCGTGGAATTGTTGCAACAATTTTTGAGATAAAGCCTCTCGATCAGAAATTCGCAGTCTATTTAAATACGTTTCAATCGCATCAATGCGTTCCTGTGTCGGATCCACTTCATCGCAGACCAATTCCAAGTAGCATAAGGCAATATAGTTGAGTGTTTGCGCTTCACTCCAAGCGGATTCGCGATACTCCACG
>SDBV01006102.1_pt1 | contig 16785 bp, 14 predicted proteins | sample 2277081 | NCBI WGS metagenome assembly SDBV01 (sample SAMN10402039, study PRJNA504765) | marine sediment metagenome | isolation source: marine sediment core GS10_PC15, 223 cmbsf | place: Arctic Ocean: Southern Knipovich Ridge | collected 2010 | reverse complement strand
TTTGATAGGCAGTTCTGGTCCCGGATTTTTGATAGGCGGTTCTGGTCCCGGATCCTGGCAATACGGTTACAGGAGCAATCCCTGACTTATGTGTTGCAGATGGTGCGTCAACTACTGCCAATGATTCCATATCCGCAAGAATATCTGCAGCCACCCCACCCAGGTAAGCGATCTCTTTCAGCATCCTGGTATCGTTGGCCACGGTCTTCTTTTTGGGCTCGATCAGGTGCACCCTGTATACGGTAACCGTACTATCGGTACCCTGACGCGTTGAAAAGAACATCATCAATCCCAGGTCGGACCCAGGCAACAACAGGTATTCATCCATAACCGAATTGATTGGGAAACCCAGGTTAATGGGTTCTGACCACTTATCACGATCAATGTCGTAATGCGATCTGTACAGATCAAATCCGCCAATGCCCGGTCTGCCATCAGAGGCAAAGTAGAGATCATTCTCAATGGGATCGAAATAGGGAAGGATCTCATCCCCATCAGAGTTCAGATCCCTGACCTCTTCCGGATCGCCCCAGGATCTCCCGGCACCCTTTCTGACACGGAACAGCTGTGCCCCTCCTTTTCCGTTCCTGCTGAATCCGCTGTAATAAATGTAGTTACCCCTGATTGGATTTACCGGCATAAACATCAGGCTGTTCAGATCACTCCTGTCCTCATTCGCTCTGAAATATGCTGATGGCTTACGTTGAAGCTGTCCTCCTTTCATTTTGATCTGGGAAAACTGCAATGAATCATGCAGATCAATGAAAGTAACGTTCATCACTTCGTAGGGATTGTATGTGGCAGTTATCTCCCTTGCACTCCGGCATGTACGGATCAGGTGTTTGATATTCAATTCCTTCAGTTCCTGCCGCGTAGCTTTAAGTTCAAAACGACCATAGTACTTCTGCGCATCCATAAAATTGTAATCCCTGAGATAAGCAGTCCCCAGGTAGTAGTTTACATCATCAGGCACTCCCTTGATAGAAGCGCTATAAAGCAATTCAATGGCCTCATCCAGCTGCTCATTCAACTCCACCAGGCAGATACCTGTATAATAACTGTGCAGTGCATTCCCGGGATCGCGATCCATCAAAACCCTGAAACCTGTCAGTGCCGAACGAAAATCCCCATCCTCATAACTGGCCATTGTTTGCTTTTGTACCTTATTCAGTTCCAGATGTGTTTCCTGTCCGAACATAACACGACCAGAGAGCAGGAACAGCAGTCCCGCTGCGCAAAAAAAGTATCTTAATGCTGGTGTAAACATAATGCAGTAATATCTGTTTTATTAATGATCCAAACACATCTTGTGCTAATCAAAAATAGTAATTATAAACGGTACCCTGAACGCCACAATTGTTAATAAACATTGGCCTGGCAGGTCTGTAGTTTGTGGCAATCTTTGTACATTTAAAGTTTGAATTCGTTATGTCAAAATTGAAAGAAGGAGACCTGGCCCCTGCCATTGAAGCTGTGGACCAGAACGGCGACAGGATCTCACTTGAGGAATACAGAGGGAAAAAAGTTGTGCTCTATTTCTATCCGAAGGATAATACCCCCGGGTGCACTGCTGAATCCTGTGACCTGAGGGACAACTATTCCCGGTTCCGTGAGCAGGGCATTGAGATCATTGGAGTAAGTGCCGACAGTGAGAAATCACACCAGAAGTTCATCAGCAAGTATGAGCTTCCGTTCAGGCTTATATCTGATGTTGATAAAAAAGTGCTTCAGGATTACGGAGCCTGGGGTGAAAAGAAATTGTATGGCAAAACATTTCTCGGGATCCAGAGGAAAACTTACATTATCAACGAAGATGGAATTGTTGAAAAGATTATTGAAAAAGTAAAAACAAAAGAGCACAGCCAGCAGATATTCACTGAATTATCACATTAACCTGTAAAATAGTATGAGTAACGGAAATGCCAGTGACCTCAAGCAGGAAAAACTTAAAGCACTGCAACTTACCCTGGATAAGATTGAAAAGGGATATGGCAAGGGGACCATTATGAAATTGGGAGATAATGCCATCGAAGATGTGCAGGTGATACCATCAGGTTCCATCGGGGTCGATATTGCCCTTGGCGTGGGCGGATACCCGAGGGGAAGAGTCATCGAGATCTATGGTCCGGAAGCCTCAGGAAAAACCACCCTGGCCATCCATGCCATTGCAGAAGCACAGAAGAGTGGAGGCATAGCTGCATTTATCGATGCCGAACATGCTTTTGACCGCTTCTATGCTAAAAATCTGGGCGTGGACATTGCGAATCTTTATATATCCCAGCCGGATAATGGCGAACAGGCACTTGAAATTACCGACCACCTGATCCGGTCCGGCGCCATTGATATCATCGTGATCGATTCGGTTGCGGCACTCACGCCCAGGGCCGAGATTGAAGGAGAGATGGGAGATTCAAAGATGGGATTGCAGGCCAGGCTCATGTCACAGGCATTGCGGAAGCTGGCGGCCAATATCAACCGTACAAATACAACCTGTTTCTTCATTAATCAGCTCAGGGAAAAGATCGGAGTAATATTCGGTAATCCGGAAACCACCACCGGTGGCAATGCCCTGAAGTTTTATGCATCAGTCCGGATTGACATCCGTCGCATCGGGCAGATAAAAGAGGGAGATGTGGTCCTGGGGAACCGTACCAGGGTCAAAGTGGTTAAGAATAAACTGGCCCCTCCCTTCCGCAAGGCTGAATTCGACATCATATACGGCGAGGGTATATCCAAAACAGGCGAATTGGTCGATCTGGGGGTGGATCTTGAAATTCTCAAAAAGAGCGGTTCCTGGTTCAGTTATGGTGAAACAAGGCTGGGCCAGGGAAGGGATGCTGTGAAGAATCTCCTGAAAGACAATCCTGAGCTGTCAGAGGAGATCGAAGCAAAGATCAAAACAGCTATTCAAGGCGAGAAAGAATAACAATTAACGGATAATTCAGGTATGAATTTCCTGCTACATTTCATATTTATTGCGGCTTTTTTACTTATTTATATCATCGCGATCATCATATTGAAGCCCTTTAGGATTCACCGCAAGCGGCCGTTATCCACCATCTTCATTAAAGCCAGCTACCTGATATACCTGGCCTGCTTCATGCTTATGGCCTACCTGATTCTATTTTTCTCGGCTACAACCGGTCCGTCAGAAGATGTGGATGAAGAGCGGATATTGAACGCACTTACCATATTCAGCGTACTAGCTTTCTTCATTCCAAATATCGGGATCATGATCCGCAGAAGGATCGGCTCCTGGCGGGTCATTTACAACTATGTTGTTACAGGCCTGAATATCCTGATCGCTCTGGGGCTTATCTGGTTTATAAAAGATCTTCCCTGGCAGTTCAAGTAGAGGGCTCCCGGTCAATGCAAGCAGTCCTGTAAAGTGACAGAGCCTGCCCTATTTTTTCTTCCATGGATAACTCCCCGTCCAACCAGTTGATGCTCAGTCCCCTTTTCTCCATTCCGCGGAAATAGGTCATTTGTCGTTTTGCAAACTGGTGAATGGCTGTATTCAGTTTCCATACCATCTCATCATAGGTAATTTCATGGAGTATGTACCGGCTAACAAACCTGTATTCAAGACCGTAGTAATCCATTTTTCCAGGGGAAATACCCTGATTAAGCAAGCCCGCCACCTCATCAATCATTCCATTTTCCAATCTTTGCTTAAGACGTTCAGTGATCCTTCGTCTTCGGTTCTCCCGGTTATATTTGATTCCAATAATCAGCGGATTCAGGTGGGATATTTTCACATTACTCTGTGGCTGAGTACCCTGATACATGGCTATTTCAATAGCCAGGATCATTCGCTTTCTGTTTCCTGTATCTGTTATATTGTGCTGTGGCCCGTATAGCTTCAGTATATCTACCAGTTCTTCGAAACCCTTCTTTTCAAGATCTTCCCTCAACTCCCTGTTGATGGGAACATGAAGCAACTGGTAATTCCGCAACACCGATTCAATGTACAGGCCCGTTCCCCCGCACAGAACAGGCACCTTTCCCCGATCAATGATATCGGTATAGGTCCGCTGAAAGTCCTGCTTAAAAAGGTACACATTGTACTCATACCCCGCGTCCGTAATGTCAATGAGATGACACGGAATCCGTTCTCCGTTAACCATGTAATCGCCATAATCCTTTCCGGTGCCAATGTCCATTCCACGATAAACCTGCCTTGAGTCGGCACTGACGATCTCTCCGTCAATCTGACTTGCCAGTTGCGCAGCAAAAGCAGTTTTGCCTGCTGCGGTGTGACCAAGGACCGTAACCAGATCAACCTTTCTCTTTGCCATAACGATCAAAAATAGCCAAATAACCGGTTTTTTTTACCTTTGGGACAGAATAACCCATGGCAAACAAGATCAACATAAGGAATAAGAAGGCTTTCCACGATTACGAGATCCTGGACAAATATGTGGCAGGTCTGCAACTACAAGGCACTGAGATCAAATCCATCCGGATGGGAAAAGTGAGTCTGGTCGAATCATACTGTATATTTGAGAACAAAGAACTTTATGTCAGAGGGATGCAGATAGCGGACTATGTCTGGGGAAGTTATAACAAACACGTTCCAGGTCGTGACAGAAAACTACTGTTGAACCGCCATGAACTGAAAAAACTCCAGCGTAAGGTCAGGGAGAGTGGTCTCACCATTATGGCCCTGAGAATCTTTCTATCTGATTCGGGATTTGCCAAGCTCGAGATTGGCCTGGCGAAAGGAAAAAGAGAATACGATAAGCGGGAGACCATCAAACGCAAAGACACCCAGCGCCAGATGGAACGGCTTCAGAGAATTAAATAGTGCCTGCAGAAAAACAGGATCCTACTGGGAGAAGAAGAACTCATTGAACTGCCTCAACTCTTCAAGATCCATCTCCATCTGGAAATCAAAGTACAGATCAACGGTTTTAAGCAACTCTTCAAATGAGATGTATCCATCATCGTTTTCATCCAGGGACTTAAACTGTTCCGGAATTTCCGCTGGTGAAGGCAGCCTGTAATCACTCATGGTCAATTCCAGGTAAGCAATTACATCTTCGCGTTGCATGGCGTTGTTGCGCAGCTCCAGGCGGGATAGAAAATCTTCGTCTGAGACTGTTTTTCCAACATTATTTACCCATGCCCCGGGAGCACTGTTCATCTCCTTGTCCAGGTAATCGGGTACGCCATCCAGGTCTGCATCAACCGGACAACCCAGCGTATCAACCTCTACACCAAACGGTGTACCGGGACAACGGTCTGATACATCCAGTACAAAGTCACCATCTTCATCGTCAAAAAATAGAGGATCAAATTCCACATCGGCGTAGAGGAGATCCACAGTCCTAGTGGTCGGGTCGGAAAACAGGTCGAAATGAATGGAAAGATGGGAAAAGATATAACTGTCGTTTCCCTTTGCCCCCTTTATGCTGGTACCCTCATATGCCACATTATCCAGCACATCGGAAAACGCATAATGATAGGACATCCCAAGGCTGAAAAATGCACGGTGGTCGATCATGAAGTGCAGTCCTAATCCCAAAGGAATCCCAATGGTCCTCTGATTGTAACTTCCCAGTCCGAATTCCTCGCTTTCCCTCAGCCGGAGATCCGTTTCATACATATAATCACGATAAATGACATTGGCCAACCCGGAAGTTCCTTCATCCAGATTCCGGATGGTACCATCTGACCAATAATGATAGGTCATATCATTGGCATCCTTCAGATCTCCCTTGGCACTGAAGTTCAGATTTTCTACACCCAGTGACACATAAGGCCTTATGAGCGAGGTTGCCGGGATAAAATGGCCGAACCTGTATTCCACGTTCAATCCGATGGAATAGAGTCCTGTTTCAAAATTCAGGTTCCTTGAGATATCCGAATACGAATACTCATTGCCGGTCAGGCTACCTACCATGAAATTGAAATTTGCCACGAAATGATGTTTCTTATCGACAAAGGTGGCCACATTCACTTTACCTGCTGGATTTCCAACAACCGGGCTACTTGTACGGTTCTTCACATCCCCTTGGAAATTTAGCACACCGAACGAGAAGGATATCACCGGCTTATAAACCGGATTCTCCACCGTATCGATCCGTTGCAAAAGGGAATCATAGTCAATTTCCTGGCCCTTGATCATTGCCGGGAGCAGGAGAAGGATCAAAAACAGGAATCTGTATGGAATTGATGGATACACCGGCACCGGTTAAAATTTAGCAGGTCATTATCGTCTGGCTGAGTTTACCGGGATCCGTTTGCCATCCCTGTAAGCAACCACGAAGGCTCCGGTCACGGAGGCCAATCTCTCAACACGGTTCCTGTACGCATTAGCCTGATCATAGGTTGAAAACGAACCGGAAGTATATTTGTACAAGCCCTCATGCCGTTCAACCAGCACTTCCTGGTCGACTCCTCCATTCCGGAAATATGTACGGGCATCAAATGCATTCTGTGTGGCTGATACCTGAACCCGGAAGTAAACCCCGGTGCCAGCAGACAGTACCCTGGTGTTTACAATGGTTTTATCTGAGGATCCGGCAGGTTTAACAACAGGTGGTTTTGGATCCGGCTTTTTCACGGTGGCCTGCTTAACAACTGGAATCCGTCCGGTCATCAACAAATCCATTTTCTGGTTCTCGTCCAGATCATCGAAATCAACATCCATTTCTTTCACCTCATCCAACTGGTTTTCATTACCTGCTGTATGGGTGAGTAAGCCTTCCAGAACCATGTCTCCCTGACGCTGGTTATCAAGGGGAACCAATTTATAATCTACCTCAAACACCGGATCCTCCGGAAGAGTCATCCAGATGAATTTTACGGTGGAAGGTGCCAGTGAAGCAATGCCATTGTGAGAATTCACTTCTTCAAATACGTATCCGGAAGGAATGGATTCCTCGATCTTCAAATACTTACTTCCAAGGGGAGTCTTTATAAGAAGGCGGATCAAATATTCCCCCGAACTTAACAGAACCGGTTTCTGCCGGACCACCATCGCAAAGGGCTTCTTTTCTGATGAAACATGTCCTGGTTCCGCGCCTCCTTTAAAATTCTTAATATCCACGATCAGGGCAGGGTCAATCGACGAACTTGGCTTAATTGATATTTCACCGGATTTCTCAAAATTCAGGAATTTACGTTCATCTTCCACCACAAATGCAAAGACACCGCCCAATATAAAAGACCCTTTCAGCCTTTCATCCACCATGACATTGTATGAAACTTTTACCTCATTCTCAACGGGCAGCTTGAGCCAGATAATGCGAATACGCTGATTATCAAAACTGAAATCAGCATTGGGGGAACTGACATTGGTGGCAGTCAGTCCCAGGGGCAGATCCTGCGAAAACCGGGAGTAATCCGTAAGCGATCCTTTATTGATAGTAACAGTGACTGTAAACTCAGAGCCTGCATTTACCTGATCCGGATGATCAATGGAAATCTCCACTTCCTGCCCTTTGAGAGAAAAAGAGAGGCAAAGCATGGACATGACTAAACAATATGAAATCTTCTTCATCCTGTATTTTGCTAAATTTAATACAATGTACAAAATTATTTTTCAAAAACTCCCGGATTTACTAACACTCCAACCGGTCTGATCAGCTAGAAATTAGGACTCAGTAAATATTTAGCATAGAATCTGTTGATGACGTCAACTGCTTCATCGGCTGTATCCACCAACGTGAACAGATTCCTGTCTTCTGGACTGATATTTTTCTGTTCCATCTGTACCACTTCCTCAATCCAGTCTACCAGTCCCCGCCAGAAGTTACTACCCACCAGTACAATCGGGAATTTCCCAATCTTTCCGGTCTGGATAAGGGTTACCGATTCAAAAAATTCATCGAATGTTCCAAATCCACCGGGCAATACAATAAATCCCTGCGCATACTTCTGAAACATTACCTTTCTTACAAAGAAGTGTTTAAAGGTGATCAGCTTATCGTGATCGATGTAGGGATTGGAACTCTGCTCAAATGGCAGCTGAATATTTAATCCGGCACTTATGCCCTCGCCCTTCATTGCTCCTTTATTGGCTGCCTCCATAATGCCCGGTCCACCACCTGTAATCACACCGTAACCGCTCAGGGTAAGCTTATAAGCAATGTCTTCGGCCAGTTTGTAATACTTGTTATCCAATTCGGTTCTGGCAGATCCGAACATGGAAACACAGGGCCCGATGGATGCCATCTTCTCAAATCCCTCCACAAATTCGGCCATGATCTTGAAAATCTGCCAGGAATCGGAAGCCTTTATCTCATTCCAGGTTTTCTGCTTAAACGCCTTTTTGATCTTTTCTTCACTTGAAACCATATCAACCAATATTATTTAATATCGACAACAATTTAATTATTCTATTTTCAATGCCAATTCTTCCCTGAGGAAATTCCCCGTATAACTCTCCCCCACCTTTGCCACCTCCTCGGGTGTCCCGGTAGCGAGTATGGTCCCACCCATGCTCCCACCCTCTTTTCCAATATCGATGATATGATCAGCAACCTTGATCACATCCATGTTATGCTCAATCACAATGACACTATTTCCTTTGTTTACAAGCCGTGCAATCACATCGAGCAGTACCCTGACATCTTCAAAATGCAGACCTGTGGTAGGTTCATCCAGTATATAAAGTGTTTTACCGGTGTCCTTCTTGGACAACTCTGCAGACAGCTTGACCCGTTGTGATTCTCCTCCTGACAGGGTGGTGGAAGGCTGACCCAGGCGAATATATCCAAGCCCTACATCCTGCAGTGTCTTTAGTCTACGGAGGATGGAAGGCACACTGGCAAAAAATTCAACTGCCTGGTTGATGGTCATTTTCAACACATCGTTGATATTGTTATCCTTGAATCGAACCTCGAGGGTCTCCCGGTTGTACCGTTTCCCATTGCAGGTTTTGCACTGGACATAGACGTCAGGAAGAAAATTCATCTCAATGGTCTGCAGTCCGGCCCCCCGACAGGTCTCACATCTGCCTCCCTTCACATTAAAAGAAAACCTGCTGGCTTTGTAACCCCTGATCTTTGCATCCGGGGTCAGCTCAAACAGTTTCCTGATATCACTAAATACCCCTGTATAGGTAACCGGATTGGACCTGGGGGTTCTTCCAAGAGGTGACTGGTCAACCTCGATAACTTTATCAATATGCTCCAGCCCTTCAAGAGATTCGTAAGGAAGCGGGTCCCTGTTTGATTTGTATAATTTCTGACTGATGATCGGATGCAGGGTTTCATTGATAAGGGTGGATTTTCCGCTCCCGCTCACACCGGTAATGCATATAAATTTACCCAGGGGGAAGGTAACATCAACGCCCTTCAGGTTGTTGCCGGTAGCACCTTTGAGCAACAGGGTATTCCCGTTCCCAATCCTTCTCACTTCCGGAATGGCAATGATCCTGGAGTGGTTCAGGTATTCTGCAGTGAGCGTTTTACCAGACAGTATTTGTGCGGGTGAGCCAAAAGCCACCAGTTCTCCTCCAAGGCGACCAGCCCCGGGGCCAAGGTCCACAATGTGATCGGCCGAAAGGATCATTTCCCGGTCATGTTCCACCACAATCACCGAGTTCCCCTGGTCACGAAGGTTCTGGAGGGATAAAATGAGCTTCCTGTTATCCCTTTGATGCAATCCAATGCTGGGCTCATCAAGTATATAAAGTACATTTACCAGTCTTGAGCCAATCTGGGTGGCAAGCCTGATGCGCTGACTTTCTCCACCCGACAGGGAACGGGCACTGCGTTGCAGGGAGAGATAATTAAGGCCTACATCCAGAAGAAAACCAAGCCTGCTCCGGATCTCTTTCAGAATATCCCTGGCAATGATGTTCTGTCGTTCAGTCAGGTCCTTCTCAATACCGTCAAACCAATCTGCAAGAGCGCCAATGTCCATGAATGATAGTTCCGCAATGCTCTTACCATTGATCTTGAAATGGAGCATTTCGGTTTTTAGCCGGGTTCCGTTGCACTGGGGACAGACCACTTTCCGAATGAATTGACGGGCCAGCTGCGTACCATTGCGGGAATTGTTGTCAACGGCGTTGTCTTGAAGATGGTTGATTATCCCATCAAAACTCAGCAAATAATTAGAAGAGGCCCCCAGGGGAGTATTCTGCAATTTCAGGGGTTCATCTGATCCGTACAGAATGCAGTGTATTCCTTCATCCGGTATATCCTTTACGGGCGTATCAAGTGTAAATCCATACCTGGTGGCAATGGCTTCCAGCTGCCAGAAAATGAGCGCGTTCCTGTATATCCCCACAGGTAAAAGGGCTCCTTTGCGGATACTTTTGGCACCATCAGGGATGATCTTCCGGATATCAACATCATTGATGGTGCCAAGCCCGTTGCAGTGCGGACAAGCTCCCTGGGGAGAATTGAATGAAAAACTGTGGGGTGCAGGTTCATTGTAGGATACTCCCGAAGTAGGACACATAAGCTGACTGGAGAAGAAACGGGGCTCCTTCCCATCTTTTTCAAGGATCATGGTCACACCCTTGCCCTGTTTCATAGCAGCGGAGAGAGATTTCTTCAACCTGTTACGGTCTTTTCCCCGGGCCGTCAGTCTGTCAACCACTACTTCGATATCATGGATCTTGTAGCGGTCGATCCGCATGCCCTGAATTACTTCTTTGATCTCTCCATCAATCCGTGCATAGATGTATCCATTCCGCCTGATCTGTTCAAATAATTCCCTGTAATGTCCCTTTCGTCCACGAACCACCGGTGCAAGCACATAAATCTTTTTATCACTGAAAGAGTCCATGATGATATCCAGGATCTGCTGTTCAGTGTATTTCACCATTTTTTCACCGGTAACATATGAATATGCATCAGCCACCCTGGCAAAAAGAAGCCTCAGAAAATCGTAAATCTCGGTGATGGTTCCCACGGTGGACCTGGGATTTTTATTGGTGGTTTTTTGTTCGATGGAGATCACCGGACTCAGCCCGGTGATCTTATCCACATCGGGACGTTCCATGTTGCCAAGGAACTGGCGGGCATAAGCACTCAGGGTTTCAATGTACCTGCGTTGCCCCTCTGCATAAATGGTATCAAATGCAAGGGAAGACTTCCCACTGCCACTCAGCCCGGTAATAACAGTTACCTTATTCCTGGGAATGGAGACATCGATATTTTTCAGGTTGTGCACGCGGGCACCCAGAACCTCTATTTGCTTTTGTTCCTTGTTCACTCGCAATTCATACATTTAAATCATGGACGGTTTACTGCTGTTCCCATGCTTCCGGCCGGCGAAATCCTTTTTCAGGAAACATAATTTCGTACGTTTTCCCCGCACCGTTTTTTAATTGAATATCCCTCAACCATGGGTTCAGGTATTTCAGGATCTTGTAATTGGTTCCATGTTCCCGTGCAAAATCGGCAAAATTGGCCACTGAACTGTCTATTTCAATGGTATAAACCGGAATTTCCGGGTAGAGATCCTTCTTTGTAAGGTTGAATCCATAGGCCACGGGATCCTCGAAAATAAGCTTGAATGCCACAACCCTGAAGAGGTACCTGGCAGTTTCTTCATTCAACAAAAGGTCATAATAATTCTCGGTTTTCTGCCTTTCGATCTGCCTGTCTACTCCTCTCCTTCCGGCATTGTAAGAAGCAGCTGTCATGGTCCAGTTGCCATATTTCTTATAGGACTCGATCAAATATTTACAGGCTACTTCTGTAGACTTTTCAATATGGTAACGTTCGTCCACTTCCTGGTTTACTTCAAGTCCGTATTCAATGGCGGTCCCCTTAAGCAATTGCCAGAAACCCACCGCTTTTGCCGGTGAAACAGACTGTGCCAATCCACTTTCAGCCACAGCCAGGTATTTAAAATCGTCCGGGACCAGGTTTTTTCTCAATAGATGTTCAATCTCCGGGAAATACCGGTTGGCCATTTTTATCAACCTGATGGTCTGGGAATGGAAGTAAGTATTGGATAACAATTCCCGGTCCAGTGCCTCCCTGATATCAAACAGGTCAATTGGAAGAATCTCCCCGGCAAAGTTCACCTGATCTGGCATCTCCACTCCAAATACTGCGTATGCATCCCTGTTTACAGGGTCTATGGGATCATCATCAATCCCCTCAGAATACCCGGTAGTGGCCACCAGAACAGCCACGCCGCCGGTAATAAAAAAGAACGTGAAAAACAATATATGCTTTATCTTCCTGAGGTTTATCTTTCTTTCCATCATCAATCTCCGGTTACAATATTTTTCATACCAGACCCCACACCGACAACATCAGCTGTATGGCAAACCACAAAACTACAGATTTGTTTCCATTCACCTAAGGAAAGATATCCGATAGTTTTTAGAAGTGCCCTAAACAACCGATCCGGGCTACTAAAAAGTATAGCTCAGCCCTGTAAACACACCAAACGTGTATGGTCTTGTATTAGGAAGTGTCGCGTCATTGACGGAGTTGAGGAAATACCTGAACCTCGGTTCCAGGTACAGGCTGAATTGTTCCTGTATGTGATAAATTACACCCAGTCCGGCATTCCCTGAATAATTTATATTCCTGATGTTGGTCAGGTATCCTATTTCGACGGGGCCATCTGATGTCTCCATGGTTACATAATTATCAACTAAAAAATTCGTGCTCATACCTCCCACAAGCTGCAGTTCGATATCCCTGTCAACCACTGTATATCGCAGGTTGAAGGGTAGTTCCAGATAATTCAGGTGCTGCTTGATTCCCTGGTCGGCATATATCCCGGATGAAGAATAATCGACCACAGCGTTTGTTTCAGTAGATGCATTCAGCTTATAATTGTTCACATAAATGTCGCCCGATTTAGAAACAATGTTGCCCACCGAGTTGGAAATGGCCACCACATTGGATCGGCTGGCCTCTGCCCCGAGGGGGGCAAAATCAAAGGACTCGTCCAGGGACCGGCTAAAGAGCTGGATACCGGGAGCACCTATGGCAATTCCCATTTTCGTAAAAAACACACCCGATTCAATGACCAGCCTGGGGGTGGTCCTGTAGCCCACATGCACACCTGCTGCATAAGAGAGCAACCCCGATTCATGTTCAACAGCTCCGTTCATGGCCGTGGCCTCTGCATCGCGGAAACTATACAGGGGAGATAGTGCTGCTCCAATGATCCACCTGGGATCTTTCTTGCCACCCACATCCATGTCAGGGACAGGATCTGCTGTTGGTTCCGATCCTGCCACCTCATCAGTCTGAAGTGCAATGGCTATTTGGTCGTCCGCTGTTTCAGCACCCACATGAACAGCCAGTTCATTGGTGGCCATTTCCCGTATGGCGGGCTCCTCCGTTGCAGGCTTTTCCATTGCAGGCTTCTCCGTTGCAATCTCCTCCGTTGCAATCTTCTCCAGGGCAGCGACCACCTTCTCCTCAAGTGTTTCTCTCCCGGTCTCTTTAGCATCTGTATCCGCAATGAGGGCCTCTTTAACATCTGTATCTGCAATGACGGCCTCTTTAGCACCTTTATCCGCATCGACAGTGGTATCTGTATTAACAGCGGCACCTGCAATGACGGCATCTTCATGCACCTCAGGCCCAAAATAATTGATACCCAGGGTGACAGCCAGCGCAAGGGTGGCGGCTACGGAAAGGGCAATAATGATCATTCCCCTCCGGCTCCTTCCGCCCAACTCTGAAGCAATGGAATCCCACACCTTTTCCGGGGGATCCACCTGGTATCCACCAAGTTTATCCTTCAGAAATCCTTTACCGTTATTTAATTGATCGTTCATCTTATAATTGCTGAACCATAAATGTTTTTAATCTTCTCCTGCAAAACGGCCCTGGCCCTTGAGAGGTTGGACTTGGAGGTTCCGATGGAAATCCCAAGCTCTTCACTGATTTCCTTGTGACTGTATCCTTCAATTGCATAAAGGTTGAACACCAGGCGGTACTTCGGTGACAGGGTCTGTATAAGTTCAACCAGTTCCCTGGAAGTCAGATTGCTGAAGATCTCATCTTCAGCTTCTCCCCGGATATCCTCCTTCACATCCTCCACCCGCTGGAGGATCACATGGCTCCGGTATTTCTCCAGTGCCGTATTGATCATCACCCTGCGGATCCAGCCGGGAAATGCTGCCGGATTGTTTACCTGATCCAGTTTCTTAAATACTTTAATGAACCCTTCCTGCATGATATCCTGCGCATCTTCTTCACCGGAGGCATATTGCAGGCATATACCGTACATGGCAGAAGCAAACCTACGGTAGAGCGCTTCCTGGCTCTTCGGCTTACCTCTCCTGCAACCTTTTAATAATATCTCCAGTTTTTCTGCCAATCAATTTTCCTCCCTTGACAAATTTATACAAATTGGCAGGATATCACATCCTTAGAATACAATTGTATGATGAATGAAACGAACCAAAGGTTGCGTGACCGCGATCACGGTCAAAAAAGCAGGAGAAACGCAACCTCAATGGCACCTGGATCGTCTTTATATAAAATACCTCTTCCGGGTATACAATATCGAAGAATCCGGAACGTACTTAAATAAATCAGCAGCCATGCGAAAAACAACTTATTTAATCATCATTGCACTAATCCTGACCGGTTTTACAACAGGATGCTCACAGGATATCGATGACCCCGTATTTGATTACAACCTGAAGTCGGCAAAAGTCATCGAAACCAACAATAATTTTGGTCTTGACCTGCTGAAAACAGTGATTTCCCGTGAGGAAGCTCCTAACATTATGATCTCACCCGCTTCTGTCAGCATCGCACTGGGCATGGCATATAACGGTGCCGAAACCACCACCAGGGATGCCTTTGAGCAGGTATTGAATTACGAAGGATTGACCCGCGGGGAGGTCAACGAAATCACAAAGGAACTGATCCGCGTGCTGGTCACCAATGTGAAAGGCAACCTTCTTGAGATCGCCAACTCCATGTGGTACGACGAGGGATTTCCGGTGAAACAGGATTTCATAGACCTGAATAGCAATTACTACAATGCCGAAATCCGGGAACTAGATTTCAGGCAAGCGAGCGCGGTAAAAACCATCAACGACTGGGTCAGTGACAAAACACATGATAAAATTGACAAGATCATTGATAGCATCAGTCCGGAAACAATGATGATCCTGATCAATGCCATCTATTTTAACTGTGTCTGGGAGGTCGAATTTGATCCGGAAGATACCCGCGAGCAGCCCTTCTACACCGAAGACAAACAGGTGTTTGGCCATGTGGACATGATGTCCATGGAAAGTACCTTTAATGTATCTTTCACTGAAGCGTTCAGCGCAGTGGAGTTGCCCTATAAGAACAATAAATTCAGCATGTTCCTTTTCCTCCCACCGGAAGGCTCCTCAGTGGACGATCTGATTGAACAGCTGGATGGGAAAACCTGGAACAGCTGGATCGGGGAATTCCAGGAGATGAAGGATTTTACAGTGACCATGCCTAAATTCAAATTTGAGTATGAACGCTCCATGGCCGATGACCTGAAAGATATGGGATTGGAGATCGCCTTCACCGATGAAGCCGATTTCTCGGGGATCAGTCCCATCGACCTGCTCATCTCCGATGTGATCCACAAAACTTACATCGATGTGAACGAGGAAGGAACCGAAGCAGCTGCTGTAACCGCCATCGTATTCGAAACCACCGCCATAGGACCGTCTTCGGTAATCCGGCTGGATCGTCCTTTCCTGTTTGCCATCACAGAGAATTCCAGCAAATCCATCCTGTTCACTGGCAAGGTGTCCGAACCCTCCTATGAATAAGCTCTCTTTATCGTTTACAGAGCTAATCCTGTTAAAGTGAAGGAAATCAACCTGCTCTGATATACTTTTCTCCACCCACCATAAGCGCGCTAATTTCCTGATAAGCGTTTCGTTTTTTTATAAAATCATAAGTGATGATCAGTGCTGGCGTGATCTTGCTGTGCCCTGATATGGCCACTTGCCTGATTGATTTGAGTTTCCCCTTATTAATCTATATCGATAAACATACGGTCAGGACTTATGTTGGAATCTTAAAGGTATTTTTCGGATTTCACCATAGAAAAGACCCGGCAGAAATCTTATTCAGAGATTTAGAGCAGTTTAATACGGAATATATCCTGAAAAAAGGATACTCTGCAGCATACCAGAACCAGTTTATTAATGCTGTAAAGCTCTATTACAAGAGGGCCCCAGGAAGAATACTAAATCTGGGGGAACTTGAAACACCGAGCAATCCTGAGTATAATTTATGCCTTTGGACTGCGGCTGAAAAAGGACTGGATTTTTATCTCTGATTCTCGTAAATTTATATATCATCAATCCAGGTAGAAATGAATTATGCATTGATAACTGGAGCATCAAGTGGTATTGGTTATGAATTGGCTCTGCTATTTGCTAAAAACGGGCACAATTTAATTCTTGTTTCCAGACAAGGGAATAAACTAATACAATTGGCAGATGATCTAAAAAAAACCTATCTGATTAAAATTCTAATTATCTCCCTCAATTTAAGTCGTACAGATGCTGCCGAAGAAATTTTCGGACAGGTTCAGGAGAAATCCATACATGTAAATTATCTCGTCAATAATGCCGGATTTTATGTAAAAGGTGCTTTTTCTGAAACATCCTGGGAAAAGGAACAGAAATTGATCCAATTACAATGCTTAAATCATACACAACTTGCCAAATTGTTTCTTCCAGCTATGCTAAAACAAGGAAAGGGCGGAATACTAAATATTTGTTCAACAGGTTCGTTTGTGCCCGGTCCTTATAATGCTGTTTACTGTGCTGCAAAGAGTTTTGTCCTTAGCTTTTCGGAAGCTATTGCAGAAGAAGTGTCAGGTTCAGGG
>SDBV01006101.1_pt1 | contig 16786 bp, 15 predicted proteins | sample 2277081 | NCBI WGS metagenome assembly SDBV01 (sample SAMN10402039, study PRJNA504765) | marine sediment metagenome | isolation source: marine sediment core GS10_PC15, 223 cmbsf | place: Arctic Ocean: Southern Knipovich Ridge | collected 2010 | reverse complement strand
CCTTGTCGCCGACCTCCGGCGGTTCACCGCAGTTGACCATGTTAAGAAAACCGGTCCCTGTATAGATGTTCTCCGCATCTTCGCCGGGAATTCCCATCTCGCGGCCCTTATGGGCACCGAGGCCGACGAAAATCGCGTCGAAATCTTCCTTCACCTTGTCATATGGAATATCCCTGCCGACGGTAACGCCGGTCTTGAGTTCAACGCCAAGGTCGAGAATCCTTTGAATCTCGTCATTGAGAATTTCACGCGGCAGGCGATACGCCGGAATGCCGTACCGCAGCATGCCTCCAGCCTTATCGAACGCCTCGAAGACTTTCACCCGATACCCGCGCCTGGCCAGATGGTAAGCGCAACCGAGCCCGGCGGGACCTGAACCGATAACCGCGATCCGCTCGGACCGGGGTTGAGCATCCTCGTCCTTCTTCAACTTGAGGCCCTGTTCGAGTCCCCAGTCGCCGATAAACCGTTCGATGGAATTGATCGAAACCGTACCGTCTTTCTTCTCGCGGTTGCACTGCTCCTGACACGGGTGGGGGCAAACCCTTCCGCAAACCGCGGGAAGTGGATTTTTCGAGGTAAGTATCTCCCACGACCTGGTGAACGCCTCCTCGAGGCTGATCCCATGTTTCTCATGCAGGTTGATCGTGTTGATGACGCCACGGATGTCCATGCCCTGAGGACAGGCATTCATGCAGGGCGCAAGCTTTTCCACGTACTCCGGCCGAAGATCGGATATGTCCCCGCCTGCTGACCCGCGGCTCAACGCCTTTTCACTCAGTTTCTTTTTCTTTGCTGACCTTTGAATCGGCATATCTTTGCACCTCACCATACTCAGCGACCAGCGTATCTCATCGAAGTGGACGGCTGTCAATTATCCTTTTCGCACCGACCACTTCAACACGGGTCGGGTCTGAAAACAGACCGGAGTGCTCCGCAACTCGCCGGTCCCCCCGCCATTACGACGAGCCAGCCGGAGCACGTCCGCCACGATGGAAATCGAAACATCTCGGTTTCAGCAGGCACCCGGAATCGAAAAAACTCCTTCTTGGCACCGCTCATCCTTCGACCCGGCCCGGACCGGGGATCACTCGTTCGCTGCGCCTTCCTCGTGCGGGATTTCGATATAGCTCCCACCGAAATAGGTATAAATGCAGCGGCCGCTGTCAATCAGGCTTCTAATCGCCGATTTGCACCGCTTTTTGTCGACGCCCTCGTCGCTAAAGGCTTCAACCATTGCCTTGGTCAAGTCCATGGGTTTCAACTTCTTACCGACTTCGCGCCCCTCCTTGATCAAGTCATACATCTTGTCGGCGACCTGGTCTGCAGTCATCTCTGCCATTTTGGCACCTCATTCATGAGTAATGTGCGCCGATCGCTTAAAGCTGAGGCCGGCATACCTGAAGTCATCGATGTGTTCTTTACTGAACTCAAAGCCGGTCAGCTTGAAGAAACGCGGCCAGCCTACCCTTTCTATCCATTCGCCGATGCGTTCGTACTTACGCGCATTCGCCGCCCAGACATCGACGATCTTTTTCACCGCCCCAACCACTTCGGGCCAACGTGGCGGATTGTTCGGGAGGTATGGAACCGCCAGCTTCGAGAACATCGGCTCACTTCGAGCATTCGACACCTTGCCGCCGACCCAGATCGAAACGCCGTCGTTCTCCGCGTCGTTCAGGGTCAATGACGGACAGACAGTGAAGCAGTTTGCGCAGAACATACACTGCTCCTCGATAATCTCAACCGAGGGGAACCCATCGACGGTCGCCGGACGGATCGCAGCGGTCGGACAGGAAGCGGAGACGCTCGGTATTTCGCACACCTTTTTCACGGATTTATGGTCTATCGTGGGCAGACGGCGATGAACACCGAGAATCGCTATGTCCGAACAGTGCACCGCGCCGCACATGTTCAGGCAGCAGGCGAGCGCGATACGGCACTTCGCAGGAAGATCCATGTTTGTGAAGTGGTCAATGAGCTCGTCCATCACCGATTTGACGATCCCGGAGGCATCGGTCGCGGCCGAGTGGCAGTGCACCCAACCCTGGGTGTGTACGATGCTGGTGATCGAGGGACCGGTTCCGCCGACCGGATTGCCGTAGTCGTTTACCTCCTTCTTGATCTTGGCGATATTGTCCTTGTTCGTAGTCATGAACTCGACATTATGGCGGCTGGTGAAACGCAGGAACCCGTCACAATACCTGTCGGCCACTTCCGCATAAAAACGAATGGTGTCGATTGAAATCAGTCGCGGCGAACCTACGCGTACCGTGTACAGCTCGTCCCCCGATTCGGCCACATGCATCAGAATCCCCGGCTCGAGGATTTCATGGTGTTTCCATTGGCCGTAATTCTTCTTCACCGCCGGCGGAAGAAAGTCCTGATAGTTCGGCGGACCTATGTCGGTGAGCCTTTCAGTGGTTTCAGCCATCTTCAACTCCTTATCGCATCTTGGTTTTTTCTCTTTCCATGAAGCTCAAACATCAACCGTCGCGAGGAGCTATTCCTCCTCCTCCTCGTAGAAGATGTACGGGTTGTCACGAGGATAGGCGACCATCTCCGGGAGCGGGTCGATACCGACAGCCTCGAGGAAGTTGCCCATTCCCACGCGCTGAATGAACTCGCCTATGCGCTCGCGGCTCTTACCCTCCTCGCACCAGATATCCTGCATTTCCTCCATCAGCTCCCAGAAGGCCTCCAGCTCCTCCTTATCATCGATCTTGAGGAAGGGGATGAGTACGCTCGAAAGGAGCGCGCCCTCGACGATGGGGGCCTTCGACCCGATGAGGACGACGGCTCCTCGATCCTTGCCGGGACGGAGCGCCTTCGGCATGACATTGATGCAGTGCATGCAGCGGCGGCAGTCATTGTTGTCGATCTCGAGCTTCCCGCCGTCCCACTTCAAGCACTTTGCGGGACAGTTGAACACTATGTCGTTGAAGATATCCACCCCGTTGTCCGCATAGTTCTTGACTTCGGCCTCGTCAACCCGGATGTCATCCTTCCACGTACCGATGACCGAGATGTCGGCACGGGCGATCGAGGCAACGCAGTCATTGGAACATCCGGAGAATTTAAACTTCCACTTGTAAGGGAACGCCGGACGATGCAGCTCGTCCTGATAGTGCATCGTCGTCTTGTAGCAGGCCGCGAGGGTGTCATAACAGGACCACTCGCACCTGGCCGGACCGACACAGCAACTTGGAGTACGAACATCCGATCCTGAACCGCCGAGGTCGAAACCGGCCTTGGTCAGCTCCGCGAACGTCGGCTCGAGCTCCTCGGTAGTCGTGCCGAGAAAGATGATGTCGCCGGTTGAACCATGCATGTTGGTCAACCCGCTGCCATGCTTTTCCCAGATGTCGCACAACGTTCGCAGAGCCTCGCTGGTATAGAACCAACCTGATGGCTGATTGATACGTATCGTGTGGAACTGGGAAATGTCCGGGTATTCCTCCGGAAGATCGGTATAACGCCCGATCACTCCGCCGCCATAACCCATGACGCCCACGATTCCGCCATGTTTCCAGTGACCGATCCTCTCGTCGTAGGAGCGCTCCAGAAGACCAAGGAGATCATTGGACATCGCGCTTTTCTTCGCGGCCAGCTTGATCTCCTTGACAAAACTGGGCCAAGGTCCCTTCTCGAGTTCATCGAGCTTCGGGGTTGAATAAGTTTTCGGCATGTCACCTCCGTAAGCCTAAGAATCGCACGGCGCCGCCATCATATCCCCACCACAGGGAGGATCGCAGGCGACATCCGCACCCTTCTTGATTTGAATGTGTCTAACGTATCCTTATCAATGAATTGCGTCCCAATAGCCACGAAATACGACCGTCGAAAGGAAATATCCCAATGGTACGTTCACCAGTACGCCAACGGTGAAAGCATAGAACGGACGCATGCCAAACGTCGCCAGCTCCCTGATCCTCGTCGATAGGCCGATCGAGAGGAAACAGAAGACAAAGGCTCAACTGCGCAGTTTCTTCACCGGCGAAATCAGGTCCGGCTTGAGCACGCTCTCGAACCAATCGGCGGCCCGGTAAAGACTCATTATGCCCATCGTTGATTATCGTCGGTGGTCGCAGCCTTCAGCAACTCCAGCTCGCCCTGAGTCATCTTGCGGCTGAAGTGGATCGTACCGGCCTGCTCATCGTAACTGAAACGGGACTCCAACTCCCCGGGAATGACAAACTCCGAGAAATCAGCATCATAGGAAACCTTCACGGCCTTCGATTTGAAGGTGCCCTTCACCGGCGCCACCCCCTCGTGATCCGCGGGCGCCGAAACGGCAATCAAGCTCATGATTATCGAAGCAAGGAAAAAACCGAAGACGAACTTCGGGAACCTCTCCCAGATGACCATCGCGCCGACAGTATCGCGCTGATTGTTCTTCCCACGCTCCCAGAAGGCGACCGAAACTATCGAGAGGACGAGCGCCCAGATGCCGATCCAGATGTCGCGACCAATCACTTTCATCAGCGTAAAGGTGTGCACCGGTGCATCGCCATGCCTGGTCGCCAGCTCCGCGACAACCGCGAAACCGGCGGCGTCAGCGAATTCGCTTGTGCCGACCCAGGCTCCGGCAACACCGGGGCTGATGGTCTGCGGAATCAGGGCCTTGGTGACGAAGGCAAGGGTGAAGATCATGATGATCGCCCAGATCGAGACGATCCCGATGGAGATCGCGATCTCATTCTTCTTCGCCTTGACGGCGCCGCCAACCGCAATCGAAGCGGAGACCCCGCAGACGGCTCCACCCGCACCGAGTACCGCGCCCATCTGGGGACGCATCCCAAAAAGCCGCGTCGCCGCAAGGAAAATCGTTGCCCAGGTGCAGAGCGAAACTATCGTCGCCTGCATGAAAGCAATAGGACCGGCACTCGCAATCAGCGTCAACGGCAATGTCGCGCCGAGCAGCACTATACCGGTCTTGATGTAATATTCGGTGCGAAGCGCGGTGTCCAGCCATTTCGGCAATCGGAAGAGGTTTCCGATAATCAAACCGATGGCGAGCGCGAGAAGCGGAGCGCCGAGATCATACCTCTTCATGAACTCCCAGCCCGATAAATAAAAAATCGCCAACGATGCGACGAAGACGATTATGAAACCGGGAATGTATTTCTTAAGCGGCTGGCCCATGATACCGCACGACAGCGTAAAGATCATAAACCAACCGAAGAAGAGGATCAAATAGGAAGAAAAATTCTTTTTGAAATCGACCGAGAAGTCACCCCAATCGCTCCACGTACCAGGAGTAACAGCCCATCCCTTGATAGTGCTCCCTGCGACGAACACGACCAAAGCGAGAAAGACAATTCCCAGACCAAGCCAAACCGCCCACCAGTCTTCCTGCTTTACTAAAGCATTCCAACCTGTTGTTTTTTCCAAAAATACCCTCCAACAATCAAACGGCTCCCCATCGACCCAGCTTACAATAAAACCAGATGGTCCCACCCCGCAACGGGTTTCCGGAGTGCATCAGATGATTCATCCTCTTGAGCAAGCTATATGCCAAACGCTAACATATAGTTATTAAAAGGTTTAAATATCGAGATCGTGAAATAATACACCTGTTAATCGGGTAAAACGTTACGCAACAGTAACATCTATAGCAATAAACTGTTGATATAATAAGATTTAGTTCCTGTGTTACCGATTTGTAACAGTGTTACCGGAATGTAACACTCGCGAGATGACAAATATCATGCAGGAATATACAATTTCATTATGAGTACAATCGTTTCAACTCCTGCCCGGCGGTCGGCCTGAAACATACCAGTGGACGAAATCACATGATTCGATGGGTTCTGAGCTGCGCCACACAGTCAGTGCAAGGCGTGAGTCCGCAGGCATAACGGGTTATTTCAAGGACTCACAACGCCGCAGTGGGCTGTGTGCGCGCTCCCGAAGGGCTTGACGCAATGGGATTAGATTCAAGGCGGTTTGCGCAGGTGTAGCGGAGCTCAGCAAGCGAAACCAACGAGGAAGATGACCCCATTGCGTCAAGCACAACAGGTCGAATCATGTGATCTTGCCCACTTGAAACCCCCAGCAAATGCGGCTGGCTAAAACGATTCTACCGGGAGAATATCAATAAGCATCCGGTTGAGTATGCTCCCTGAGATACTCCTGATCCTTTTCCTCCTCCTGATGCTCATCGCCATCACCGATGAAAATGTCCTTCAGCGTATCTTCATTGAAATAGAAGACCTGATCCGCCCGAGTAGCCAGGGCCTCGGACAAACCTCGCGGGAAGAACCCGGAACAGACCTCCATCCCCAACTCCTTGGCATATTCCACCACCTCCACAAGGTCCTTGTCCCCGGAGACAATAACTGCGGCATCGCAGGCCCGGTTGAACGCGAGCCGGACAAGGTCGATGGTCAATTTGACATCCAGACCCTTCTCAACGGCATAATGCTTGCGTCCACCGGCTTCCTCGCCACGAACCTGGTAGTAGACCAGCTTTCCAAGACGAAGAGTGAGATAAGGCGTATGTGCAAGGTGGGTGATAAATCGTTGTTGTTTTTCATGATTATCGGGATCGAATTCCGGATCGACCTTAGCGTTGTAGTAATAGATTCTGAGTAGCTCGCCACCCGCCATCTCGGCCAGCTTTCTGCCAAACTTGTGGAAGTCGACATCCATGCGGCCCACATTGTCGCGCAGACCGTTATAGAAGTTGCTTCCGTCGATAAATACAGCAACTCGCTTCATAATAACTCCAGTCTTATTACTTTGTCTGCTTGGGCATGGTACGAAATAATGGGGATGGTCGAAGGGACTATTGATCTCATATCTTACGTATTATTAGTGATACCTGAGCACATGTATGAAAAGCATCCGCCCAGCTTCCGTTCAAGACCCCCCACCTGATCCATAAAATCAGAATATCTCCCTCATTTAAATTAGAGACTGGCTGCGGCAATTGTCAAGTGAAAAAAATCAGTATCTCAATGGTGATTATTTTGATCCGGTTATAATTATCCTAAAAACAAGAAATTTGCCTATATATTGTGAAATGTTTCGCATATGCGAAGTATGCAAGGAACACGGATCTGATCTGAAGCGGCGAGATACTGAAACCGATTTATTGGCAGCAATTAGTGGACGATATTCTAAGAAACAAGATATCCCCTTCGACTTTCCTGTTTTATATTGGCATCACATACTGTTATTTTGTAGCTTTGCATTTCCGGGTGGTCGTTTCAAAATGGAGATATTCACGAGCCGCCTGCTTCCAAACGGTATTTCCCCGCCGTGGAGCAGCAGGGCCAGCGAGGAGTATCAATGCGATTCAGCGACCTGCTCAGCGAAGAGAACATCCTCACCCACCTGTCCGCCGACAACAAGGAGGAGGTCATCGAAGAGCTGATCGACCTACTCGATTCACAAGGGAAAATCAGCGAACGCGAACATGTCCTCGCGGCTGTGCTCGAGCGTGAGAGAGCGCTCTCGACAGGTGTCGGCAGCGGTGTCGCCGTTCCGCACGCCACAATATCCTCGATCAGCGAACCCGCCGCCGCACTCGGGAGGAGCACTCCCGGGATCGAATTCAACTCGATGGACGGCAATCCGGTGAACCTGGTTTTCCTGCTGCTGGCTCCCGACGGCGAGATCGCTCTCCACCTGAAACTGCTCAGCCGGATCAGCCGCCTCTGCAACAACTCCGAGTTTCGACGGCGGCTCCTCGAAGCCCCCGACGCCGGCGCGATCCTCAAAGCCATTCGCGAAACGGAAATCGGTTTCCAGGAATTCTGATCGGTGGAGATCTCCGACTTCGCCGCAATTGCAATTTACCTCGCGCTGATATTTTCAATAGGGCTTGCCTTCACACGCCGTGCCCACCAAAACACCGACAGCTATTTCCTTTCGGGGCGCAACCTGCCTTGGTGGATCGCCGGAACGAGCATGGTAGCAACGTCCTTTTCCTGCGACACTCCGCTCTATGTCACCCGCCTGGTGCGGTCAGACGGAATCTGGCTCAATTGGCAATGGTGGTCCTTCGCTATTGGAGGGCTTTTCAGCGCTTTTCTGCTCGCCCGTCTCTGGAGGAGGGCGAAGGTGGTGACCGATGTCGAGCTGACTGAGCTAAGATACGGAGCCGGTGCGGGACGTGTCCTGCGGCTGGTGCGCGCAGGGTGGATCAGCCTGATCATCAACACCATCACGATGAGCTGGGTCGTGCTCGCGATGTCGAAGATCATCGGTGTGGTCTGGGGAGGACCGAAGCTCGCCGGGGTTCTGCTCGCGGCGGCACTCGCGGTGGTATACAGCCTCCTCGCCGGGTTCTGGGGTGTGGTCATCACCGACGTCGCCCAGTTCATCATCGCACTTGCCGGCGCAGTCGTGCTCGCAATTTTCTCCGTTAACGCCGCCGGTGGGATGGAAAACATCCTGGCCGTTGCAGGCCCGGAACGCATCACCCTGATACCGGCTTTTCCGGAGGGGGGTTTGTTCAGCGCCGACCTCTGGATGGGGGCTTTCGGCGGGTTCCTCATCTACTCATCGATCCAGTGGTGGGCGAACCTCAACTCCGACGGGGGCGGCAAGGTGATCCAGCGGATGAGCGCCGCAAGGAACGAAGCTCACGCGTTCGGGGCGACACTCTGGTTCAACCTCGCCCATTATGCACTCCGCACCTGGCCATGGGTGATCGCCGCGCTGGCCAGCCTCGTCATTCTACCGAATATCAGAGACGACGAAATGGCCTATCCAATGCTGATAATGATCGTGATGCCAAGCCCCTGGAAGGGCATTCTGATCGCCGGGTTGATTGCGGCATTCATGTCGACCATCGACACCCACCTCAACTGGGGAGCGAGTTACCTGACACATGACCTTTATCGCAACTGGCTAAGACCGGGGAGGAGTGAAAAGCACTACATCCGCGCCGCGAAAGTCGCAATGTCGCTGTTGATCGTATTGACTGTGCTGATGGCCTACATGATGACCTCGGTGACCGAGGCGTTCAAGTTCCTGATCGCCTTCGGTGCGGGAACCGGTCCGGTCTACATCCTGCGCTGGTTCTGGTGGCGTATCGGAGCCTGGGGCGAGATCTCCGCGATGGCCGCCTCGACCGTGATCTCCTCTGCGCTTTACCTCTTCTGGCCGGAGGTGCCATTTACGCTCAAGGTGGTAATGATAACCGCGGGTTCGGCCGCGGTGTTCGTCCCGGTGACATTTCTGACACGGCCGGCACCGATGAAAACACTGGTTGAATTCTACCGGCGCACCCGTCCCTCCGGTGCCTGGGGACCGGTGCGAGCGGCGCTCGCCCGTGAAAGCGGCGATATTACGGGTGGGGCTTCAATTGGATTGGATGCCATCGGATGGATGGGAGGGATCGGGCTGACACTCGGGGCCACTTTTGCCGGGGGGCTATTCATCTTCGGAAGAATGGAACCCGGGATCACCGCCTCGCTGATCGCAGTCGCAGGTGGGATTGTCGTTGCGTGGTGGATGAGGCGCAGCTTCAGGTAGATTGCCGGGAACCGGGCCAGCTTTATCAAATAACTTTAGTGATACCCGACACTAAGGTGTCGGGCCACCCACCAGCTGATACTGAAAGAGGTCCGGTAATTCCCATGATCCATCGTTGCATACAACGACCGTCCGCGGGCCGCACAATTCTCCGTTGTGCCGGGTCACGCCACATTCCTTGTAGGATCGAATCAAGATCAATCTGTAAAAGCTACTCCCCGTAAACCAGGCGGACGAGAACGCGGCCGACCTGCTCGAGCGATTCAGGGGCGCAGGCCTCGGGGACGTCGTTCATCGTGTGCCAATAGCGGTAATCGAAATCAATAAGGTTACAGGCGGGTATCCCGGCGCGAAGAAAATGCACATGGTCGTCATAGACCGGAGTTCCGGCACGGTCGACGAACACATCGGAATGCACTTCCGCCGCCAATTTGAAGAGGTAATCGATCCATTCAGGCGCATAGGCGCTGCTGAAGTACTCCCTCGGAATTTCGAGGTCGGCGTCTCCGACCATGTCGACGAGCACCACTCCCGCAGGCGCCGAACCGGCATAATGGCGGACATAATAGGCGCTCCCAAGGCAGTAGGTTTCATTGTCGCCGGGCACGCCTGAATCCTCGACATCGAAGAGCACTATCTCGACAGGCACCGGCGGCTCGCTGATCGCGAAGAGGCGCGCCATCTCGAGCAGGACCGCAACGCCGGATGCGCCGTCATTCGCTCCCGGTATCGGCTTGTCATGGTTGAGCGAGTCCTGGTCGAGATCGGCCCAGGGACGTGTATCATAATGGGCGCAGAGCAGGTAGGTAAGCGGACCCTCCGGACCAAAACGGGCGATAACATTGGTTGCGGCGACACGGCGCCTGGCGCTTGACTTGTCGGGCGAAGTGTGTATCTCGACCTCGAAAGTCTGGGTGTGGACCTGTCCGCCGCATCTCCTGAACCAGTCGATATAGTCCTCAACCGCCTGTTCATGAACCTCGCTGCCCGGCTCTCTCGGACCCATCGACACCTGCCTGTAGAGAAAAGTGAAAGCCGAAGCGCCATCAAACTGCGGAATCTCCTGCGCAGAAAGATTGTCGAAGCAGATAATCACGATCAGAGCGACGAGTAAAAGCGATATGAGTTTCATGTCCGTGCCGGCGACGACCCCACGCACCCGGAGCACGGTATGAACTTGAACTTGCGGTCTCACGGCCTGCCATGCCGTTTCATGATCTCGCGCCAGGATTCCTCATCGAGCTGCTCGGAATGATCGACGAGCATGTTCGGGATGTCATCTTCAATCCTGTAGCGCCTGCGCGTCTCGGAATCTGTACTGACGAGTGTGTCGCCCTCGAGCACCAGAGGGGCTTTCGATAACGGACAAACCAATATCTTCAGCAATTCGGGGTCCAGGGACATGAGAACCTCGCCTTCGGTTTGGATGCCGGACGGCTCATTTTGTCATCTACGCGCCCGGCAGGTGAGCAGGACGCAAATGCTTGTCACGGCGTGACTGTAATCGTCCGCTCCCGCCTGCAACGCGCCCTTCCTGAAAACACAACGTCATTGGGCATCACGGTCACAGCGTCAACGATGACCAGCGCGGTACCCGATACGCTGTCCGGAACTACCCAGCGGAACCCGACCGTATCGAGCGTCCCGGCCACCCAGGCGTTCACGACATCGTCTTCGGGACTAACGCTAAAAGCATAGTAACTCGCAAAAGCCACGACATTCCAGATGATCGACAGCGTATCGCCCGGTGACGGCGCAGACGGGTCAATTGGCTCGATATCGAACGATTCGGGCAGCCGTATCCAGGTTGAGTCCTCTCCCCAGATGCGCGAGCGGACCTTCAACTTTATCGCCGAGCCCGGATAGAACGGAGGAGCAACCAGCCCGGAATAGGACATGTCGCTTGAACGATATGAGATGAGAAAATCATCCAACCGCACTTCGGCATCCACGCTGGAGGCCTGGCCGATCAGCACTTTTACCTTCGCCCAGCTTTCCGCTTCGCGCCCGTTTTCCGGCAGCCAGTGGATGATCTCAACCGTCGCGGTGCTCCCCTCGTCCGGCGGAGGGTAACGCCCCTCCTCGACCACGTTTGACCCCTGCTCACAACCGACAGGAGCGAGCATGGCCACCAAGGCGAAACCGAGGATCAACGCAGGCAAGCCATCATAAATCCGTGTGTTGCCGGTCGGGCTCATCCCTGGGATATCTCCGCGACTGTCTTCAAGCATCAATTTAATTTCCCCGGCCTAAACCGACTACCCGGATTCAGCTTGATTCAGCTATAGTCCGGAGGGCATCCCCTCTCGCGAAGGTGTCCGGCGAGCCATCGCATACGCCGGACGACGGTCTCCCTGCCCAGCCCCACCAGCAGTTCAAACAACCCCGGACCTGAACCCTGTCCGGTAACCGCGAGACGGATTGGATGAATCAGCTTGCCCGCCCCGATTTCGAGTTCCTCCACGAGTTCACGAAGCGTCCGCTCGACGGAGTCCTCGTCGAAATCCTCCAGATCTTCGTAACGACTCGCCAACGCCTCGAGGCGCTCCGGAGTCTGCTTGTCCTTCAGCCGCTTCCTTGCGGCCTTCGGTTCAACCTGCACCGGGTCCTTGAAGAAATAGGGGTTGCGGTCGATAATCTCCATCGGGAAATGGCAACGGCTCTTCAGGAGTCCGACCGCGACCGGCAACATCCGACCGGAACCCTGGGGATATTCGCCGGAAGCCACACGTTCGGCAAATAGGGGACGCAGCAATTTCTCGATCCTCTCGTCGGGCATCATCGAAACAAACTGCCCGTTGACCCACTCCAGTTTCTGTTCGTCGAAAATCGCACTGCGGTCGTTGATTCCTTCGATGCTGAACGCTTCGGTCAGCTCCTCGAGTGTCATGTTCTCGCGATTATCGCCCGGCGACCAACCAAGCAATGCAAGATAGCTCAGTACCGCCTCGGGGAGGTATCCCCGGCGTCGAAATTCGGTCACCGCGGTTGCCCCATGACGCTTCGAGAGCCGTTTTTTATCCGGTCCGAGGATCAGGGGCACATGCGCGAAGTCGGGCTGTTCCCAGCCGAGCGCGTTATAGATCAGGATCTGCTTGGGGGTGTTTGAAACATGATCATCGCCGCGTATCACATGCGTCACCCCCATCTCGAAATCATCAGCAACCACCGCCACCTGGTAAGTCGGAGTGGTGTCGCGACGCATGAGAACGAAATCCTCAATCGTCTCCGGCGCGACCTCGATGTTGCGATGTACGCCATCGCTGTACCTGACCGGCTCTTCGCCCACGCGAAAGCGTACCGCATGGGACTCGCCGGATAACGCACGGCGTTCGGCCTCCTTTTTATCGAGGGTGCGGTCCGGGCTGCGAAAAGCGCCCGGCAGACCCCGTGCGATAGCATCTTCCTTTATTCGACCCGCCTCTTCCGGGTCCATGAAACAGCGGTAAGCCCAGCCGCGTTCGATCAGCTCCTCGACGACCTCGCGGTGAAAGCTGAGACGGGTCGACTGCCGAAGCGGTTCCTCGTCCCATTCGAGACCGAGCCAGCGGATCGCATCAAAGATGTCTTTCTCATACTCCGGCTTCGATCTTTCCCGGTCGGTATCCTCAATACGAAGAAGAAACTTGCCGCCAAGTTTACGCGCGAGCAGAAAGTTGAAGACGGCTGTACGCGCGCCGCCGATGTGAAGATGTCCGGTCGGACTCGGCGCGAATCTTAACGCAATCGGTTTGGCTGTTCCCGGCAAAGAGGTCCCCTTTTCCTTTCTCCGGTTCCATTTTTACATCAGTATCCACACTCGATGTACAGATGTGCTGCTCACCGACCTCACCCGGACACTAAATACCCCCCTGGTTCTCCTCGGTCGAGGAATCACCGGTTCGAGTGTCCGGGACGGGTACCTCGGTTGCCGCCGGTACTGACTTCGAGGCCGACTCCGTGTCGAGATCAAATGCAATGAACTGGAGATGTACGCCGCCGACAATCGAAGCCACGGCATTATAAAGCAAAACCGCCACCAATGTGAGCACCGTATAGAAGAGGGCCGCCATCAGGGAAATGAACAGTCCGAGCAGAATCAGGGGCAATCCGCCTGGAATTACAGGCAAGTCGAATTCTCCCCCTACAAATCCCGTGAATGATTGCAGGATGCTCATCACAAAGGTTCCATACACGAGGAAGAGAATCAGACTGAGCAGGAAATAGACGATGAAAGAGACCTTCACCACCGGCCCGAATGGAATCCTCCTGAGTTCCCATGTTTTCATCGTTACCACCCTTCCTGCAGGCTCCTGGTCCGTCTCCCAGAGCGATTGTCACCGGCGCGCGCCGCTTTCGCAGCCCTCCCGATTCGGCTGTCAACAAGAAAAGGACCGGGCACGTTCGCTGGCGCCCCGGCCCGTTTGGCGGAGAGGGTGGGATTCGAACCCACGGTACGGGGTTACCGCACACTCGCTTAGCAGGCGAGCACCTTCAGCCACTCGGTCACCTCTCCTGAGTACTGAAAATTCGGCGATCCATTTACGCCGAGGAAATGGGAATATAGAGGCAGCAAACCTGCCGGGCAAGCAGTACCGAATCCCACACGGAACAACTTGCCGTTGAAAGATCACCAGTTGGGTTTTGGTCTCCGGGCGCCATGCAGCGCCGCGCAGGGTGTGTTGCGGGTAACATGCTGCTCAAGTTCCATGCACCAGAGCGCATTGAAAGTGCGGCAGCTTTTCGCGCCATCAACGTTTTCCCGCGGCCAGCGTGCCTGCTCGCAGTCGATGGTGCACCATTTCAGTTCCGCCCTGCCGACACCGGCGTTGTCCACTTCCACGGTATTCGGTAACGGATGGTTCTTTCCCAACGGCCTGAAAACGCTGCCTTCGCCATCGCCGGGAACTTTGTGATTCATGCCGTTTGTTTTCCTTGGCTGACTCCCGTTAACATACCAATCACGCCCTATCCCCGGCAATCCCATACAGAGCCCGAACACCGAAGTGTTCGGGCTCTCCATGAAGAGAAGCAATCCATGCAAGCTGCCCGTATGAACCCAAGACCGGCTTCATCGAGCGGCTCAAGATTCCACGCGGCGATCAGCCGCCAAACGCAAGGCCGACCATTAAGACCGGCTTCATCGAGTTAAAATTAGGTCCGCCGCCGGCGACGACGTTATCGCCGAACAGCCAGCCGTCGTCCGAGATAGTACTGAAACGCCAACCACCCATGGCGTTCAACGCCAGCCAGTCGAGCAGATGAACCCTGACCACAAGGTATGGCTCGGCGAGAAAGAATCCCTGTGTCAACTCGGTCACAATGTTCTCGCCCGCACTCGGCTGGCCGATATATTGACTCGAAAGGTCGCCCCAGGTAAAAGTACCGTCGTCCTGGCGAACCTTTATCACGATGCCTCCGCCACCGAGCAGCGCACCGGCGCCAAAGTTTACCGGACCGATCATCCATGGTGAGTATTCGACAATCAAACCGCCCCCGCCGTCGCTCACGGTCAGCTTGCGGTTGTAGGAGGTGCCTGTCGTATCGGTGTAAATACCACTTGTACCGGCTTCATGCCCGAATCCGCCTCCGCCGATCCGCCAGCCATCGCCGACATGCCCCATGCCGAAGCCGCCCGCTCCGATCATACCATCACCGAGGCTCTTCAATCCCATCGCGTCGGTGAATGCATCGAGGTCCGATGATTCAAACATCTGGTAATCGACGAAGAATCCACCATGACCGTTGAAACCAGCATGACTCCTGCGGGTTCGCCAGGTCTTCCATTCAAAATCATCATCCTGCCCCTCGGCGAGGGAGGAAAGCGAAAACAACAGAGCCACCGCCAAAAAAGGAAGCATGTATCGCTGCAATTTCATCATCACTCCTTGTCGGAAACCGTTTGCCTTGATCAATCGGCTGAATTACCGGATTTAACCGCCGAGAATCACGCTGAAGCGGTAATATACCTGCTTGAAATCGATGTCCGGACCGTCGCCGATGATTTCGTGGTTGCTGAAGATCCAACCGGAACCGCTCATCGAGTCGAGGTGCCAACCGGCTGTGCCCTCAACCCCCATCCATTCCAGCAATCTCACCCGCGCGGTAACATAAGGCCGTGCGACCCAGAAGGGACGCGTCACCCGCGTCACTATGTTCTCGCCGCCGACTGCACTGGGCGAGTTCGTATAAGGGATTGTGAGATCATCCCAATCGAACGCGCCGCTATCCTGACGCATTTCGATTGTGCACCTCCCGCCGCCGAGCAATGAGCCCGCCGCCAGAGATACCGCTCCGATACGCACCGGCGTGTACTCCGCGATGAAACCGCCCCCGCTGAAGTTGATTTTCAACTGTCGGTTGTACTCCTGGTCTGCATCGTGAAAGACGCCGGTGAGACGATCGTGGCCCGTATAAAATCCTCCGCCGATCCGCCAATCGTCGCCGACATGTCCGAGAAAATGCATTCCCCAAAGCAACATTCCGTTATCGGGAAGTTCCACCCCCATCGCCTCGGCCAGGCTCTTCATCGCGTCGTCGTCATAAGTCTGGTAGGTAAAATGGATAGTCATTATCCCATCGAAGTCGTGCGCTTGCCATCTTTCCCGCCGCCATCGCCTCCAGCGGTAATCCTCATCTTCCTGGTCATCGTCATCGACGACAGCCTGTGTACCGGTCTCGACCTCCTCCTCCTCCTGAGCGAATGCAGCGCCGGCGACCAGCGCTAATACCATCAGCGGCAACAACAAACCTGCAGCAAACCGTTTCATTGTGGTTCCTCCTTTTCACCCAAATATTCACCAGCTCCTACCTACCAGTCCTGGCTTACATTCGCAAGGAATTCCAAGCCGAACACCGGGACCATGCCGTTAGAACGAGCGAGAAGTGTAATCTCACGCTCCGACCTGCTTCATCAAACCCTCAATCCCAACGAAGTCCGTACAGGCAATTCGATTCAAGCGGGAGCAACTCCGTTGATATTCAATCGCAACAGGCGTGCCAACTCCACCAGGCCTTGGGAAGTGAGTATAAATATCGAAATATCAAACAGATAACCAGAAGAGAGAAACCCCACGTCTCCGCCGGGGGAATTCGACCGCCTTGGAGAAACCACACACTGTGACGAATTTTCACACTTCAAAATCCGTCAAAATCAAGATTTTACACACTGACAAGCACTAGTGGACGAGACCATATGATTCGACCGGTTCTGAGCTGCGCCACACAGTTCAATGCAAGGCGTGAGTCCGCAGGCATAACGGGTTATTTCAAGGACTCACAACGCCGCAGTGGGCTGTGTGGCGCGCTCCCGAAGGGC
>SDBV01006100.1_pt1 | contig 16787 bp, 15 predicted proteins | sample 2277081 | NCBI WGS metagenome assembly SDBV01 (sample SAMN10402039, study PRJNA504765) | marine sediment metagenome | isolation source: marine sediment core GS10_PC15, 223 cmbsf | place: Arctic Ocean: Southern Knipovich Ridge | collected 2010 | reverse complement strand
GCTCCTCTCATTCCCATCAGTTACCGACTTGACATTTTGACCTGTTCGTCAATCCATCTATACGTTGTCTCCAGACCTTCTACTAAAGGCTGCGATGGACGCCAGCCTAATTTCTTTTCTATAAGATTATTATCCGAATTTCTGCCCCTAACACCAAGCGGACCTGGTATATGGTTTACAGATAATTTCTTACCTGCGATTTTCATGGCCATATTCGCTAGTTCATTAATGGTAACCATTTCATCCGAACCAACATTAACTGGGCCTGTCCACTCAGAACGCATAAGGCGAATAGATCCTTCCAGGCATTCATCCACGTATAGAAAAGATCTGGTTTGCTTTCCATCTCCCCACATTTCAATCTCTCCACCATCAGGAGTTTCAGCTACCTTTCTACAAAATGCGGCTGGAGATTTTTCGCGACCGTCCTTCCATGATCCCTCAGGTCCAAATATATTGTGATATCTGGCTACACGGACTTCCATTCCGTAGTTTCTGTGGAATGCAAGGTAGAGGCGTTCGCTAAATAGCTTCTCCCAGCCATAGTCGCTATCTGGATTTGCAGGATAAGCTGAATCCTCTGCAAGATTGGGATTATCTGGCTCCATTTGATTATATTCTGGGTACATACATGCCGATGAAGAATAGAATATTCTCTTTGTATTTCTTTTCCGACACGCCTCCAACATATTAAGATTTATCAAAGCAGAGTTGTGCATAATATCAGCATCATTGTCACCAACAAAAACAAAACCCGCACCACCCATATCCGCAGCTAATTGATAAACTTCGTCAAAACGTTGATCGATAACCTCTTTGCATACATTGGGATCGCGCAAATCCCCGATTAAGAAGTCGTCCGCATCGGTCTCGGTAAATTCTGGATACTTAAGATCAACTCCACGAACCCAGATTCCTTCTGCTTTCAACCGTTTTACCAAATGATTGCCTATGAACCCACCTGCTCCGCATACTAGTGCTCTTTTCACTGCATCTCCTTTTTAGTTTTTAACTACGGTTTAATATTGACAATTTAAAATTAAGTATCTTTTAATTTCGTTATTCTTGTTATTAGTTTTTCAAATCTATTCGTAATTTTACCAATATTAAAATTGCTCTCCGCATATTTTCTTGCATTTTTTCCCAATTTATTCCGCAATTCATAGTCTAGATACATTTTTTCTGCTTGATCACAAAACTCTTCCATTTCTTTTGGATCTACGACAATTCCACATTCATGCTTTGTAACTATATTTGCTGACAAATTCTCTTTGGGAACTGACAACAATAAAGGACGTTTTGCGCAAAGATAAGTAAGCACTTTTGACGGCACTGAGAACTTACCCGCATCTTCTCCGAGAAGAGTGATCAATATATCTGCAGCCCCCAGCACCATGGGCATAACTGAGTAATCTTGAAATTTCATAACCACTAAATTATCCAAGTTCTCTTTTGTTTTAATTTTGTTTAAATATTTATTACTTTCTCCTTCAGTTATTACAATTACCCTAATGTTTTTATTACTTTTGAACCTTCGCGCTAGTGCCACTAATATGTCAGGGTTGTGTTTTAACCCAAGCGTACCTGAATATATATAGTTAAATGTTTTTTCTATTCCGTGTGATAACGACCAATCATTAACCTTATCCTTAACTGATATTTCGTCTAATGGCGCCCAATTTGGCACTGTAATAATGTTACCGTGCCTTATCCCCCATTTGTTAAGCGTATTTGCGAAGTCTTCTGTTATTAGTACAATACCATCGCTCTTCTTTAATAAGCTTCTTTCTACACCGCCATAATACAAGTAAGCAATTTCTCCTAGCAAATAATTTCCCACCAATCTTCTTATTGCAATACTGTAAATGTCCTGTAACCAATATATGACTCGAATATTCAGCTTCACGCATTCTCTTATTGCAATATTTAAGGCATCCAGTGGTAGATTGCTAGCTACAAAAACATCCGGTCTTTCATTTGATAAAATATTTTTTACAATCATTCCATATTCACGATCTGCAATAACTCGCTTAATATAGGAGTATTTTTCAGACTTGATTGTAATTTCCACTCCTTCTATCCTTAGATTATCGCTATCATTATTTCTTTTTACTAAGTCACCATGCGGTGTTAGAAAGTCTGACGAATAATTGTGCAGCACACTATATCCTCGCGATGACAACTCCCGACTTAACTGAACCTGGAAGGGATGACCTGAATAGTCATGAACAATAATCTTCATCAAACCGCCTCGTCCATAACGGGTCGAATGAACAAAGCATCCATCTGCAGGATCTCGCCCGTTTTTGGGTCCGACAGCCACCCAACAGGGCGCAGGAATCGGAACCCGTACGATTCCATAATTTTCACAACATCCACAAACAACAACTCTCCTTTATACATACATTTGAAAGAGGTCTCAATAATCACGTAATCTACATTTTTGAGTGTTTCTTCTGCACCTCGCAAAGCATGCACCTCATAACCTTGGACATCTAATTTAAGTAGACACGGTGTTATTATATCAACTCCAGAAAGAATCTTATCCAAGGTTGATACATTCACTTTTATTTCGTTAGATTCCCGCGCATCGGGAAATGCCTGCCGGTGCGAAGATGTTAGAGGCAATATTGAGCTTGAGTGGCTGTGGCTATTAACGTGAAACTGCACCTCACCTTCTGAATCTCCGACCGCAATTGGGTAGACACTTATATTATTTAACACCGCAATATTTTTCCTTAACTGGTCAACGCATTCTGGCAGCGGCTCAAAGGAATGAATTTTGGCATGTGGAAATAACTTCGCAGCTGCAACTGTAAACTGCCCCACGTTGGCCCCCACGTCCAACACAGTATTTGGAGAGATGCCCTGCTTTACCAAATCTGACACCATAAAAAACGAGGTTATCGAAAACTTAGGCCACGTAAAAAAAGAATGCACAGCCCTTGGGGTTGTGAGCAATGACACGATTTTTAGAAGTTTTCCCACGATACAATACCTATTTAGTTGGCTACCCAGCGGGGTAATATAGGCACCTCAAATGTATAAAAACATAGCACCCCATTATTTATTTATAGTCGCCTAAGTACAAGCGTGCACTAGGATATCCCTAGTTCATGAAAAACCTTTTCGGCACATCCGTTCGGATCCATTGATGTTACATCAACATTTAATACCTTACCGAACTTAGTAAGCCGCTTTTCCATTTCTTTCTGCTGCCTAACTATTTCTTCAAACGGCAGCTCTAGCTTTCGGGAAAGTATCACTGACGGATCGCCACGCATAAGAACAATCAAATTTGGTTTTGGAGTAAAACTTGTAAGTACATTACCTAACACCATGATTGGATGTAACTTATATCTTTTTGGATGGAATAAAATATCGTAATAGTAGCGCTCATATATTATAAATACGCCATCCTTCAACATCGGGCGAAACTTTATGACGTACGCGCAAGCAAAGTCTAAAAAAAAGTAAATGTAAGTAAGCAGAGAAAGAAACCATGACCTCGTTGGAAGCTCATCCGGCCGAGTAACGTCATGTTTTAGAATCCCTCCATTTTTAAGTGAAGGAAGCATGCGTGGGCGCCAATGGTAACGGTAGGTGACAATTCCTCTTTCACGGCACATTTCATCAACAATCGTGGCAGTCGTACTCTTTCCAGACCCATCTGGTCCAAAGAAAGCAATTAGCTGGCCGGTAGTTTTCATGTCGGCTCCAACATCACTTAATGTAATACTATCTCTTGGTACAATATACGCAACTTTGCAGCAATTACAGGCCATGAGTGTTCCTCAATCATATTTCTTCCAGTCGATTTAGATGCTGCCGCAACTCTAACTATTTTGGCCAATCCACCAGCTTTTGCTTCGTCCTGAGAAAGAAAGAACAAACCCTTTCCATTTTGGAAAAGACTAGGTAATCCCCCAAAAGGCGTAGAGACAACTGGAACTTCAACTGCCATGGCTTCCAATATACTTAGTGGAACTTGAACAGCAGCTTTACTATCTACTGTCGGAAAAACATAACAATCTGCCGCTTGGTAATACTCCTGAATCCGAGATTGGTAGCTCCCAATCACAATACACCCTGCATCTTTCAGCATTGTAACAAGATCCTTGGACTGCTCTGTTGTCGTACTTCCGACTATGACGACTTGTATGCATGGATCTCTCTGCGCTTCTAGTAACAATGTTAAATTGCGATCATATTTAAGGTGGCCAACGTGGAGCACAATAACTTTATTTAAGGGCAATTGGAGCTGTCGCTTCAATTCCTCACGATCATTTTTCGCTATAGGAGAAAAACGATTGAGATCTACTCCAGATATTGAAAACATACTATTTTTCAATCCGTGTTTTTCAGCCCAGTCACGCCAATAACGCGACGCGACAATTACGTGATCAGGGCGAAAAATACGTACTAGCAAATTAGCCAGCAGACCCCAAAACGGATTTGTGAAAGTGAGTATCGTATGCAAATTCACATTCCTGCTTTTGAGTACGCCTGAAAGCAGAACACTTCTGTAGGTAGGCCCACCGATATAGTGCAAAATATCATACGAATCTGCGAGCTTTGATGCTTCTCGGGGAGATACTACCTGTGCATGAATATCGGACATATCATTTAGCTCAAATGCCAACATGCGTGCTATTTTCTTCATGCCCTCATCGTCATTTCCTTGAGCATCACTAACCAACAGAACCCGCAACTTGTTCTTAGTTATCACTTCTACTCGACCTCAATCTTCTAGAGGCCCTGTCAGCCAAAACACTATCCCATATTTGTGCAACTGAAATTTCTACACTATCTATAGTCCCACTATGTGATACTCCCTCGTTTGATAAATTCATCTTATCCGACGACATCATCCATTGGTTATTGTGCAGGTTTATACTATAAATTGGGAACGTTAGTGGCAACGAAACATCAACTTTTTCATTACATTTGAGGATAGCAACTCCTCCGCTTTGCATAATTCGAGAAATCATATCAAGCATTGAGGAATCAAGGCTATCTACCCCACCACCGATTACTTTCCTTACAGGAGGAACAAATAAATGCCATCTATCTGCTAGCTCCAGCAACGAGCTGCAAAATTCCTCACGAAGATCTGCTTCTTTAGCATACACCAACAAAATGACGCCTTCAGGCAGACAACGCTTTGCCTTATATCCCATATATGTAGTCAGCAACATCGTTACTGGATTCATCAACAGATTTCTTTGCATCAACGAAAACTTCATTGCCTGAACATAACCCGCCAAAGTGTCCCATTCTGTCGCTACAATATTACTCAGTATTCCAGCAGCCAATTTCCGGCCAAATGAATGTGAAAGAACACTATGGAACGATTCAGAATCTTCAGCCACCAGATCATGAATCTCACTACGGTATTTTTCTGGAACATGACCGTTATACAACAAGTGATGAACACTAGTTATAACAGCCTGATGCGAAGGGCGTGGACGCCATGTTATTCCGCTTCTCAACCTCTGCTCCAGTACTTCTTCTGCAGGCAAATAAGACAACCCGTGCCACCTCGCGCCTGCAAAGAGCTCTACTGTAAGCGCAAACCTTTTCGGGAAAATCGATTTACCAAAACCCAAATATGCGGACTTTTTCCATATGTGATCCTGGTAACAGAACCAATCCATTCTTTTTGCTACTGTGGTTATACCTCCTGAGGCCTTTTCTACTTGATGATCTGATACTACCAAGTCAAGGTCGCCAGTGAGCCGTTCAGGGTACCCCTGATAATTTCTCTCAACACAGTACTTGATATTTTCATTATCGAGCCATTCGAAAATTGCAGCAAGAAACAAACTTGCCTCACCGCCATCAAATTCAATCATTTCCTATTTTTGTCCACAAACACTACTCTTTCCAGTCATAACTATACTTTGATAAATCAAAGTAATGCCACCCTAATGCTTTTTTGAGCTGCTCTTTCGTAGGCTCATAATGCTCCACCCAGTTATTGGGTTTTCTGGAAATGAGCATCCATGAATCCCTTACGCTGGGAATCAGTCTAGTAAATAACTTATATGGCGGTCTTATAAAACCAGGAAGAACATCTAATTGAAGATGATATGTACTTAACTCCACTAAATCCATTTTTATAAAATCATTCATTTGTAGTAGATCATCCTCGACGTATTCACGAACATGACCATTCCAGGGGCCTGGGTACCAATAAAAATAATCATATCTATTGTAGTTTGTTTTACCAACCAATAGATGCAGCCTTTTTCTAAGGTTTGCAGCATTTGGTACTGTAATAGCCAATATCCCACCGGGTTTCAGACATTTGATAAGCTTATTAAGTATAATTCTAGGAGAAGAGTGGAAATGCTCCAATACATCATGAGACATAATTACATCATATTTTTTCTTAGCGAAGGGAAAAGGTTCATCTTCACTTGGCACCATATAGTCGATACCAACGTTTTTTGAGAATTGTAGTATCTTTGCTCTATTGTTATCTGCTTTATGCCATGTATCTTCCAATGTATCGAATGCCGTAACATTCATACCGACGAGAGAGAATAATGCGGTCTTATCACAGGGGCCTGCTCCAAAATCCAGCACATCAACATCTGTACCAGTCCATTTGGCAACTTTCTTAACCATATCGAAATAGCCACTTTTTCGAGCAGGATTGATGTAGTGTTGGAAAGGGAATTTATCCAGCAATTCCACCCATGACTCCTCGAGCCTTTCATCAATATTCATCTCTTTCATAGCAAACTCATAATATTAATTAATAAATATTTTATTCTTGTATAAGCATTTCTTTGGTAGGTACTCTTACTATCGTAGGTAGTGCTATTTTTAATATCTCATATAATCCAAATGATAATAACATAAAAATAATTCTTCTATTAACTTGCCCCGAGCACCAATTGCCTGTGAATCCAGTGATTCTTCGTTATCAATATAAGCAAATTTTGCATCGTATTCTTTATGCCTTTTCAATACCAAATAAAAACTACCTTAAGGACATCGGACCACCCCTAAAGTGTGTGATATTGGACCACCTTCTGACAGTACTGTGGCGATCTTCGTATTTTTTCGGATTTAACCAAATATATCTTGCAGCTAAAGTTGTTATAATAATAAACAGTTTAAACGTATCAAGAAAGCCTGTTACTAAAATATACGAAACATAACCCAACACAAGAGAACCAATTAATAATGAAAGTTTCTTCAAATCATCGTTAATAGCTTGCCTCTTCTGTTTAAGGAAAAAAATTATCATAAATCCAAAAAAATATACATGTGCCAGTACACCGACAACACCTGCGTCAATTAACTGGAAAAACAGGGCGCTTTCAGCGTTGAGCAAATCGACGGGCATCATTCCATCCTTAATCATTAGACTTGTGGTTGCTAACCCGTGCCCCACTATAGGTGCTTCTCTAAATAATTTAATTACTTCACCAAATTGCATTAAACGCATTTCTAGTGAACTTCCAGCCACACCGGATTTTTCTCCAAATACTTCTGTAAAGACACTCGAGACTAATTCTATTGTAGAATTATTTGCAATAACCGAGGAAACCATTATCACGAACAGTAGAGCATAAATAATCTTTAATTTTTCCTTTACGTTTTGCAGACACCAATATGTTACTATGATAACTAGCAGAAAAACTATTGGTGTACGCGAGTTAGTAAAGACAATGCCACTAGCCAATATCATCATATAAAGTAGATTTAAATATTTCCGAATGCCGATATCACTGTTATATAAATAGAAACTCACGCACAGCATCATCACCAAAAATCCACCATATTGCATAGGATGGGAGAATATAGAATATGCTCTTCCGGAAAGCCCAAGCCTCTCAGTGTCTGCGTAGGTAGAGATCAATCCCCTTGTCGACTCATTAGTCAAGTTTGCTTCTAAGTATTCCATTATGGGATTCGTCCCTACAAAGTATGAAACTGTCCCATAAACCGCAAGCACAACAAAAATTAAAACCGCCCGACGCAATATATAAGTAATCTCGTCAGGTTTGTTATAAGCAACCCAAATCATTAGGCCTAATAAGAATGATTCTGTAAAAAACCCAAGCATTACACTCACGCTTGCGCCAACATTTTGTGCAAATATTGTTACGACAAGCATGGATAGCATTACGGTATACATAGGTTTAAAAAAAGGGTATGACAAAACCGACTTTCGAATTGTCTTTCTTTTTATAAACACCCCCAAAAATATAATTAACCATACAGAATAATACATTCTGCTTGCTGATAGAATCGGGAACCCCGGCATATTTATCGGTGAAATTGACTTTGGTAGAAAAAACACAAAGAGGATATATATCGTTGCTAAAGATCTAAATTTCATTTTTTAGTTATTTGGAAATATATAGAATATTTCACCTTGTCCTCAAAATAACGCTGTTACTTATTTTGACATATTATGTATCAAATTACGCAACTTTACTTCCATATCAGAGTGTTGGTCATTAAAATTCGCATAAACTTCTCGTGAAGTTTCTCGAAATGAGGTAGGGTTTAAAGATAAATATTTTATTCGACGTACAGCATCCCTAACAAATGATTTTGCTGGATGAACTATCATATCAGAATTCATAGTCATCATATCATAGATACACCCTCTTCCCCACGCGATAACAGGTATGCCATGGCTGTAAGCCTCATAAATTACTAATGGTTCCGCCTCATTTTTATATTTGGTTGGAAATACTAATAAATCAATCTCATGAAATAACAATTTTTTATCCTTACCGTAGCACGCTCCTCTATATTCGACATTTGAACTATGTTCAACAAACAGCAATACATCCTTGGCGACTTTTTCTGATAAAAATGGGCCCGCAATAACTCCTTTTATATTCACGTCTGCCGTTAACTTCTCCACTAAATCTAGAAATTCATAAATCCCTTTATCTTCAATAATATTGGAAATAAAACCAATTACATTAAGATTAGTTTTAAATCGGACATCCCTAATCATATTCTTGCCAAGAAGTGAGGCGTTAGACAAAACGTATGTTCTAACATCAGAACCATACATCTTTTCTATTTTCAAACCCATCGTATCGCAGAGAACTATATGCAGAATAAGGTCAGGGGCCATAGAAAATATAATACTTGCAATTATGTCTTTTTTGTCAACGTAAGAAAAACTATGGTGATGTATAAATATTCGTCTTTTTAACGCTACTGCTAGGAAGATAAAGATAATTTCGTATATACGACCTTTACCGCCAGATTGACTTATATACAGCACATTCCACATATTAGATTTTTTGATGAAGCGAATCATCTGCAATACTACCGTATAAACCCTTGATACTCTTGATAAGAACTTCCTACTTACATCCTTTTGTGAGACATCAAACAACAAAGTGCTTACATTTTCCCCCATCAGCTTATTCTTTATTGCCTCATTAACGACAGACATACCATGCACTGGAGGGGGGAAAGCCCCGACCATTGCAACCACATTATCTTTAGCAGCCAAATAACTACCCTTTAATTATTAAGAAAAACTTTATTATTCATGTTTTTAATAAAACATACTGATAAGAAAAATAAGCAAAAGAACACTTACACTTTGAACCAAGAAACCTGACACAGACAAAGGCCGCTTCGCCTTGATCTGCTTTCTTTGGGTAACCTTTGGCGGAGGAGGCTACCTCACCCGTTCGTTCAAGCTGCTGTTTCCACTTGTAGAAACGATTGTGCTGGATGCCGAGCTCCATAGCTATTTCACTAGCGGGACGATCGGACGTCTACGTCATGCAAATGACCTCTAGCCTAAAATCCTTCGTATAGGTTTTGTAGTGCGTTCGTTCGCTTGTCATGGGGACGCTCCTTAAGATACAGAATTGTCTCTGATTTACAGTGTCCGCTGAACTGGGGGAGGTTCACTTTGTCCCCTGTTGCACTATCTTTACCTTTTTAGCTGTCCTGCTAATACATTTTTACTTTTATCCATTGGCAATAATGCGTATATGCAATAAACATAGAATTTTAGATTAAGCAATAGTCCATGCCTTCTTTCAACTATCAAAATTATGGCTTTAACAATACTTTTGATCCCCTGTTTGCTCCGTTTAACCCATATTATATCTCGCGCAATTCTGTCATCTACCAACCTATTTAATTGCCTTCTATTTATTTTTGTGTTCAAGCTTCTTAGTTCTAACTCTCTATTCACATTTTCTTCAAAATATTCACGATCTTTTATTCTTTCTATTAAATCACCCTCCAATATTTGAGTAGAACTAGATTCTTTATGAACTCTGTAATGAATCAGATATTCCTTTATATACGCGATCGAGCCATATTTTGATAATCTGATCCAACAATCCAGATCTCCCCACAGAATCATTCTTGGGTCAAATATGTTTCGGTCTTTTATTAAATCTAAGTTCAAACATACTGATGGAGCAACAATAGATAAATTTTCCGGTTCTCGTAGAGCTACATTAACAAATTCGTCTCCTTCTATTATCCCTGTAGTGCTACATAACGGGCGCTTACCTGTTATCCGGTCATCTTCATCAATTACATAGGACGCTGTATGGGCCATAACGACTTTTGGGTTATTCCTTAGCAATTCGTATTGCTTTTTTATAAAATCTGGTGCCATAAGGTCATCGTCATGGAATACGCTCACGTATTTTGCATCTGCATGACTTAATGCCCGATTCATATTCCCAAACATTTCAAGATTATCCTCATATCGAACTACCTTTACCTTAGGTGATTGAATACCTTCCAAATACTTTTTAGTTCCATCAGTCGATGCTGCATCAACAACAATAATTCTGTACGAATCAAAACTTTGATCAAGCACACTATTTAGCGTCCTTTCCAGGTATTTAACTCTATTGTATGTTGGAATAATAACTTGAATAATTGACACTTAACTCTCGCTCTTTCTTCTCATCTTTTTAATATAAAATGTCGCCACTGCAAAAAAGATTATTAAATTAATAATCTGAGCTACTCCCCCTGATATCGGTATACTTTCCACTCCATATCTCTCCAGCAACATTTTTGTAGTGATATAAAATAATATTATAAAAACAGTATTACCAAAATAAAAAGTGATACTCCTCTTAGAGGCTAGCAACATAGGCACCACACTTAGCTCCATTGTCATCACAAGATGCCATGTGCCCAACATTAGAAATAAATATGCAATGTTTTCTAGTTGATGCGCTTCTAGTGAGCCCCCCGCAATATATTTCAGTACAACTGGTAGCATGAAGTATGCTACTAATATGCTCACGATATAGAGAGGAACACTAGTAACAAAAAAACGTTTTGTGTTCTCAACAATTATATGGGCATTATTTTTTGGCCATTCTGCCGCAATGGTTGCTTGATATATCTTATAAATAGGACCCAATACTACACTTTTTACTGCCAGTACCATTCGATAGGCATAGTAATAATAAGATGCATACCCTTCTGGCAGTGATCCCAAAATATTATTTACTATTGGTATAACAAAGAAATTATGGATATTATGCGCACCTCTCATATATATACTATTAATAACAAATTTCTTAATTAAGGTGCTGATATGTATCTTCTTTATGTCTACTAGTTTTGGAAAAAAACCAATCCTGTACACTGCACTAATTCCTATTACTAATCCTAATATCATTCCTAGCACTCTTGCAGCCGACAATATTTCTACTGAAGCGATATTCGGGTTAAATCCCATATATATCATTAACAAAACCATTAGCATAAAAGGCATAGTTTCAACTATATATGGTATAGATATTCTATTTTCTGAATTCAATAATTTTTCGTTCACGTAATTAACTGGATATGCCACTAATCCTATTTTCAGAATACTCAGTACAGCCAATATTTTAATGAATCGAATATCGTCTATATTACCTACAAATAGTTTAACTATTATGGTGCTAAATATAGTGACGACAATCATAGATATGATACCTGTAGCTATCGCTACTATAACCGCAGAATAATAGAACTGTTTTGCACTCTCCTCATCTCTATGCTTCTCTTCGTTATAGAAAAAGAGAAACTGTTCAACAAACAGCAACTGTAGCATAGTTATTGCGGTTATAATTGATATCGCAATCAGAAAAGCGTCACTTTCATCAGTAGCCCCAAATAATCGAATAAGCATTATCGACACTGCGAGACCAAGCAGCGCATTCAAGAACGCTAATATGTTATACCTTAATTTATACATTTAATTATTCGTGTTCATCATGATTCTTCTAATCCCTTCTACTAATTCTACTTTCGGTTCCCACCCCGGTAGTCTATTTCCTTTACTCCATGGTTCAATCACTTCCCGACTTCTATATGGTTTTCCACCCCATTCAATATCTAGCGTTAGGCCTGTTTCACTGCAGTATACGTCTACTAGTTCCTTCAGTTTTATTGCTGAACCAGACGATACTGCGTAGTCTTCCATATTAGACACTACCCCTTCTAACAATCGCCCCGCTGCAATTATAAAAGCACTAACTACGTCTGATATATAAACAAGGTCAATGAGCTGCTCTCCGGGAGACAGCGATATTTTAGATCCAGTTAGTGCACTTTCCTTAAGAAGAGAAAAAAGCTTTTTACGAGGATCGTCTGGTCCATACGTGTCAAACAATTTAAGCGTTATTACACTAAGGTCATAAACGGAAGTATAGAATTGTAATATTGCTTCATATGCTTGTTTTGTGGCCGCATAAAGACATACCGGACTGTATTCAGTACTATGATAATGCTGCCAAGAAGTCCCGGTATTTACGAGATACCGAACCTTGTTAACTACTACCGCCTCCAGTAATTGGTTTCCAAAAATAATGTTACTTCGAATTAGCGACTCAATATCCTTCGGCTGATGTCGTGCAAGAAACAATGATGCTAGATGAAAAACTACGATGGGTCGTGCTTCTTTCACAATAGCAATTAAACTTTCAGTCGAGCCGTCATGAACATGAACTGAGAGCCCAACATCACACAAATGTTCTGGAATAACGGAATTGACACGTGTAACAATGTGAACATCCCACCCTTCTTTTACTAGATGTCGGACTAGATGACTGCCTACAAATCCCGTGGCTCCAGTAACAAGGGCGATATTAGCTTCTAATGAGTTCATATTACTCATAGATAAAAGGACTTTGGAATTCTGCAAGTGATGGGAACCCTTGATCTCTCTCGGATATTATTGGACTCTTTGAGGGCCACGGGATACCGACAGAATTCCACAAAACTCCTGCATCACACTCGTACGAGTATACACTGGATACTTTATACACCAATATTGCACGTTCGCTTTGTACATAGAAACCATGAGCCATTCCTCTGGGGATGTATATACTGTTAGCATTTTTAGCATTAAGTTCTAATAAGGCATGTTTTCCATATAATGGAGACCCGACCCTAAGATCAACAACAGCATCTAACACACTTCCCTCAACACAATAAACAAGCTTTGCGTGGTCCAATGGTGGCAACTGAAAGTGTAAACCCCGAAGCACTCCTCTCCATGAAACAGAATAGTAGTCCTCCACAAAACAAGTTTCTAAATTGTGGGTAGAAAATATATCTGCATGAAAAGGTTTTACAAACCTCCCTCTCTCGTCTTCAAACACTCGTGGCCGCATTTCAATACAGCCTGGTAATTTAGTAGGATAAATATTGTACATCAGAAGCCTATTCCAAAATATTCCTCCAGCTTCTCGCTAACATAGTCGAGTTCAGATTCAGAGAGCCCGGGGAATACACCGATCCAGAATGTTTGATTCATAATAATATCTGTACTCGTCAGTTCACCAGAAATGCGGTAACTAGCATTTTTAAAATAAGGCTGCCTTGTCAAATTACCAGCAAACAATAAACGAGTACCGATTTTGCATTGATCCAAGTATTCAAGTAAATCAACCCTACTAATTGGTGCATCTTCTCGCAAAGTAATTGGAAAACCAAACCATGATGGTTCACTATTCTGCGTAGCTTCTGGAAGAATCAGAAACTCCTCTAAAGAAACAAGACGTTCTTTAAGATAGCTAAAATTTTCTTTTCTTTTTTCAATAAATCCGGGCAATTTATCCATTTGTGCTAACGCACAAGCGGCCTGCATATCTGAGATTTTTAAATTGAAACCAAGGTGTGAATAGGTATATTTATGATCATAGCCTTGGGGCAAACCACCCAACTGCCAACCAAATCGTTTACCGCACGTATTGTCTTTACCTGGTTCGCAATAACAATCACGACCCCAATCACGAACCGATTCTACAATTTTTGTCAGTATCCCATCATTAGTAAAAACTGCGCCTCCCTCACCCATTGTAATATGGTGTGCAGGATAAAAACTAACTGTACTGATATCGCCAAAAGTACCAACCAACTGACCACTATAGGTTGATCCCAATGCGTCACAACAATCTTCAATAACCCATAGGTTATATTTCTTCGCTATCCGTATAACCTTATTCAGATCGAATGGGTTACCCAGAGTATGCGCAATCATTATAGCTTTTGTGCGATCACTTACCGCAGCTTCTATTTGTACAGGGTCGATATTATATGTAGGAATATGTACATCGACAAAAACCGGAACCATGCCATAAAGTAATATAGGGTTTACTGTGGTAGGGAATCCAGCTGCGACAGTAATCACTTCATCACCAGGCTTAAGCGCCCTTTCTCCAAGCTTAGGAGATGTAAGAGCAGCAAAAGCTAATAAATTTGCTGAAGAGCCAGAATTTGTTGTAAGCGCATGCTTTACGCTAAGAAAACTAGCAAGACGCTTCTCAAAAGCTTCATTATACCTACCAGCAGTTAACCATCCATCAAGTGATGCATCAACCATGTTTCTGAGTTCTTCTGCAGCAATTACTTTACCTGAAGGAGGAATAACAGACTCACCTGCCTTGAATTCGTTTGGCTTACAGGCTTCATCAGCATATTTTGTAACCAACTCCAATATTTCTTCTCTTAATTTATCTTGTGGCATTATTGTTCTCTTATACTTGTGTATAATTTTCAATTTGATGTAACGTGTATAATTTCATATCAGCGCCTTTCAACTCTTCTTTATGCCATTCAATAATTTTTTCAAGCGCTGTCTCCAGTGACCACTTTGGCCACCATTTTAATTTTGTATTGGCCTTTGAACAATCCAGCTTAAGATAATTTGCCTCATGTGGATGTTCGCCTTTATCAATAACCCATTTAGCACCCTCGCCCCATAACTTTGTCATTTTCTCGACAATCCATTGTACTGGCTTAGCATCTTCTTCTTTTGGTCCAAAATTCCAGGCTTCTGCATATTTATCACCTGAAATAAATAGTTTTTCCGCAAGCTCGATATAACCGCCAAGCGGTTCCATAACATGCTGCCATGGACGAATTGCATTTGGATTACGGATATGAACTATGGTATTCAATTGTACTGCACGTATTATATCTGGAACCAGCCTGTCTTCTGCCCAGTCACCACCACCAATAACATTACCCGCTCGCACAGATGCGATAGCAGTTTTATGTTCATAATATGCTGCAATTGGAAAATAAGAATCACGATAAGAAGCTATTAATAGTTCAGCACACCCTTTGCTACTACTATAAGGATCATGCCCACCCATTGGTTCGTTCTCACGATAACCCCATTCCCATTCACGATTCTCGTAACATTTGTCTGTTGTGATCATTACCGCTGCACGCACTGAATCAACACTGCGAATTCCTTCGAGTATATTCAGTGTGCCCATCACATTAGTCTGATAAGTTTCTACTGGTTCACGATATGAGTATCGAACAAGTGATTGTGCCGCTAAATGAAAAACGATTTCCGGTTTATACTTCTCGAAGATATCCTTTATATTATTCAAATCCCGAATATCAGCGCGGAGGCTATCCATCCCATCCGCAATACGTGCTTGTTCATATAAACAGGGTTTTGTAGGGGGATCTAAAGAAACGCCTACAACATGCGCCCCCATATTTTGTAACGAAAGTGATAACCAACTACCTTTAAAGCCCGTATGACCAGTAACGAGAACTTTTGTATTCTTCCAAAATTCTTTATTCACTACCATATCTTCCATGGTGCATTGCCGTTATTCCACAAATCTTCAAGATGGTTTTTATCTCTCAGTGTATCCATTGGCTGCCAGAACCCGTGATGATAGTAAGCAGTAAGTTCGCCATTTGACGCTAATTGCTCCATAGGCTCACGCTCCCATATTGTTTCATCTCCCTCTATAAGCTCCAATGTCTTTGGAGACAAAACAAAAAAACCTCCGTTTATCCAGCCCCCATCTCCCTCGGGTTTTTCCTGGAATCCCGCTACCCGATTTTTCTCCAGATGGAGTGCTCCAAATCTTCCAGGTGGCTGCGTCGCCGTCAGAGTTGCAAGTTTTCCTTCTTTTTTATGATGCTCGATTACTTTGGTTACATCGATATCCCCTACGCCATCACCATAAGTGAAACAAAACAACTCTTCGTCTTTAATGAAAGGAAATACCCGCTTTAATCGACCACCAGTCATTGTTTTTTCGCCTGTGTCTACCAGTGTTACCTTCCAGGGTTCAACGCTATTGGCGTGAACATCCATGGTGTTTTTTGTCATATCGAATGTGACGTCTGACATATGAAGAAAATAGTTAGCAAAGTACTCCTTTATTAAGTAGCCTTTGTACCCTAGACATATTACAAAATCGTTTATTCCATGAGCTGAATAAATTTTCATAATATGCCAAAGAATTGGCTTACCACCAATTTCCACGATTGGTTTTGGC
>SDBV01006099.1_pt1 | contig 16787 bp, 9 predicted proteins | sample 2277081 | NCBI WGS metagenome assembly SDBV01 (sample SAMN10402039, study PRJNA504765) | marine sediment metagenome | isolation source: marine sediment core GS10_PC15, 223 cmbsf | place: Arctic Ocean: Southern Knipovich Ridge | collected 2010 | reverse complement strand
ATCGTCGTTGCGTTTCCGCTGCCGGTTCGGGAAAGTCTCTGTTGGCAAAACGATCGACGGGATTTCGCCCGGATTCAAGGAACGACCGTCACTCACCCTGGCCCTTATCCTGAACATCCTGTTTATCCTGTCAAATACTCTTTTCCAAGGAAGGGTTGGTCAACAAGGTCAATGAGGATTGATGAAGTTCGGCCGTTCATCATTCATCATTCATCATTCATCATTCATCATTCATCATTCATCATTCATCATTTCCGTGGCGGCCCGTCCGTCCCCCTCGGGAAACTCCTCGGGGGCGAGCTCCCGGAGAAACTGCTCCAGGTTTCGGTTGGTTCGCTTCTCCAGCTCCGAGCGGTTCTTTCTGACTGCGAAGTAGAGCAACCTTTGCATCTGGGGGTCGAGTCTGTTGCGGATCGGGTCCAATTGGTCCAGAATGTCGGCCAGCACAGCGTAGTCGACTTGCTCGCGAAGTGTGAGCGTCCCGTATTGGCCGGCCAGCCCGAACGCCCGCAACGCATCGTCGTTGGCCGAGGCAAACTCCTTGAAAGCCCTCAGGGCCCGATCGTAGTCGCGCTTCTCGAAGAGGTAGATTCGGGCCAACTGCTGCTCGGCGCGCCGGGCAAGGCCGCTTTGGGGAAAGTTGACGATCACGCTTTCCCACGCGTCTTCCGTTCGAATCGTGCTGGCATAGAGATATTGTTGCAAAGCAGTATCCTTCACGTCAATCGCAGGCCGCAACGACTCGGCGTCGGCCAGCAGGAAAGGCTCCCTGGTGGCCCAGGCGATCACGCCGCCCAGCAGAAAAACCGCCGCCAGGCCCGCCAAGAGTAGCAGCCGGGCACGGCGGCCCCGACGCTGAAACGCAGCGGTCTTCATCAGTTCGGCGAGCTGCCGGGTGAGTTCGCGGCGCCTGTCGGCGGGCATTTCCACTCCGGTGGTCTCCCAGCCGGGCAGGTCTTCGGGCCAGTTGTCGCCGAAGTGTTCCACGTGCAAGCGGCGCAACTCGCGGAGCACGTCCAGCGCCGACTGGCAGCGGCGCTGAGGGTCCTTGGCCAACATTTTGTGGACCAGCCGGCACAGCGCCGGAGGCAGGTCGCCGCGGAGGCTCTCCAGCGGCACCGGCTGCTTCTTCAGATGCTGTACGGCCACGCCGAGGGCCGTCTCGCCGCTGAACGGCGGGGAACCCGAGAGCATGTGGTAGCAGGTCACGCCGAACGAGTACAAATCGCTGCGGTGGTCCAGCAGTTTGCCTTCCACCTGCTCGGGGCTCATGTACAAGGGTGTGCCCAGCGTGATGCCGATCCGCGTCAGGTCGATGGCCTCACCCTCGCGGGTGATCCGGGCCAGGCCGAAGTCGGCCACCTTTATCTCGCCCGATTGTGTGAGCATGATGTTCTCGGGCTTGATGTCGCGGTGTACGACGCCTTGCTCGGCGGCCTTGGCCAGCGCGGCGGCCACTTGCCGCATGATTGAAAGTGCATGCGGGAGATCGGGGGGGCCGGTGCGGTCGATCCACTCGCGAAGGTTCTGTCCCTGGATGTACTCCTGGGCGATATAGTGCAGCCGGTCGCCAGTCTGCTGTAGGCACACTGTGCCCACCTCGTGGATCTGGACGATGTTGGCGTGCACCAGCGAGGCGGCGGCCTGGGCCTCGCGCTCGAATCGCCTCAGATAGGTCTGGTCCTCGGCCAGCTCGGGCTTGAGGATCTTCACGGCCACCCGCCGCCGCAGGAGGCACTGTTCGGCCAGGTAGACCTCGGCCATGGCTCCCCGCCCCAGCCGTCTGAGCAGGCGGAAATCGCCCAACTGACGGCCGGAAAGGTCGGCCGCGGCCGGCGCCTTGTCGTTCTGTTGTGTCTCTTCGTCCATAGTCCCGGTTTGCCGACCAGGGGAAGTGCTGTTCTGTATTAGTATGGGGCTTGTCCCGCGCAGTGGCAACCTGACGGAGTGTGTGGCCGGGATTTCCGGCTTACCCGACACCACTTGCCCCGGATTATTCATAAGGACGTCAACGAGCGAGTTTACGCGTGCCACGGCTGTGTCAGCCGTGCCACAGATCTCCCTGCTTCCCTGCCCACCGCACGGCCGACACGGCCGCGGCACCTTATGAATAATCCCGGCTTGCCGGCCGGGGGGTTCGGACCGTACCGAATTCCACACGCCAGAAGGGTGTCAGAAAAAAGCCGTCTGGATTGCCGGAAGAGGCTGCTGCGGGACCGGCCGGCCGCGAAACCGGCGTCTGGCCCTACGATTCGCCGGCTGCCCGGGCGTTGCGCAGATCGTGGCGTAATCGCTCGATGAGTTTCGGTGCAAGGTAGTTTTGGAATAGTTGCTGCGTGTCGTCAAATAGTGCATCGATCTTGCGCTGTACGCCCGGATCGTCGTCCCGGGCGCCTCTGCGTTGCAGGTCCAGCATCCTGCCCAACTCGTACTCCGACGTTTGCAGCCGCTGCAACTGCTGGATGAGCTTTTCGGCCTCGTCGAGTTTGCCGGCCTTGATCCGCGTCCGGGTCCTGGCGAATAAGACCTCCCGGCGGGTGACCAGATCGATCAATTGCTCCCGCAATCCGTTGACCGAACCCTCCGCCTGAAGCCGCCGGTCGTCGTCCGCAACCTCAGCCGTGTACTCGGGCTGCAGCCCCGGAACAATCGGCAGGCGGGCCAGCAATTCTGAGCCGCTGCGGATCAACAGCACCCGCAGCAGACTCTCCCCCGGCGGCACGGTGATCCGGCCCTGCCGGTCGGTGCGGCCCAGCCGCGTGCTGTTCTTGGAATCGGGGGGCCGGGCGTAGACCTCGTAGCCGGCCAGGACCCGCTTCGATGCGCCTCGCGATTTCAGGGTCAGACTGCTGGGCTTTCCCGGCGGCACCACGGCGAGCGCCAACTGCTGGACCCGTCCGCGGCGGCGACCGCTCAACGGGCTGCGCAGCCCAGTCTGCAGCCGGCACTCCAGCCGCCGGGGCGTAACCTGCTGGACCGTGAGGAACGTCCAGGGGATCGGCTTCGGCAGGATCACGTTTCCTTGGCCGTCGTGGCGGAGGTTCCCTTGGCGATCGTGGTAGCGGATCACCGGTCGGAACACGTCGCCGGGCTGGACCAGCATCAGCGCCTCGTCGCCCAGTGGCAGGGCCGACGCCCTCAGCCGTAGTTCCACCTGCTGCTGATCCACGTTCTCGACTCGCGCCAACGGCGCGAAGGCCTCGAAGATCGCCCCCAATGCCGCGTCGCGAAGCTTGCCAAGCTGAGACACCCCCCGCGAGACCGGCGCGCTGAAGAGCTGTGTGGCCACGTCCAGTTCGCGCGCCGTCACCCGGCAACCGTCGGCAGCCGACGAAACGGCCAGCAGCATCACCTTGTCCGACTCCAGGGCATCCTGGGGCAGGGACTCCAGCTTAACGCTCTCGATCGCGGAGGTCATGGCCGGCTGCAAATGCAGCGGCGCGGGCGCGGCAGTGACGTTCCAGGCCGCCCCCACCAGCGCCTCGGCGCGGTCGACCAGGTCCGTAACCAGGTCGGCTCGCAGGCGCGGCGTCAACTCCGGAGCCGGCGAGAAGGCCACCAGCAGACGGACCCGATAAGGCGTCAGCTCCCAGACCGATTGCCCCGCGGCCGGGGCAACGCCGATCAGGGCGACCGGCCCGGCGCAAGCCAACAGTCGCAGTATACGGCGAAACGACGGCAATTTCCTACCTCACTCAGCCGGATATTGGAAAGCGATTTCCCACTGCTCGACGTTCTGGTAAAGGGAGACCGGCCGGGTCCCGATGCCCCGCAGGTTCCTGCGATAGGCAAAGTGCTCGGTCAACTGCCACAGCGGCACGATGGCCACTTCTTCGTGGGCGATGCGGTCGATACGGTGCAGGATCGTGCTGACCTGTTGCCACTGGGCGGCCATGCGGAGCTGCCTCAGCGCCAGGCTCATGTAGGGGCTGCACCCGGCCGCCATGCCGTCTTCACCCAACAGGCGCGGTGCGTCGACCAGCGGTTCCCAGATCGCCAACTCCGCGTAGAGAAGGTCCACGTCCTGCGGGATTTGCGCGGGAACTCCGCCGGCGAGTTCCCGCAGCTCGATGGGGATCCCGATCTGCTTCAACTGGCGTTGGATAGACGCGCACGCCAGCCGGGCGAATTCCTCCGGCTGATGGGCCAGTACCAATCGGGGCATCTCCGCCGCCGGCTGCCGGGTTGCCATCATCACTTCCTTGCGGCTGACCTCCCCCAACGCGATTGCCAGACGCGGCTCGTAAATCCGGGGCTCAATGCCCGGGTCGCGGGCGTAGCTTGGCGGATCGTCGAGCGTGAGCCTGCTGGGGAAAGGCCCACCGAGTACGCGGCAGCCGGGCAACTTCACGCCGCCGAGCAACTGGTTGAGGATCGCCTGGCGGTGGATCCCGTAGACCAGCGCCCGGCGAAACGCCCGATGCGCCGTCAACGGTTTGCGCATGTTCGGAATCAGGCAATGCACCAGCGGCACGGCGTAGGGCTCGACCACCAGGTCCTTTTCTCGCCGGACTTCATCCAGGCTCCAAGGGTTGACGCGATCCAATACGTGAATCCGACCGGCCTTCAGCGCCCGGATCGCTTTGGACCCTCGGGGGTAGTAGCGTTCGACGATCTCCTTCGGTTGGTCCGGCCGGGAGGCGAAATACCGGCCGTTTGCCAGGTAGTAGGTTTGCGGCAAGGATTGATGATTGATGATTGATGATTGATGAAGTGAAGCGGTGCGCGAATCGATCACGTACGGCCCGTTGCCCACGGCCGGCCCTTTTGACGGCCTCGCAGCGCCATCGTACGGGACGAGAATCGTCTGCAACAGTGCGTCGGGGCGGACGTGACCCAGGCGCAGTTGGACGTCTACCTGATAGACGCCGGCGACCGCCACGCTCTGAAGCAGCTCGGCCCAGGCGGCACAGCGTCCCCCGCTGCCGGCGGCACTGCGCCCCCCGCTGCCGGCGGTACCGTACGTCGTGCCCTGCGGATCGGCCATGGCCAGCAGTCGCCGCGAGACGTCGTATCCGGTCAAAGTGGCCTCGCCGGAGGACCACCTCAGATCGGGCTCGATCTGCACCGTGATTCTGCGCTGGAGCGTCTCGATTGTGAGCTCTCCTACCGGGCAGATGTATCTCCCCCCCTCGCCGCCCGGGCCGACAAACTCGGTCAACGTGCGGTAGACCAGCCGTCCGCTGCGGCGCGCAGCCCAATCGTTCAGTCGCCGGTGTGCCCACGGCAGACTGCGCGGGCTATCGGTCGCCGGCAGGCTCACACCGACAACCACCCGGGGGTACTTTTGGTGGATCGACCCGGCCAGTTCTCTGGCGCCCGGCAATTGGGGCCAGATGCTCGTGAGCCGGTCAGAGAGCTGGGCGGCCTGGCGAAGATCGCCGCGGTCGATCGCCGAGCGTGCCTGGGCCGACAAGGCGGCGGCCTGCCGCTTCAACTCGCCCTCGTGCTTGGCGATCACCGGGTGCTTGGGAAACCAGATCGCCAGGTTGGACAGCAGTGTCCGGGTCGCCCCATAGTCTTCCCGGGCGTTGTATTGCTCCACGAGTCTCTCGGTGGTGGCGCCGAGGACCTCACCCAGCTTAGGCCGTTGCCGGTTACGCCGGTACAACTCGCGCAGCAACGCCAGCGCTGAGTCGTACTGCTTATTCAGATACAAAGCCCGCGCTTCCTGGAAGAGGAACTCCTCCATCGCCCCGTCCAGCCCGGACAACTCGGGGTGTTTCTCTTCGAGAAACTTGAAGTAGTCGTAGGCCCCCTCGAACTCCTTCGCCTTGACCAACTCCCCGGCCTTGGCCAGGACCATTTGCTCGAAGAGCTCCACCTTCTCGATCGCTTGCCAGGCAACCTCGAAGAGCTTGCCGGGATCATCCATCAGTCTGATCCGCAGCTTGCCCACACGCGGAAGAGGGTCCGGCAACTGGCGATCGGGCAGATCCAGCGGCTTCACCTGTAGCACGGCGTGGTCGTTCGTGGCGCCGAGGGTGATTCGGTCGAACGGTTCCTGCTCGAATAGCGGCTGCTGCGCTGCGGTCGGTTTGCAGCAGGCCAGCGCGATCAAGGCAGCCGTCAGGAGCCTGGAAGCAATCCCCGTTGCGGAAAAGCGGGTGCGGCGCGCACGGGCCGACGTACCGTCGGCCGCTAAACGGCGTTTCTTGAGAAGGGCCAGGATCGCGCGCCACCGTGCCAACATGACTCACCTCTGCTCAGGGCTGTTCGATTTGGTAGAGGCTCCCGTCGCGGCCGCCGAGCAGGAGTTGCTTGCCCAGCAGCACGGGCCCGGTTCCCAGCGGCCGGCCCGTTTCGATCTTGCCCAGTTCCTTGCCGCTGCGGGCATCCACGCGCCAGACCACGCCGCCGACGGCCGCCAGAATGTAGTGGCCGTCCGTTGCCAAGGGGGTTCCGGCCGGCAGGCCGTAGGGCAGCTTGATCTGCCAGAGGAGTTCTCCGTTGCCGTTGAAACAGAGCAACTTCTCGTCGTCCGTCCAGAGCATCACGTGCTCGCCCACGCGCCGCGGTCCCCAGACACAGCGCCCGCTGAGCAACAGCTCTTGGTGTTTGGCGGGAGTGAGTTCGGGCAATTTGAAGACGGTCAGTACTCCGGCGGCGTCCACTGCGTAGGCCACGTCTGAGACCACCGCCACCGGCGAGACGATCGGTTTCGACAGCTCCCGGCGGTTGCGCGCCAGCAAGTTCGGCTTCGGTTGGTCCTCGATCTCCACCCGGTAAAGTCCCGTGTGCCCGTCGGCCAACACGGCTGCTTGTTCCCCAGCCGCCGCGGGCAATCGCCAGGAAAGCTGCACGCCGTTGTGAAGCCGCGGCTGGAACGGTTCGGCCCGTTTGGCGCCGCTGCGCGGGTCGATCAGAAATACCTGGCCGACCTGGCAGGGTGCCAGCAATCCGCCGGCAAAGGCGATCGGCGGACAGGCCAGGGTCCCCGGCAATTTCAGCCGGCGGAGTTGCTTTTCCTGCTGAGAGGGGTCGAAGACCGCGACCTCGTCAGGGTCCTCCGGGATGGTCATTACCAACAGGCCGCCGTCGAAGGGGATCACCCGGCCGACGGGCTGCCCGACTCGGTTTGCCTCCGGCGCCACTTCCGGCTCATCCAGGACGCTTTGGCCTTTCAGCGCGGCCGCGTCCAACCGGTATACGCTGCCCATGGAGGTGACCGCCGTGATCTCTTTTCCCGCCGCATCCACGATCGGTTCGGTGGCCAGGGGCACCGCCAGGTGGGTTTCCCACAGTGGTCGGCCCTCGTCCATATCCACTGCCGAAACCAGCACACCGGGCACAGCGCTCCCCGCTGCCGGCGGCACTACGGGCCCGCGCCGGACGTGGAAGATCGTCTGGGCGATGGTCACCGGCGGTTGTTGGGCGGCCCCGGACTGATTGGCGGTCCGCTTTGGCACCAGCCGGCGGCGGGAGAGTTCGATTGAGTACTTGGTCAACTCGGAACCGGCGATCCAGACGTGGTCGGTCTGCATTACGGGAAAGCAGATCAGGCCCGTGCCGCCGGCCGCGGCGGTCTGGGCGGCCACCCTGAGGGGTCTGTTGGCGTCGGTCCCGCTGATCTGGAACAGGTGGGCGGAACCCAGGTCGGTGGCCGCCAGCACCCGGCCTCTTCGGCCGTCGACCGCCAAGGGCGCGTCGACGTGTCCTTTCAGACGGATTCTCTGTACCGGTTTGAGCGACGGACCTTGCTCTCCCTCTTCGATCGAGAGGACCCGCAATGCGGAATCCTGGGCACGGTCGTTTACCACCACCAGCAGGAAGCGGCCGACGACTACCGGCGGCGCGGTGATGGTGCCCAGCTCGTGTCCGAGGTGAACGACTTGTTTACACTGACCGTCGGCAAGCGCGAGCACGAACAGGTTGGAGTGATCGGCGACCTGGAAGATCAACAAGCGGCGCAGATCGACTGCCGGAGCGACGCGCAGAGCCTGCGGCAACTTAATATAGCCGGACGAGCTACCCTCGGCCGCGTCGATCCTGACCAGCTTTCCGGACCGCGTGGCCACCAGGATCTGACCGCCGGCGATCACCGGATGGGCGTCGAGTGGTTCTCCGATCGCATGTCTCCAACGGACCCGGCCGCTGTTGGCTTCCACGCGCAACAGTTCGTTGCCGACCGCGTCGAGCAGCAGCACGTCGCTTCCCGGTTCCGGCGAGATCGGCGTGGGCGGGAAGCTGGGGCTGCGGCCGTTGGCATCGAATCCCACGAACCGCCGCCACAAGACCCTTCCGCTCTGGGCGTCGAGGCCGTAGGCTGCGCCTCCGGCCAGTGCGAACACTACCCGGCCCGCCACCTCCGGCGCACTGCCGATACGGATGCGCCGGGCCAGGGCCACGGTGGCCAGCAGTGGCGTGGCCGGCCGGCCCTTTTCCGGAGGCTGCTCCTTCTGCACCGTCAAAACGGCCTGCTGCTGCGCCCGGGAGATCTCGATCAGCGTCTGCTCGAGTTGTTCGTTATCGGCCAACAGGGGGTAATCTTTAAGCAGGGCCTTGCGGATGGCGTAGGCCTGCTGCGTGTTGCCTTGTTCAACCTGCTGCTCCATCTCGGCAATCGCCTTGTCGCGCCTGACGAAGCGGGCGATTTCACGCTCCGTCAGAGCCAGCGAGGCTTCGATCTCCGACATCTCCCTGCCGGGCAGTGGAGCCGGGGGCACGTACTTCCTCATCAAGGCCAACGTCTCCCTGGTCTTCTCGACCAGCGCCCTGGTTTTCTCGACCAGCGCCCTGGTCTTCTCGACCAGCGCTGCCCTGGTCTTCTCGACCAGCGCCGGATCGGGATTCTCGACCAGCGCCGGATCGGGATTCTCCCGGGCTTGAGCCGCGGCTTGAGCCGCCAGCCCCCGGGCAATCGTCAACAAGACGCCCGACACGTCGCCTTGCGCCCTGGGGAATTCTTCCTTCTCGAGGGAAATCTTCTCCAGCACGCCTTTGGCCACCTGAAACGCCGCCGGCCAATCGCGGGTGCCTTTGGGGGTCACCTGCCGAAGTTGGGCCAAGCCGCGGTTGACCCGGGCCAGGCTCACGCCGTGGTGATTGCCGAACTTTTCCAGATACTGGTTGTACTTGTGGATGGCCTGGCTGTAGGAACCGTTGTCGTAATCCGCGTTGGCCAGTTGCAAGGCCTCGTCGCCGGTCTGGCGGCCGAGCACAAACACCAGCCCGATGAGCATAAACACCAACAGCATCAGAATTCCTCCGCCCACCAACAGCAACGGAGAATCCCAGACGTTTGCCTTCCGGCCGGCCGGCCTTCGTGGCCAGAAGAGTCTTCGCCAGCCCTTCCTTCCAGGCGTCACCAACAGGGGGCCTCCTGCCGCGGCGTCCAAGGCAGTGCCGCCGGCCATCATCCCGTCCAAGGGTCCTCTGCCGGCGGTCCCTGCCGACTCTCCCTGCCCAGTGTGCCCACGGCAGATTGGCGTCAGGTCCTCGTCCAACAGCGAAACGGGGACGCCCGCAACTGGTGGCGGCGGGGGTTGGCCGACGCCGATCTCTTGCGGAGGGGGCTTGGGCGTCGGCTGCTGTGCGGGGGTTTTCGGCGTGGGCTGCCGGGCGGGAGCCTTGGGGGCGGCAGGTTTTAACCTCCTGCGCGGCTCGTCATCCAGGGGAGCCAGTTGAAGGTCGTCATCCTCCTCCTCCGGTGAGGCGGGCTCCGGCCGGTCGTCGGCCTTCTTGGCCTCGGGCTCCACCGGCGCGGAGACCTCTTCCGCACCGGCGGCCAACAACCGCTCGGCCAGTGCCGGTGTGAGTTGCCCCGCTTCAATCAGCCGCTTGGCCACGGCCTCAGCGGGGACCGGCTCCTTGGATTGAGATAACTGCCTGCGCAGCCCTTCGAGCAACTCCGCCGGCAGCAGATCCTTCTCTGCGAGCACCGCCAGGAACCGCTCGGATCGCGCTCGTTCGGCTTCCTCCGACCGCTTCTGTTCGGCCTGCATGCTCTCTCGCAGACCTGCGTCGTACGCGGCCTTGCGGGTCGGGTTCAACAGGCAGGCCTTGGCGTCGGCGACCTCATCGAGCAGCCGTCGGGCCACCCCGGCAAGGCTCCCCGCCTGATAGGCGTGCAGGCTGCCCACCTGCCCATCGGCAGCCGCGGCAATCGCGTCCGGATCATCTTCGAACGTCCGCACGCCCAGCAAGCGGTAATAGTTCGGCGGCTGTTCCTGCGGCGGAATTCCCAGCCAGGCACGATACGCATCGAAGCTCTCAGACATTGCCTTTCCAGTCCGTAACACCGCGGCCGGAGCACGCCCGCTGCCACCTGGAGCCGGGCCCAGGCGACCGTCAGAATTGTGCCTCATCCGCCGTGGCCAGTTGGACGTGGTCCATACCCACTGCGTTGCCGGCGTCCAGGGCCATCACCACCGTCTCGTGGCGGCAGTCGCCGTGGGCCAAAACTAATAGGCTTGGTGGGGCCGGCGAATCACTACCGCCCATGGCCTCAAGTGCGTCGCGAAGCTCCACCAGCAACTGATGTCTGCTTTGCGCCACGTTCTCAGTCCCCAAAGCCGTCACCCAAACCGTATCGTCGCGGTCGATCCGCACGATCACGTAGTTATCCTCTTGTTCCAGCTCCTCGATCGTGCGGGCCTCCGTCGCGCTATCTTGATTTTCGGGCGGGGGAATCTCGAGCGATCGCTGCAAACTGTACGCCGCGCTCACCATGAAGAAAATCAGCAACAGGAAGGTGACGTCGACCATCGGGGTCATGTCCATCTCGTCGTCCGACTCGCGCTTGCTGACGAAGCGGACCGGGGGGATCTCCTCGGCCGGCGCAGCTTCCACGGATTGCGGCGTCACAGCGTCCCCCGCTGCCAGCGTCACAGCGTCCCCCGCTGCCAGCGTCACAGCGTCCCCCGCTGCCGGCGTCACCATCACCCGGCCGCAGTTCGGGCACTTCACCTTCGCGCCGGCGCGGTGTGGCTCCACCGTCAGCGTCCGCTTGCACTGAGCACACTGAAATCGAATCGTCACGGCTGCAAATAAACCTCCCCGAATCCTGTCAACTTAACGAACCTCCAACACTGCCAGGTGCAGCTCGATCCGCTCCGCCTCGGCCGCCGCGGCCGCCACGCGCGATACCTCTCGATGTCTGACGCCCCTTTCCGCCTTGATTATCACGGTCGATCTGTAGCTTTCTCTCACGAATTGGGTAATCAGGGCGTTCTGGGTGGCCGGATCGTCGGGCAGTGCCCTCCCCGATTTGCCGTCACCCAGGTAGACCAACGCCGGTCCCGGACCCCCGCGCTCGGCCACGGTGATAATCGCCGAAGTCTTGGGGTTGACCGCCGCGCCGTGTCGGGCGGGCGGCAGGTTCACCGCCTTGATGGGGTCGGGGACCGAGGCCACCAGAAAAAAGATCAACAGCAAGAACGTGATGTCGATCATGGGCGTGATGTCCATCTCGGCCGGAGGCTGCACGCGTCGCCGGGGCAGCAGCGGTCCCGTTTCTTCCTCGTCGAAAGGCTGGTTGTGGGTCTGCTCGTCCACCGGTCACGTCCCCCCGGACGGCATCTTCGTCAGGGCCGTCTTGAATGTCTCGAGAAAGCGGGTCAGTCCGACCCCGACCAGATCCTCCAGCTTGCGGATCCTCACGGTGATGCTTGCCGTGCAAAACACCAACGGAATGGCAATCGCCAGGCCGCAAACGGTGGTCCTCAGGGCCAGGCCGATGTGTTCGGCCAGATCGCCGGCGTCGGTTACCGTCGGGGCTCCGCTGTGGCTTGCGGTGGCAGCCGTCCCCGCGATCTGCGGATCCGGCCTGGCCAATCGGCTGAAGGCCCCCATCATGCCGATTACCGTGCCCAGCAGACCGACCATCGGGGCGGCCTTGATCACCGTAGATACCCAACTCAGCCGGTATTCGAGGTCCGATAACACGTCTCGCTGGAACCTGTCGGCCACCAGGGTGCGGACCTTCGCGTAGCCGATCCGTCGGCTGGAGATGGCCAACAGGGCCAGTTGCGGCATGGCGCGTTCGTCTCCCTCGCAGAGCGCCGCGGCGGCTTCGAAATCGCCGTTTTCCAGGGGCTCGTCGAGCCGGTCCAGGAACGCGCTCTGTTCCTCTTCATTCCGGAATCGAGTGGTTGCCACCCGACGCCAGACAATGATCACGCAAAACGCGCCCCACAGCGCGATCGCGGCCAGCGCCGCGTAGAGCACTATGGTCGCAATCCCAGTCATCGTGCTGATGTCCATAGACCGTCCAGGGTTCGGGGTTCAAAATCTCATCGTTTGGCGGCCGCTTCCGCGGCGGCCTCTTTCCCGCCGCTCTCCATCAACTAGAACTTATACGTCTGGTCAACGATAAAAAACGAATAACCTCCCGCTCCGTCGGGGCGGACCTCGAACCGGGTTCTTCGGACCTTTTCGGCGTGTCGCCCCGCGCGGGTCTTTTCCATGCCCGCCAGCCTGGCCTCCAGCTCCGGCGGGAGAAACTTCAGAATGATCCGGCCGGCGCTCTGTATTCCCGCCCTCCCCAGCAGTTCACGGTCGGCCTGCTGCAACTCTCCGCTCCGCCAGGTCAGGTAATAGCGCTTCTCCTGATCGGCGCCAACGGTGCGCGTGTCGGGCTTCCGCCGGGACAAGTTCAGCGCGCAGATCAGCTTGTTGTCCGGCATCAGCACGCCCAGCTCGATGCCGAAAAAGTCGAGCTGCCGGGCGTAACTGTCCAGCGTGTTTCCCTTGATAAACCGCACTTCCCACTGCCGGCGCACGCCCGATCCGGAGCCCGTGCCCCCGGTTCCGCTGCCGGGACCGCCGCCGGCGCCGATGCCTCCCCGGCTCCTCCAGGCCGGATCGTCCAGTTCGGCCGTTTTCAGCGCGACCGCCTCGGCGATCACGGCCAGCCTTTCCTGCAAGGCCGATTGCTCCCACTCGATCTCCTCGTCGATCGGCTCGGCCAACTCCATTCCTCCGCCCACCGGTCCGTCCCCGCTCCCCAGTTCCACCAGTTCCAGCGGAACCGCCGTCTGGCTGAAGGAGAACCGATTGGTCAACCAAATCACCAGTAACACAAAAACCACCAACCCCAGCAGGATCACCAGCGCAAGCAGCATGCTGGAGACGCGCTCGTAGGGCGAGACCTTCAGTTGGTACGGATGATAGTGCGATTGCGACGCTGCTGGGTTCACGATCTCTCTCAACACCTGGGAAAAGTCAATTCTCGAACTCGGCGTCCGGCCGGACCGCCAGATACCAGGCCTTCCATTTCGCGATCGCGGAGCGGCGGTCCGCCTCGCTGGTAGGGCGCCCATCTGCCGTGGACACACTGGGCAGACCGAAACCGCTCGGCTTTCGGCTCATCCGCCGCAGGGCGTCGCGGGCCTCGCGGACAACGTCCGGATGGGCGTCGCCCAGGGCGTAGATCAGCGTGGGCACGTTGTCCAGGTTGCGCGTCTTGGCCAACGCGCGCAGGGCGGCGATCCGCGCCTGCGGCGACTCGTCGCCCGCCAACCTGCGAAGCTTCGCCGCCTGGCCGCCCATCAGCGTTTCCAACTCCTGCGGCGGCAGCTCGGCCAGCAATTCCAGCGCTCGCTGGTAATCCGCGTTCTCCTTCTCTTCCAGTACGGCCAGCAACTCCTCGGCCGGTCCCAAGAGCGGCTTGGCCACCACCCTGCCCATCCGCACCTCTGCACGGCCGGTCTCCTTGGGCAACCCTCGGCCGCCGAGCATGGTGCCGTCGCCGAAGCTGCGGGCCTTCTCGATACTCTTTTTTGTGGAACGGGCCAGGAAGAGCACCGAGAAGGCGGTGTCGACCGCCGCGTTCACATTTCCCGCCCAACTGCCGTCCTTCGCCTGCGTCTTGGTCAGAAAAACCACCCCGTCGTCGTACCACTTCGGGCTCTCCGCCGGCTTTCTCGATTCGGATCCCGTCTCGGACAACTCGCGAAAACTATGGTAGCGCTCCAAGGCAAACAGGTAGTAGTGAGTCCATTGCTGGGGATCGATTGCATAGTTCGCCGCCATCCAGCGGTTGCCGCGGGCCTGGACCCCTCGGAACAGACGGGGATCGAGCCGGGTCTTGACTCTCTGCCGATCCCGCTGCTGCTCCTTCGACTCCACCTGCTTCAGCGCCGAGGGAAGACCGTCGTCGCGGTCTTTCGCCCGCGCCACCAGGCCCAGCATATCGGTGCAGATGTAAACGCTTCCCAGTCCGGCGGCCGTCAAGCTGTTCCTAACGCTTGCCTGCCTGACCGGCGTGAAGCTGTCCGAAACCACACCCTGGTATCCGAACCCGCCGCTGGGGTCCTGGGTCTTCAGCAACCAGCCCGCCACCCGGTCGATCGACGCCATCGGCACGCGGAATCCGGCCTGGCTGGCCTCCCACGAACAGAGCACGGCGTACTGCGTCATCGACGTATCGCCGGTTTCTCGCTCCGGATACCCCCAGCCACCGTGCGGCTTCTGCTGCAACTGGAGATAATCCAGCAGGCATTGGATCTCGGTGGCATATCTGCTCGGGTCGAGCGTGATCAGAAAGATGGCTGCCACGCCCGGGCTGTACATCTCGCTAAAGGACAGCTCCTTCGGATTGCACTTGCCCAAGGTTCCTCGAACGGAGTTGACTGCTTCGACGACCTTGGGATCTTGCTCGCCGGCACCGTTCTTCAACAGAGCCAGGCCGATCAAGGCTTTCCCGCCGGGGCGATTGTCGGTCACGCCGTCGGACTTCAGAAACTCGATTGCCCGGGCAATGACCCGTTGCACCTCGGGGCTTTTCGGGGTATAGGCGTGGGCGGAAAGGGGGAAGACGGTCGCGGCGAAAAAAGAGACCACGGCCGTCCAGATCGACGCCCGGCCGACTGGAGAGAATCGCCTCTGCATGGAAGAATCCTCGCCGTTGGATGCCGCTCGGTAGAGGGTAACGTTTCCCGGGCCGTGCCGCCGGCAGCGGGGGACGCAGTGCCGCCGGCAGCAGAAGACGCAGTGCCGCCGGCAGCGGGGGCCGCTGTGCCGAAGAAAAGCGAAACCACAACGTCCTTATATCCGAACATAGCGGGGTCACCTTGGCCTGTCAAGAATACCCGCCCGCCGGTAGGCGGCCCGCAGGGAATCCACATCACGAATTGACAGCCTTTCGGTGGAGCTTATATTTAAGGTGTTTTCCCTTCAGCAGTGGGAATTCGGGACAGGTAGCTCAGTTGGTAGAGCACTGGACTGAAAATCCAGGTGTCGGCGGTTCAATCCCGCCCCTGTCCACTTGACATAAGTCTTGCCGAATCCTGGACATAGGATACCTGCCGGCGGTCGGCAGCGCGGCCTGTTTTCTCCCGAAAATCCGGTAGACTACCGGATCGGGGGCAAAAGGAGGTTGCGATGTCGAGTGCAAATGGTACGTCTGGCTGGGTCGCGCCGCGACAAGAAACACCGGGGAAACAGCGCCAAACAAGAGACCCCCAGCCTTCCGCGAAGTAGTCCGACTCCGGATCTCTCTTGTGCCCTCGGCACCCGGCTTGTGCCAAGCCGGGCCACCTGGGGTACTGGCCGAATCACGGCCCGCAGGCACAGAGTAGCCGCCCCGATCACTGGATGCCAGTCCCCCGGGGGGGTGTTGCACTATGTGCGACGATGGGTTATAAAAGACCTAGGCCGTAAACTCCCACAACCCGGTTCAAACGAGGGAGGTGTGTCATGAGACGCTTGGCTTTGGCCGTTGTACTTCTATTGTGTGGCGGCGCGGAAGTCCTACGGGCGGACTTGACCCACTATTACCCATTTGACACTGACGCCAATGATGCCGTTGGCACGAATCACGGGACGCCCATGAACGGAGCGTCCATCGTGACCGACGCGGAACGCGGGAGTGTGCTTGATTTGGATGGTGTCAATGACTATGTCAAGCTGGCCTTCTCGAATGTCGCTCCACCAGGGGTTCAGATGGATGGAGTCGCGTTCACCATCGCAGCATGGGTGAAACTCCCGGCGGAGTACATCTATGTTGAGAATTGGGGTGGTATCTACGGCGAAAACCGAAGTGGCAACCAATGGCATAAAAACTTCTTATCGATGTGGCACGAGGGCTATGTTAGATTCGCCCAGTATCCGCAGGCAGGGGGCTATATTGAATCGGCCTCATCCATCAACGACGAGACTTGGCACCATGTGGCGTACGTGCAAAACGAGCCGGGCAGTTACAAACGCAAGATCTACGTCGACGGGGTGCTGGACGCGTTTGACAACAGCCCCGAGCGATATGAGGGAAGCAGCCCCAATCGATGGAGCATCGGCGCCCGTCTAGGCACCGGCACAGACCTGCCACGTTTCACGGAAGGTCTCCTCGACGAACTTCGGTTCTACAACCACGCTCTTGACGCCCATGAGGTCTCTTTGCTGGCCATCAACCAGTGGAAACACACGTTCGACGGATCGTACAACGATCCCTCCAAGTGGAGTGACTTCGTCCCGAAAGACGTTGACGAGGTGGCCAACTTTCTCGGCAGTATCAGCACGCTCAGCACCGTGACCGTGGATTCACCCGTGACTGTGGGTACGATCAACTTCAACAACCTTAGCAGCTACACCATCGCTGGGCCGGCTGCGATTACGCTCGAGACATCCAGCAGCAACGCGAAGGTCAACGTGCTGGACGGCGTGCACACAATCTCAGCTCCCCTTTTCCTGGCCACCGATACCCACGTGACGGTCGGATCCGGCAACATGTTGTTCGTCTCGGGTGTAGTCAGCGGCAGCGCGGGGCTGGCGAAGATGGGGCCCGGCTTGTTGAGATTGAGCGGCACAAACACCTACACGGGCGAAACCAAGATCGTCGACGGCACACT
>SDBV01006098.1_pt1 | contig 16788 bp, 12 predicted proteins | sample 2277081 | NCBI WGS metagenome assembly SDBV01 (sample SAMN10402039, study PRJNA504765) | marine sediment metagenome | isolation source: marine sediment core GS10_PC15, 223 cmbsf | place: Arctic Ocean: Southern Knipovich Ridge | collected 2010 | reverse complement strand
TTTCATTTTTCTTTTCATCCAATACCTTTGAAATTTCCTCGGAAGTTATAATGTAATCATCATTTGAATCAACAAAATCCAAGGCCTTTTCATTTGGTCCTTCATATGAACTTCCTTTCAAAAAACATCTTTTCCCATTATTATTTAATTTTAGGCTTCCATTTTCTAATCCTTGAATCATTCTCAAATTATTATAATTCTTACTTCCTAAAGCAGAATATTCGTCTCTTGAAGTTACATATCCATTTCCTAGATTTTGCAATTCAAGAATACTCTTTATTCCCAATTCTTTTTTAGCTTTTTTAAAAGAGAAAGTTTTCTTGTTAATTTTTCTTTTATCAACAGAATCTTTTAAACAATAAATTGGTGCTTTATTTCCCTCATGCAGTTCATAATTTTTCCAATTTGAAGAATCTCCTAAATATTTTTCAAAAGCTTCATCATTATTTTGTGAAAAACCTTTGATACTTCCAGCTAAGATTCCTCTGACAACTAAAGCATTTTTTAACCAATTTTTCATGTATCTCTTAGAATTTCAAACTATTTAAATCTTTCTACTTGTAACTTTTATAGAGTAATAACAAAATTATTAATCGTCAACTTCAACTCTTGGAGCAAGAATAAAACTAATTCCCATTTGTTCTGAGTTGACATCTAATCTTAATGGATGGTCATTTGCAAAACTTAACTTTGTGTTTTCAGAAAGTTTAGACGCCTTCACAAATTTTTGTAAATATTCAAGACTATATTTTGCGACACAATCTTCGGCTTCAATTTTTGCTTCATCTCCGGAAAATTCAGAACTTGTAGAATTAAGTCCTTTAGCCTTTATTATAAATTTCCCGTTTTCAATAATAAAAGAACATGAATCAGAAACAACACCACAATCTTCAACAGAATCAATCAAATCTTTTGAATTGATTTCAACAACTGAACTGAATTCCATCCTTGCCACCTTCTCTGCAAAATCAATATCCTCGCTTTCTATTTCAATTAATCCCAAAGTAAAATTTCTTTTAATCTTTTCAGAAATATTAAACTCTAAAAAATTCTCTTTCTTTTCTATTGTTAAAGTTCCATTGCTACATCTTTTCAAGATTTTTTTCAAATCATCTAAATTAATTCCCAAAGTCTCCTGTCCAACTTCAAATTGAGAAAAAGCAGACCTCGGAAGTCTAAAACCGACCATCGAAACATTTGCAGGATCCATCGCAGTGATGCTCATTCCAAAATCATTTACCTTTAATCTAACTTCTGTAACTAAATCCGAAATCAATTCAATAGCCTTTGAAAGAAGCACTGGTTTTTCTAATTTAACTAACATCTAATTTCAAACAATATCCTTTTTTTAAGCATTGCTATACTTTAGTATAAGGTAATCAACAAACTTTAAAAACCCATTAAAATACTATTTCTCATGGCATTCAAGATAAATATTGGAACAAAGGACGGAAAAACCTACAAAGTTGAGACTGAAAACCAAGCTTTAATTGGAAAAGAATTGGGCGGAAAAGTAGATGGAAAAGACATATCTCCAGATTTTGAAGGTTACGAATTTGAAATCACAGGAGCATCTGACAAATCAGGATTAACTGCAATGAAAGAGGTTGAAGGTTTAGGAAGAAAAAAATTACTTCTTAGTTATGGAAAAGGAATGAAAAAAAGACCAAAAAGAGAAGGAAAGAAAAAACAATCAAATCCAACCCCAAAAGGATTGAGATTAAGAAAATTAGTTAGAGGAAAAACAATCTCAAACGAAATATCCCAAATTAATTTGAAACTAATAAAAGAGGGCGCAAAAAAGTTAAGTGAAATTTTCGCACCAAAAGAAGAAGCTCCAAAGGCACCTGAAGAAAAGAAAGAATAAGAGAATTTCTAAATTATTTGGAATTTCTATAAAATTTTATATTAGAAATATTTATAAGTCCTAGTTACCTAGTTACTAAATTACCTAGTAACTTAAATGCAACCTAAAGCAATAAAAATAAAAGAGGAGAATTATAAATGGCTTCTAAAGATAGCATCAGACATACAAAAAAAATTAGGGCGCATAGCTACTTTTGATGAAGCATTAACAGAGATAAGAAAAAAAGTAAATAAGAAGAATGGGTCAAAATGAAAATTTATAAATATTTCATTTTTCTTGGATTTTTCTTGGGTTTGTTTATTTTATTTCTTTCCTTTGGAAATTTTCAAAGCACGGGATTTGTAACATATGAAGAAAAAGAAATAGAAAAATCAGCGTCAATAAATTTCGTGATTGAAATAACAAATGCAGAACATTTAGATACCAATAAAAATTTTATTTCAAATATATACGAAGAGACAAAAGCGCAAGATGATTTTTGGTCTGAAGAAATTAAAGATGGAGAATTTGTGAGAATTACCTTTGAACAAAATCTTACAAGCGAAAATGATATAACTATTTATCCGAGAGTAATCGGTGGAAATCCAAGAATTGAGGTTTATGAATCCCCAAAGGATGACTCTGGTGAGCCTAAAGATGGAACTGAAATTATTGCCGAATTTATTTCCTTGAGAGAGAATCAATATAATAAAGTTTTATTCCCAGATTTTGAAGGATATCAGGATACTTTTGATTTAAAGATTTTAGGCGGAAGTTTGGAATTTGATTATATTTTAGATGCTTATAGTTTAGATTCGTGTACTTTATATCTGCCAAACTCAGATCCAAATATTGAAACTGGACAACAATTTACAATTACTGCAGAGGCTTGTACTTCTGGGAGCGGTGGAGGTTATGATGACCCTGAGATGACTGCAAGATATTGTGATACTGGTCCAGGATGTAGTCCAATAACCATAATGTCTGCTTCTGGAGGGTTATCTACTGCTACTACAAATCCTCAAAGTTGTGGAAATAATTGTAAGAGTGCTTGTTTTAATTTTACTTGGACAGTGGATGGAAGCACGGCAGGAGATTATACTATTGATGTTCTTTGTGATACAACTTTACCAGGAACTCCAGATACTGCAGATCAAGATATTACTATTAACGCACCAGTAGACGCTCCACCATATTTCACATTAATCCCAGCAAACGTATCAGACACTTATTTGGTTGCTAATGTAAATGCAGACTTTAATGCTGCAGATGCTGTGAGCTTTGGAGGATTTTACTTAAATGACACTTCAAACTTTACAATAGATTATTCAACAGGAATTTTAACAAATAATTCTCCTTTGTTTGTTGGTAATTATGCTTTAAATGTAACAATCAATGATTCAGTTTTAAATATAAACTGGACAATATTTACAGTCGCTGTTAGTCAGGCAATTCCTACTGGAACTTTAACAAATAATGAATCTTGGACTGTAACTTATCCCACTTCAATTGCAATTGGTTTGACAGAATCAAATATTGGTGATACAGATTTAGTTTACAATGTTACGAGAGATGGAATTTACAAAAATTCTGGAGAATCTGTTTTGTTAGGATTTGGAACTTACAATTATAATTTGAATACAACAGGAGGATATAACTATACTCTCAATGCAAGTATGAATCCAAAACTTTTAACAGTCAATAAAAATGCGGGAGCTTGTCAAGTTCTTTTCAATGAATCTTCAGGAATAATTTATCCAGCAACTTTTTTAGTTTACACGGATTGTACCACTGATTTTACTTTAACAAGAAATGGGACCATAATTACAAATAATACTGAACAAGCTTTAGTAGCAAATGCTTATAATTTTAGTGTTCAAAGAACAGATACAACAAATTATTCAAATACTGTTAATGAAGCACAATTTATTGTAAATCCTGATACTCTTTCTCCAAATTGGTTTAGCAATTCTACAAATGGAACTGATGCTGGAGAATGGATTCAACATAGTGTTAATTGGACAGATAATATTGCTTTAAGTGGTTATATTTTTGAATTCGATAATGGAACAGGAAGTTTCACAAATGATAGTTTTGTTATTTTTTCCGGGACTCAAAATTGGTCCAATGTTACTAAGTATATTAATGAAACTTCTTCAACTATGAGATGGAGATTTTATGCAAACGATACTACAAATAACTGGAATCAAACAAGTATTTTTCAATATAATTCTGTTTCAGATACTCCCCCACAATCTAGTAATTATGTAGAATTCCCAACAGATTCTCCCACATATAGCACTGGTGCAGCTTATCAATTTAACACAACTTGGACAGATGATGTTGGCATAAGTTTTGTTTGGATGGAACATAATTTTACTGGGACTTTGACAAATTATACTCTTCCCAATATTTCTTCAGTTTGGTATTACAATTATAGTAATTTGGCAGCAGGATATTATTCTTGGAGAATGTACGCAAATGATACTCTAAATGTTTGGAGTTCTACAAGCCAATTTGGTTATACTATAAATCAAAATACTGAAAATTGTCAAGTATTATTCAATGAAACTTCTCCAAAAAATTATCCATCTACTTTTTTAGTTTACACAGATTGTACTACAGATTTTACCTTAACAAGGAATGGAACCACAATTACAAATAATACGGAACAAGTTTTATCAGCAAGTGCATATAATTTTAGTGTGCAAAGAACTGATATTGTTAATTATTCTAATACTGTTAACGAAGCACAATTTATAATTAGTCAAGCAATTCCAACGGGAACTTTGACAAATAATGAATCTTGGACGGTAACTTATCCAACTTCTGTAACCATTGGATTGAGCACTTCAAATCCGGGGGGTGGAGATTTAGTTTACAATGTTACAAAAGATGGAATTTACAAAAATTCTGGAGAATCTGTTTTGTTGGGTATTGGAGGTTATAATTATGATTTGAATACTTCTGGGGGAACGAACTATACTGCCAATGCAAGCATGAATCCCAAAACTTTAACAGTTGATCCAAATGCTGGTTCTTGTTCTGTTTATTTCAATGAAACTTCTCCAATAACTTATCCTGCTACATTTAAAGTTTATACAAATTGTACTTCAGCCTACATTCTTTATCAAAATGGAACAAACATAGCAAATGCAAGTGTAATTAATGCAGGAGCAGGAGCATATAATTTTTCAGTCCAAAGAACTGATGCATCTAATTATTCTAATACTTATAATGAGCAGGAATTTCAGGTAACTAAAGCAATACCAACAATTACAAAACTTTTGAATGGGGCTACTAATAATGAAACAGTTTCTTATCCAACAGGAATTAATGCTTCCGCTTTTACAGACCAAGGTTATTTAGAAATATGGAGAAATGAAACAAATATCACTTCTCAAAATAATATTAATGAAACTTTAGCTGTAAACTATTATGAATATAAATTTAATGTAACTGGAACTCAGAATTATTCGGACATTGCTAGAGAATATCTGTATGCAACAATAAATCAAAATACGGAAAATTGTCAAGTTCTGTTTAATACATCATCCCCAAAGGCATATCCTACTACTTTCCTCGTTTACACAGATTGTAATTCTGATTTTACTTTAACAAGAAATGGAACCACAATTACAAATAATACTGAACAAGCTTTAGGATCAAGTGCTTATAATTTTAGTGTTCAAAGAACTGATACTGCAAACTATTCTAATACTGTTAATGAAGCACAATTCATAATAGATAAGGGAATAGGAGAAATAGCAACTCATATAGACGAAGTAAGAGGCGATAGTCCTGTTCTTTTTAATTCCAATGCATCACTTAATGCAACATTGATTACGGGGGTGGGAGATATTGAGCTTTATTATAATGGGACTTTGATAAATAGTGGGGCTTCACCTCTGTCTAATATTACTAATTTTACTGAAGAGGGAACTTGGAATGTTTCTAGCGTTTATAATGGAAATGAGAATTACACAGCAGATACTGAAACTTTTTGGGTTACTGTAAGTACAGATTCTGCTCCAATACTTAATATTATTTATCCCCAGAATATATTTTATAATGGGGATATAACAAATATAACTTATACTGTAACTGATGACATGTTTTTGAGTTATTGTTGGTATTCTTTAAATGAGGGAATTACAAATTCTTCACTGGACGCAGCCTGTTCTAATTTCACTGGATTATCAAGTTTAGAAGAAAGTAATACTTGGACAGTTTATGCAAATGATTCAATCGCACAACAATCAATTGATACTGTCACATTCACAAAAGATACAATTTATCCTTCAATTAATTCTTTGATTGAAAGTCCGACAGATTCCCCAACATATTCTTCAGGAGTTAGTTATCAATTTAACGCAACTACAACCGATTTAAATTTAGACACTGTTTTAATTGAGTTCAATAGTCTTAATTATACTCCAACACAAACTGGAAATGTATATGATTTTATAGTTACTGATTTAACTATTGGAATCCATAATTATTTTTGGCATGCCAACGATTCTGCAGGAAATGTAAATACAACTTCGGGGACTTATACAGTAAATCAAAACTCAGAAAATTGTCAAGTTCTTTTCAATGAAACTTCTCCTTTAGTTTACCCTGCTACTTTTTTAGTTTACACTAATTGTAATTCTGATTTTACTTTAACTAGAAATGGGACAACAATTACAAATAATACTGAACAAGCTTTAGCAACAAATACTTATAATTTTAGTGTGCAAAGAACTGATACGGTGAATTATTCAAATATCTATGATGATGAATTTTTTACAATCAATATAACTACAGGAAATGTTGCGTTATTAATTAATGCCACGGCAGGAAATCAGATTGGAATTTATGGGGTTCAAACTAATGCTTCTGCATCCACAACTCAAGGAACAATAACTTTGTATAGAAATGGAACTGATGTAACTTCAGACAATCATGCTTGGGTAACTTTAGCAGCAAATTATTACAATTATACTGCTGTTTCAAGCGGGAATGAAAACTATACATCAGTTTCAACAACTTTATTTTCAACTATTTCTAAGGCGACTAGTATGGTAAATTTGACAGTTAATAATACGGATGGAAACATTACAATTGTTCAAGATAATTTTATTTATCTCAATACAACTACTTTGACAGGAGATTCAGGAGCTACCTTAAGAATGTATAGCAATAATTTATTAATTAATCAAGGAACTTCTTCAATAAATAATTATACTCAATTTAATTCAGTTGGAGAATTTAATATCACAGGAATTTATATTGAAAGTGAAAATTATACCGGAAGTTTTGAAACTTGGTATGTGAATGTCACAGAAACGCCAGATATAACAAATCCAATTGTGGCAACTTTAACAGAATATCCGGGTGACCCTTCAACTTATGATTTGAGCAATGTCTATTTTTTCAATGCAACAATTATAGATAATAGAAATTTGAGTATGGTTTTTTTTGAATTTGATGGAACAAATTATACAACTACCAATAGTTCAGATATTTTTACATACTCTAGAAGCAATTTAAGTGTGGGAACATACAATTACCGATGGTATGCAAATGATACTTCAACAAATTGGAACAACACTCAAAATGGAAGTTATACAATAAATAAAGCAATCACTTCTTTAAATTTAGTTTTGACTCTCTCAGGTTCCGAAATCTATGGAACTGAAACGACGGCAACAGGAAGTAATTGTCCTTCACAATTAAATTGCACATTGTACAGAGACGGTGTTGCAGTAAATAATTTAGAATCAATAGCTCTAGCTGTAGGAACATACAATTATACTTACAATACCACTGGAAATGCAAATTATACTTCTTATACAAATACAACTGATTTAGTGGTTAGTAAAGCCACACCAGTTCTAACAAAATATCTTAATGGAGCGAATTCAAACCTTTCAATAACTTACCCCACAACTATTAATGCTTCTGCTACTACAACACAAGGAGCGCTTAATATTTATAGGAATGGTACAAATGTTACAAGTGAGAATAATTTAGATATTTCTCTGAGTTCTAATTATTATCAATATGAATTTAATGTTACTGGAAATGAGAATTATACTGATTTGTCTAGTGTCTATTTATACGCAACAGTAAATCAAGGAACAGGCAATATAAAACTTTATCTTAATAATTCTAGAGGAAATATTTCTATAAATCCCAACACTGAAATTTATCTTAATGCGACTTTATTAATTGGAGATGGAAACATTGAATTGTATAATAATGGAACTTTGATTAAGAATGGAAGTTCACCATTATTTAATCTTACAAATTTTATAGGTTTGGGAGAGTATAATATTTCTGCAATTTATCCCGGAAATATAAATTATACTTCCGATATTGAAACATTTTTTGTTAAAGTGAAAGATACTATCATAACAATGGATGAATTTAATGGAACTACCTATAATCTTAATGGCTTTAGCAATTCAGAATTATTGAACATATCGAATTTAACTCTAGAAGTTGTCCAATATGGTAAAATAATTTTTGGAGAAAATATAACTATAACTTCAAATACTAATCTGGATGCAAATATTGAAATTTCAAATAATTTGATTAGCTTAGATTCTACAATTTTATCTAATTTCAACAAATCAGCAACCCTTTATCTTTATGGTTTAAATCTTTCTAATCCAAGAATCTTAAAAGATGGAGAGCCTTGCTCCTCAGCAACCTGTCAAAAAATAGAGTACTTTAGTGCCAATGGGACATTAATATTTAATGTTACAAGTTTCACAGATTATTCAGCAGAAGAAACTCCTGCAGATAGTACTCCTGGTGGAGAAGAAACTCCTAGCGGGGGAGGAGGAGGCGGTGGAATAAAAATAAAAGGTGAATGTTCTCAAAACTATGATTGTCAAGAAAGTGATGAAGTTTGCTTAGACAATAAATGTGTAAAACTCTTTGATATTAAAATAATCGATTTTGAATCCCCAATAAAATTAGGAGAATTTTTCGAATTCACTTATTTTGTAAAAGGAATGGCAAACATAAGCGGGGATGTCGAAATATATTTTTGGATTGGAGACGAAAAAGAAAAAATAACTTCCGGTCAAGATGTAATTTATTTAGGAAATTTTGAAGAAAAAACTGAAACAACTAAAATCTTTTTACCAAGCACGGTAGAATCGGGAGTCTATAAGTTCTTTGTTCAAGTAAGTTTTGGAGAATATAAAGTCCAATCACATAGGACAATAGAGATAGAGGTAAAAAAAGGATTCGCTGAAATAAAGGGTATTAGGGAAAAATCAAATAGAAATTACATTTATTATCTTTTAGGAATTTTTGCATTAGTTATTTTGATCATACTAATAAAAATATTGAGAAAAATTAATTTTGCAAATAAAATTAGAAATTGGAAAATAAAAAGAGAGACTTATAAATCAATGCAACCCACAAAAACTCCAATAAGAAAGAGGTTTTCTGAGAGATCCAATAAAATATTTAGAGGAACTGGGTTTTTAATTGGGAAGTTCATAGATTCTTTTATAGCTCGTATCAAATCAATTAAATTTAAAACAAAATTTAAAGATAATGAATATAAATTTATTGGAGAAAAAATTAAAGTTTCAAAACAAAAACACATACAAAAAAAATCAAAGCTTTTGAGAGAATTAAAAAAACAATTTGAAAAATCATCTGATAAGCCAATGTATGAAAATTTGATTAAATATAAAGAAGAATCTGCAAAAGAGAAAATTAAGAAAAAGGAAGCTCTAGATTCAAAGGAAGTAATAGAAGAAGTTTTCAGAAAAGAAAAAATGAAAAAGGGAGAAAAGGAAACAAAAGTGGAGAAAACAGATGAACAGGATAATTCAATGTATGAGCCATTGACAAAGTACAAAGAAAAGCCAGAAGAAAAACCAAAAGAAGAACCCAAACCAATGTATGAAAATTTGATTAAATATAAAGATAAGCCAAGAGAAAAAGAAGTAAAAGAAGAATCAAATAAACCAATGTACAAATCTTTGACAAAATCTAAAGAAGAGCCAAAAGAAGAAGTAAAAGAAAAACCTAAGGAAAAAGAAAACCCAGATTCAAAAGAGATAATTGAGGATGTCTTCAGGAAAGAAAAAATGAAAAACAAATTTCAAGGGAACTCTGTATCTGAAGAAAAGAAAGAATAGTTCTTAATCAAAAACATTATAAACAAACTTATTCTAAATTTTTTATGACAGATATATCAGAAATTAATGTAGGGGTGTTAGGGCATATTGACCATGGAAAGACAACTCTTTTGAAGAGACTCACTGGAAAGTTTACGGACACCCATTCTGAAGAATTAAAACGTGGGATTACAATAAAACTTGGCTACGCAGATATGACAATTTACAAAGATGGTGATAATTATAATATAGAAAAAAAAGGAAAACCTGTAAAGTATATTTCTTTTATTGATGCTCCAGGACACAAGATGTTAATGGCGACAATGCTTTCTGGTGCTGCAATTATTGACTCTGCAATTTTGGTTATCGCCGCGAACGAAGGAATCCAACCCCAAACAAAAGAACATTTCATGGCTCTTCAAGCAAAAAAAATAAAAAACATAATCATAGTTCAAAACAAAATAGACTTAGTTTCAAAAGAACAAGCCAGAGACAATTACAAAAAAATAAAAGAATTTGTAAAAGGCACAACCGCAGAGAATTCACCAATTATCCCAATCTCAGCTCAACAAGGAATTAATATAAATAAATTATTAGAAGAAATAGCAAAATTAGAAGTTCCAAAAAAAGACGAAACTAAAGAGCCAATTTTTTTAATCGCAAGAAGTTTTGATATAAATAAGCCCGGTTCATCAATCGAAAAATTAAATGGGGGGGTTCTTGGAGGAATCTTAAAACAAGGCAAATTAAAAGTGGGGGACGAAATTGAAATTAAACCTGGACTAATCGTTAAAAAAAACAATGTACAAATTTATGAAACAATCAACACTAAAATTATTTCTTTACATAAAGGAGAAGAATCAGTAAAAGAAATTCATCCGGGAGTGAGCATTTCCATTGAAACAGAATTAGATTCATTTCTAACAAAAACAGATTCTTTAACAGGCTCTATATTATCAACCAAAAATAATTTACCAGAAATAACAAATAAGGTTAAAATAAAACCCGAGATTTTCAAAAAAGTTTTAGGTTCAATTCATAACGAGAAAGTTGAAGAAATAAAGATGAAAGAATTTTTAATGCTCTCAGTAAACACAACAATCACCGTCGGAACAGTGGAAAAGATTTCAGAAAATGAAATAGAATTGAATTTGAACATCCCAATCGTTGCAATAAAAGGCGACAACGTAGGTATAGCAAGAAATATAGAAAACCATTGGAGACTAATAGGTTTTGGGGAAATTTTATAAAGCCCTTTTCTTTTAACAAATCATGGAAAAAAGGTTGATGTTCTTGGCATTATTTATTTTAGCATTTGGAATCATGTTAACTGCGCCAATGATTTTCGCAGAAGAGGATGATTCTTTAGATAATTCTAATTCAATAAGTAATACTGGTTCAGCTTTAGAAGATAGTGACGATTCAATTACAGATGATGAAATAGAAATTGAAGAGGAAGACGACGACAAATCAACCACAGACAGAATAAAAGAAAGAAAGAAAATTGAAACAAGAGAGAGAATTAGGGAAAATGGAGATATTGAAGAAAGAATAAGAATAAGAGAAATAGAAAGAAATGGGGCTACTGTTAAAATAGTTGAAAGAAGAATCATAACTGAAGATGGAAAAGAAACAATATACATTAGAAAACTTATTACCGATGAAGAAGGCAACGAAATTGAAGTCAAAATAAAAATAGTAACTGAAACCAAAGATGGAAAAGTTATAAGGAAAATCAAAAGAGAAATCAATGGAAAAGAATTTGAAGCAAAAACAGAATTAGAAATTAAAGACGAAACAGAAGGTGATAAATCAGAATTAAGAGCGACATTGTCAAACGGAAGAAAATCGTTAATAAAAATAATGCCTGACCAAGCATCAGATATTGCAATTCAAAGATTGAGGATAAAAAATTTCACAATTGAATTAAAGGAAGTAGGAAAGAATAACGACTCAAGAGCAATATATGAAATTGAAGGAAATAAGACTGGAAGATTCTTGGGAATATTCAAAGCAAGGGCAAGACTAAGAACCGAAATTGATTCTGAAACTGGCGAAGTAATTAATGTTGAAAGACCTTGGTGGAGATTTATGATAATAGAAAGAAATTTTGACGAGGACGAAGTAGAAAATGAATCAACTGTTACAAATGACTCTGAATAAAACCTTTAATTATTTTACTTAACCAAAACAATATTATTTACTCCTTATATCATTAACATCATCTCAGCGAAGAAATCTGCGTCAAGCGATTTTGTAGCCAATCAATCCTCAAACCAAAAATTAATAAACATTCTAATATTTAACTTAATATGGAAGTGATGCAGATTTATATTATTGTAGCGATTATTGTATTGGCTGTTATTGCGCTAGTTTTCTTTTTTATGAGAAAAAATAAAATAAGAGAAAAAGTCACTCTTTTAACCGGACTTGCTTTTGGATTCATCTTAGGGGGAATCCTTTTTTCAGATGATAGGCGATTCAGCTATAGTTTTTTTGGAATTGCAATAATTCTTGCCGTAATAGATATAATAGTAAAGTTTAAGAAAAATAGAAAAAAATAAAATTCTCCTAAATTCACAATAAACTTTATAACCCCCAATTATTTTTTACTATTATGATAATGTATTCACATTCAAAACTATCTACTTTTGAGCAATGTCCTCTTAAATTTAAATTTAGATATATAGACAAAATAAAACCAGAGATTGAAAAAACAATCGAAGTGCATTTAGGGACAGCAGTTCACGACACATTAGAATGGTTATACAATCTTATAAAAGAGGGAAATAAAGTTCCAACAATAGACGAATTAATAACAACATACTCTGTTAAATGGCAGGACGAATTCTCCAACGAAATTGTAATAGTAAAAAAGGAAATGAGCGCGAAGGATTATTTCAATAAAGGAGTTCAGTTTTTATTAGATTATTATGTAAAGCATCAACCGTTTAAAGACGGCACAATTGAATGCGAAAAAAGAATAGTGATTGAACTTGATGAGAATACAAAAATTCAAGGATATATAGATAGATTAGTTAAAAATATTGAATCCGGAAAATTTGAAATTCATGATTACAAGACGGCAAAAACATTACCGACACAGAAAAAAATGGACGAAGACAGGCAGTTAGCACTTTATTCAATCGCGATAAAAGAAATGTTCGGAGAGAACGAAGAAGTTACCTTAATCTGGCATTATTTAGCACATAATGTAAAAATAACATCGCATAGAACAGACGAACAATTAAAAAATTTAAAACAGGAAACAATAGATTTAATTAGAAAAATAGAAAGTACAACCGTGTTTCCATATAACAAAATGATTCTTTGCAATTGGTGCGAATTCAAATCTCTCTGCCCTGCACATAAACAGGGTTTAGATAGATGGCAACGATAATAATTTAAAACAAAATTCTTATACTTAATTATGGAAAACGAAATCACAAATGAAAAACTTGAGAAATATTTTAAGTTAACATCAAAAGCTTTGGAAGTTGTTAAGAAAAATATAATCAAGGGAAAAGAAAATTATGCAAAAGAAATAATTGACATGGTTGAAAATTATCTTTCGGATGCAAAACATTTTGAAGAAAAAGGCGATTTAGTGAACGCATTCGCAGCATTAAACTACGCTCACGGCTGGTTGGATTCTGGAGTCCGTCTAGACGTTTTTAATGTCGATGATGATAAATTATTTACTGTTAAATAGTCCCCAAGAAAACCTCCATCAACCGAACCCAAAACCTCTTCAAACATTAACAACCTCTAAACGAAGAAATCAAACGAAGCAGATTTCGTAGTAATCAATCCTAAACTATAAAAACCACTCCCCCCTATATCCAATATGAAAAAGAAGGTGATTGTTCTAAGTCTTGGCGGAAGTCTAATAATTCCAGACAAAGTAAACACAAAATATCTAAAGGAATTTAAAAAAATAATTCTAAAAAATAAATCAAAATACAAATTCATAATTGTTTGCGGCGGAGGAAACATCGCAAGAACTTATATTTCTGCATTGAAAGAAATTAAGATGAATGAAAAATTCCAAAGTTTCTCAGGAATTTCAGCGACGAGAATGAACGCGAGATTTATGTCATACTTTTTTAATCAAGATCAGGAAATAGGAATTCCACACAAAATGAAAGAAATAAAGAAGTATCTTAAAAAATCCGATATCGTCTTCTGTGGTGCATTAGAATATAATACAAAACAAACATCGGATGCGACTTCCGCACAAATTGCAAAAAAATTCAAAACAGATTTCATAAACCTAACAAATGTTCCAGGACTTTATGATAAAAATCCTAAAAAATTCAAGAACGCAAAATTCATACCAGAAATTTCTTGGAAAGATTTTGACATGCTGGCAAACAAAATGACTTTCAAACCCGGCCAACATTTTGTACTAGACCAAACAGCTTCAAAAATAATTTTAAAAAACAAAATAAAAACATACATAATCGGCGAAGATCTAAAACAACTTGATGCAGTCTTGAATAATAGAAAATTCAAAGGAACTAAGATTGAGGGTTGAATGGATTAAACAATCTGAAAAGAGAGAACGAAATGACTTTTTAGATTGAACTTTGTTTACCCTGATTTATCTCTGTAGTTATTGAAAATTATTTTTTCCCCTCTTTTTCTAAAAAAGAAATTCTTCGTTTTCTGTCAAGATTTTTATTTGAATAGTATGTTTCAATTCTTTTCATTGTTGGCTTTATTCCCTTTGATAAATTTTCATGCCAAGGTTGAATTTTCGAATGCAATTTCAAAAGTTGCAAAAAATTATCTCGATTAAAATTTTTAATGTTTCCGATCAATATTTGTAAAAACCATTTGATTTTATTTTTTCTATTATGCCCCAAGTGCGAAATATTATCTGAAGTAATATCTGAAAAAATTCTATGCAATACTCTTAAAGATTCTCCAGATTTTATTCTTTGTTCTTCACTTATTTTAGGATATAATTCTCTAAATAAATTATAAAATTCTTTCAAATAATTTATTTCAAAAACATTTTGGAGTTTGTTTATAGCCAGACATAACCTTTCAACACCAATTCCTCCCAAGCTAATGGCACTATTTATTGGTTTCAGTCCGATTATATTTTTGGATATTTTTTCTTTAGAGGAATAAATTGGCAACCATAAGAAGTATTCTAAGGTTGCAATATCTAATAAAATTGGTTTTTCTTTTGTTCCAACATTGTAATTAATTTCATATCTATATCCCCAAGGAGTAGGCATAAGCAAATGCAAAGATAAGAAAGTGTTTCTTGTCAAATTAGGTATTAAATTTTCTTTTGGGATACCTGTTTTAATAAATTCTTCCTTTGTAAAAGAATCTTCTGGAATTTCAAAATCAAAATTATATTTCCCATCAGTTATAATGGAAATCTTTCCACCTGCATGATAAGAGGGAAATATTTTTTCTTTTTTTAATCCTAATTTAGTTAAAATTTCAATTAATTTGTTTAATTGGTAAGAATGAATTTTTTTTATATTATTTTTTTCTTTCAAGATTATTTGTCCAGCAATATCAGACATCTCAAAAACCCCCAAATATTTCCATAATTCTTTATTTTCTTTTATATTTTCCAAAATATCTTGCGGTCTTATACAACTTTGGATTGTTGAAAATATTAGGTCATGAGAAAAATCTGTATAGTTTCCAAATTCTTTTAAAGTGTTATATTCGGCGAAGCTTAAATTAAATGTTCCAGGAAATCCTTCATGAATTAAAGGAGCTCTTTCATATTTTTTACATCCTGGATATTTCTTACTATTTAGAAGAAATTTCCTTAGTTTTTGATATTCCATGTAGAATTTGAATATAAAATCAACCTATAAACCTTTCTATGAAATCTCTATTTTTTTTCTGAAAAAAGATAATTACCGAATCTTTGAACAACTAATCAACCAATCAAACCCCATCAATAATTTTATAAAACAAATATTTATTCTAAAAGCATGGTAATTCCATTAGAAATACAAGAGAAAGATCCGACTAGATTTGACCCAATGAATGTAGAAGTTATGGCTCCCGCAGGTTCATATCCTTCATTAATGGCAGCAATTAATGCTGAGGCAGATTCTGTTTATTTTGGAATAGAGCAATTGAATATGAGAGCAAGATCAAGCAACAATTTCACAATTGATGATTTAAAGAAAATAGTAAAAATTTGCAAAGAAAAAAACGTCAAAACATATTTGACATTAAACACAATTCTCTATGACCACGATATGAATTTAATGAAAAAAATCTGCGACGCAGCAAAGGAAGCAGAAATAAAAGCAGTCATCATGTCAGACATTGGAGCAATTCAATATGCAAATCAAATAGGTCTTGAAGTGCATTTATCGACACAAGTAAACATTTCAAATATAGAAGGAGTAAAATTCTATTCAAAATACGCGGATGTAATTGTTCTCGCGAGAGAATTAACTCTAAAACAAATCGAAGATATAAATAAAAAAATAATAGAAGAAAATATTAAAGGACCAAAGGGGGAATTAGTAAGAATAGAACTCTTTGCACATGGTGCACTCTGCGTCGCAATCTCAGGAAAATGTTATATGAGTCTTGCAACAGATAATTCATCAGCCAACCGAGGAGCATGCCTACAAAATAGCAGAAAAGTTTACAAAGTAACAGATGAAGAAACAGGACAGGTATTAGAAGTTGATAATAAATACATAATGTCACCAAAGTATTTAGCGCAAATATATTTCTAATACAAACTTCTCGCAGTAGGTGAAAACGTATTTAAAATAGATGAGCGTGCAAAACAACAAGAAAACGAAAACG
>SDBV01006097.1_pt1 | contig 16790 bp, 11 predicted proteins | sample 2277081 | NCBI WGS metagenome assembly SDBV01 (sample SAMN10402039, study PRJNA504765) | marine sediment metagenome | isolation source: marine sediment core GS10_PC15, 223 cmbsf | place: Arctic Ocean: Southern Knipovich Ridge | collected 2010 | reverse complement strand
TGCACTTTCACAGACTCCGTCGCCATCAGAGTCATCAGGATTGTCTGCGGGACACACATCACATGCATCTGGTACTGCATCGCCGTCAGTGTCTACAGTATCATCTCCTCCTGGACAAATGTCAACAATATCTGGGAAGCCATCACCATCTGAATCTATTAAAAATGGTACATCTAGAAGGCCTGTGCCAATGTCATTATCTTTTACTTGATTAAGAAATGTGTTATCCTCCAAGGCTTGTTGAAGCATATCAGGACTTGAGCCTGGAAATGCCCACAACGTAAGAGCGGCAGCTCCTCCAACATGAGGTGCTGCTGCAGATGTTCCACCAAAACCACTAGGAGGGTCACGCACTGAGCTGGTTACATGTGCTGGACCTGCAATATCAGGTTTTATTCTTAAATCATTTGTTGGACCTCTTGAGCTATAATCTAGAGGAGTATCGAGGTTCCAAAGATGGGCACCTACGGTAAATGCTCCATTAGCATCACCTGCATTAGGAATGCTACTTTCAGGAACATTATATTCGTCAAAATCTTGTCGTGTGCTAAATAATTCAAAAAAGACTGGGTCTAATGCAGCAAAATTCTTAATTACAATATGATAAGTCCCGGTGTAAGGGGCAATAAAACCTAAAGATTCTGTAGGATTTTGAAAACCTGTTTGTGGATCATCAGATTCGAAAAGAAGAAAACTAGGAGGATCATCGTAAACTTCTAAATCATAATCGTTTGAAGATGCTCCAAAAGGATCATCCCAGATTAAATGAAGGTTGACTATGTCGTCTTCGTTTGCTGTTATTTCGATAGATTCATCATTAAGAGCAAAATTATGAAATGAATCTAAATCTGGATTTGAAAATGGTCCTTCCCAGTGTTGTAATGCCCTGTTTCCTGCAGAGTTTACCCAAAGGATTCCACTTGCCCTTGCATCATCAATTCTTTGGGAAATAAAGCTTGTTCCGTCATAAGGTCCTGCATTAAAAAAACTCACAGACATTACAATAATATCTAAATCATGATTATCAATAATAAACTGTACAAGAGTTACAAACTCTGCACCTGTTTGAAAATTATAGAGATACAAATCCGCATCTGGTGCTACATCAACAACAACTTCTGCAACTGCACCACCATGATTAGAACTTCCGACACCACCTGAAATATCCATATCCACACGTTGAGACTTTGTCAATACAATATTACCTGAAATTTCAGGGTTTGTAATATCAAAACCAGTACTGTCTATTATTCCAACCTTAATTCCGTTTCCAGTATTTCCACCAGCATGAATTATATCTGCACTAATCAATGCAACTCCTTCGCTTACAACATCAGGAACACCATAAATTGGTGCTCTAACAAAAATTGTCGAGTCCAAATTAGAAATACTTTCAATTTTATCTAGAGGGCCCGAAACCTGAATTAGGTCTTCATAGATTAGTTCAGTGTTTACACCCAAGTTTTCTAGTTGATCTAAATATTCTTGAGAGGTTGAGCTCGACTTAATGACTACGCGGATTAATTCGCTTTCTTGTATTGATTTTGAACTTAGGAGAATTTTTTCTTTTTGCATTTTGCTATTTAATACAGAACTAATTTTTTCATTCTTTTCCCATGCATAAAGACGAAATTCACTTTGTGAACCTATGGCAGGGGCTGAAGTACTACCTAAAGTAGAACTTTGAGGCAACTGACTTGGAGAACCTATGTCTGGAATTGAAGTATAAACTAAGGCATCACTAAGAATTATTTCACTTGGTGATTCTCTGACAGGAGTTGGAGCAGAAACTGACTTGTCACTGTTAGGAGTTTGTCTTTGTGCAAATGCTTCATCAGCAATGCCAGTCATTCCGAGTAAGAGAATAGGAATCAACGACAAAATGAAAACTAGAGTAATTCCATTACCAAAACTTTTGAAGAAACTCATCAATAAGGAAAATACAACATTTTCCATCTCTATATGCCCCGTTTTTAATGCCAATAACTCTTACAAAAGAATTTAGTATTTGTTAGTCTGAATTTTAGGGATTAAGAATTTTTACTCTAAAAGTAGAAGACATGATGTAATTATGAATTAATCTCTCTTTTCTATTTACTAAAATCAATCCATGGCAATTTACGTCCTAATATTTTCTCAAGTTTAATTACATCATCTCGATAAAATTTTGATAATTTTTCCCTATCACCATCATTCATTTTTGGCTTTTCATTTTTTTTAATTAGGATTTTTTTTAAAGACTCTCTAGTTGTCGAGGAAAATAATCTATAGGATAATTTACTAACGGTGGAATTAGTAACAATTTTTTGTGCGACTACACCACGGGGAGCAACATACTGTTTGTATGATTCTTGAAAATCCACTTTAACCGTGTAGTTCAAACCAAGAAATTTAATTATATCATTTACAGTATTTTTTATATCTTTAATCCATTCTTCAAAAATAATTATTTTAACCTGATTCTCTCCAAAAATATCTAAATATTTTTGAACATCATTAGAATATAGACCAGCTTTTAATCTAAGGTGTGGTTTATCAAAATCAATTTCATTCTTTAATTCTTTAGTTATTTGTTCATGAAATGTGTTATTCATCCAACCAGCGTTTTTGACCATCAAAAAATGTGACCATGCTCTTTCTACTGGATTACGTAGGCTGGTAAGAATCAATGCTTTTGGATCTTTTTGATGAATAAGATGTGCCGCATCAGGATCATACAAATAATTCGTACTAGCTTCTCCTACAATTTTTTGATTCTCAGCCTGATTAAAAAGATCAAGATATTCTGAAGTGTGTCTAATTGGTTTGAATGGTTTTTTATTTGGAATCGTCTTTAAAGAAAAATAATTTGGCTCTTTGTTTTCAGACATGTAAATTTCTGGGATTTTTTTTAAATAATGATACAGTGAGGTGGTTCCTGCCTTTGGGGCTCCAATAATAAAGAAATTCGGCCATCTTTTCATAGTTTCACATCAATTTAGAAATAAAGAAAAAGAATGAAAATTCAATTCGTTCAATCATGAGAATATTTAGGAAAAACAAGGTTCAATATATTTTTCTTGAGTCATTGGTAAAAATTAAGCCAAGGAAATTTACGTCCTAAAATCTTTTCTAAATCATTAACATCATCACGAAAAAAATTTAGTAATTTATCTTCATCTTCTTTGTTCATTTTTGGTTTCGTGCTTTTTTTAGTTAGCAATTTACTCAAAAACATATTTGTAGAAGTGGAAAATAAACTGTTACATATTTTACGAATATTGGAATTCCACATAATTCCTTTTGAGATAATTCCACGAGTTTCTACATATGGATTATAAATATTTTGAAAATCCTCTTTTATTGAATAATCTAAACCAAGAAATCTTATAATTTCATTCACAGTATTTTTTATATCTTTAATCCATTCCTCAAAAATAATAATTTTTACTCGTTCCTTTCCAAAGAATCCTATATAATTTTTAACACTTTTGGAATGTACATTTGGTTTTAATCTTAACATATTTTTTTTATCATGGTTGGGTCCATGCTGAAAAGCAAGTTCTAATTCTTCATGAAAAGAAAATTTGTATATTCCCATATAGTTTCCCATTAAATAAGCTGAATAAATGCGGTTAATGGGGTTTCTAAGACTGATAATAATATGTGCTGAAGGTGAAATCTGATGGATGAGCTCGGGTACTAGGGGATGAGAAAAATACGAAGCACTAGCATCTCCTATAATTTTTTCATTTTTTACATTTGCAAAAAGTTTAAGATACTTATTTTTGTCTGGAATTTTCGAAGATTTATCCATTTTTGCTTTTGCAACATTTGAAAAATAATGTGGTTCTTTTACTGGAGACATGAAGATACCTGGAACTGAATTTAAATAACTATACAATGATGTAGTTCCTGTCTTAGGTGGGCCAACAATAAAGAAATTCGGCCATCTTTCCATAGTTGTAATAATAATTAATAACTAATAAGAAATTAATCAAATTTTTTGAACAGGATAAATGTATTTACGAAAATAAATTATGATTTGTGATGTTAATCAAATACCTCTTCATAAAGCCTTTTTAATTGTGCAACATGGCAGTCAATAGTAAAACCATTTAATACACGTTGGCGATTTTTTATCCCAATTAGTTTTCTTTCATTGTCACTCATTTCAATAAGATACTCAAATTTTTGCTCTATATCTTTTTGATCCAAAGGATTACAAAGAAATTTTTTGTCTTCTATAATTTCTGGGATTCCTCCTACATTGGGCGCTATTACTGGTAATTCACATGACATTGCTTCTAGTAACGCCCATGGCTGTCCTTCAATCAACGATGTAAGAATAAACGCATCTACATTATTGTAGAATTTACTTAACTCTGAATGATCTTGTGGTCCTAAAAAATGAATATGTTCATTTTCAATTTCTCCAGAATTTTTCTCAAATTGGCCAATTATTACTAATTTTATTTTTTTCTTCAAATGATATTTTTTAACAATTTCATTAAATGCCTTAAACATCATACTGCGATTTTTTCCTGGCACCGACGTTCCCACACTTAAAAAAATTATGTCTGAATTTTTTCTTATTGCAGAGAGTTCATCAGGAATTGATTCAGAAGATTTTAAAAAACGATTCTCATCTACGCCATTGTAGATAACCTTAATTTTATCATTTTTAATTCCATCTTTTATAATTTCTGATTTTGCGCTTTTACATACAGTAATAATTTTGTTGGCTTTTTTCCACGTAAAATTAGTAATTTTTTTTCCAATAAATTTTCTCCTTAACCCAAAATTAATACTTGGAACTGCAAATACATCATATCCATGAGTATGAATGATTATAGGTTTTTTTAAAATTCCTAGAGTTGAAAATACAGTGAAATTAAATCCTAATGGGGCAGTAAATTGGATGTGAAATATATCATACTCTGATAATATTTTTTTCATTTTAGAAATTTTCAAAAAATGAGTTAATCCAATCTTATCAAAAATGTTAGGTGTTTTTTGACCTTCGATGACAAATACTTTTGCTGTGATTCCAATCTTAACTAGTTTTTCTTCGATTTCATTTAGATACATTGTTTTGTTATTCCAGCCAGGTGAGTGAATCAATATAGCGATTTTCATGAATTAACATTAAGGGAAAATGCACTGTTTTTATTTTGAATGGGTTACTATAGGCATGGTAAATTTCATATTCTAATATTACTTGACTCCTATTACAATGAATCAAAATCAACAATTTTTTGAAAGAATTTCTGATTTCATAAAAGCGCTTTTAATAATTAGTTTAATCTCTACAGTTATTCTGTTTTTATTAGAGCACCCAATAAAATATGCCCTCTATATTTTTGCAGTTTTAATTTCTGGAATAATGCTGTTAACAGTATTTCGAACTAAAATTAATTTTGATTTTAATTTAAAAAAACTAATAAAATTTTCTGATTATTTTTTAATACTAAGTACAGTTTTTGTTTTTGTTTCTAATGTTTTTAGTGTCCTTGAACCAACTATTAATTTTGTTTTAACTTTAATTGTTTCATTTATTGTACCTGGTTGGGTTTTATTAAAAATATTAGGTATAAATTTTGAAAAAGAATTTAATTTTGGATTAATGGCAATTATCTTTACAGTTAGTGCAGGTTTAACTTCAATTATTTTTCTTTCCATGTTACCATTTAAAGAAGACGCATCTACTTTTCTTGCATCAGTTTATCTTACTATTTCTATTATTCCATTACTAAAAGAAAAATTTCTTAATTTTAATAAACAAAAAAAGTCAAGTATTAAGACATCAATTCAAAGACAATTCAATGGTTTAGAACTATTATTTATCGGCAGCTTGACAATTTTTTTTGTATTTGTTATTTCCATTCTTTATCCACAAATGTCATTTTTCCCAACAGATATCACTAGACATTATTCTGAGGCAACTGGTTTATTGTTGAGCACAGATATTTACGGAAGTAATTATCCTTGGCACCACTTTGTATTATCATCAATTCACGAACTTTCTAAACCCCCTATGTGGTTATTCCAAAGTGGTATAGCTTTCATGGGCATAATGCTGCCACTTTCTTTTTACATAATGTCCAAAATGTATCTATCTGAGATCAATCAGCGTGCCCATATTTTTGCAACCATATTCTTTTTTATCTTCTCAGGTTTCGGATGGATATTTTTAATTTCTCAAAAATTCTTCATTCCAGAATCTGGCAGTTATTTTGACATGCTAGTATTTTCGAATAATGTATCTTATTGGGACATTGGAGCTGGTCAGGGTTCATGGCTATGGTTTTGGTTCAGGCCTTTAACTATTGGATTTTCCATTTTTTTCGTTTTGATTTACCTTTTAAAAAAACATAGTTTTTCAAGAATTCAATATTTGGTGATAACTTCAATTCTTATGGTTACTCTAATTCAAATTCATCTTCCTGAATTTTTAATTTTTGTTTTTTTGCTACTAATTGTTTCTATTGTAAAACCCAAAATAAAATTACGGCTCAAAGAAACAGCATTTTGTGTAATCATTAGTTTAGCATTTTTAATTTTAGTTACATCATACCAATCTCTTTTTACTAGCTCTTATCACCCTCTAAGTCTAGAGAGAACAATTGCTTTAATTGGAATATCTGGAATTATTTTATTATTTATCAAATTCCCTCTTCGTCCAAACCTATCAATAAAAATTAATTGGAAGGTTGTTACCTTGATTTCTCTTTTTATTTATTTTATATTTTTGATGTATTGGTTTTATAGTTCAGACGAGTTCTCAGTTGGAACAGTTAGAGAAATATTAGGTGTACCATTGGAATTTTATCCGCCTCTTTTAGGAATAGTTGGAATAATGGCAATACCTGGAATTTTTATAACATTAAAAAAATATGGAAACAATCCTGTAATAATTTTTGTAATATTATTTATTTCTGTCATTATTATAGGAAGATTACTAACTTTTATAAATGCAGAATCTCTTTTTATTACAGGATATTTTGAGAGACGATTAATTCCATTTGTTTATGTAGCAGCTTCGATTTTAGCTGCATTGCTAGTTACAAAATTTTTAGAAAAAATAAATATCACATGGAATTTAAACTACACTAAAAAAATTGCTCTTGCATGTATTTTTTCATTATTAGTTGTTGGAGGAATCTCATCTACATTTTTGACAATAGAATATAGTCTTCTTAAAATGCAAAATAACCCTTTATCTGAAAACGAATTAAAATTTTACAGTTTGTTAGAAGGGATTGATCCATATTCATTTTTTATAACCATCACTGATACATCAAGAAGTTATGCCCAATTCTATAATTTGGGTTCTAACCCTAATCATTACCGAGAACAAATTTGGACAAGTACAAACCCTGAAACAACTCTTAATGCATTTTCTTCATTAAACAGCTCATCTGTAATATTGCTGGCAGAAAGGGATCTTAAAAATATCAAAAAATACGAAGATGGTTACGTTTCTTCACATCTTCTAAAAGTTGGTCCCAGAATAGAAAGTCAAGGTGGTTTATTTGTTGAAATTCCACCTCTTTCTTCACCTTCTTCTAAAAGTGATTTGGTTTTAGTTATTCCAGACGATCAAAAGAAGTATTTTTATGCTTATGATATTTTGTCATTGGGGCAATTTAACTATACTACAGCATTATTGTCTGATGTTTCAACATGGAAAAAATCAAAAACATTGATTATTCCAAGCGAAAATCTAATTCATGAAATTATTGATTATAAAGAAAAATTTAACGTTTCATTCAAAAAACTAGTTGTTCTTAACTTAGATGGATTCAATAATTTCTTACCATTAAATTCATCCTTAAAAAATTCTTTGTTAATTGATAATGATTATGCATCATCAAATTGGATTCCATATAATTTAGAAAATGAAAAAAGCGCTCCTCCACAAATTCTAGATACTATTGATATTAATGATTACGAGGAAAATTTACTTGTTATATCAGTGGAAGAAAGTTCGATTAAAAATTGGAAAATTTCAAAACAATTTGATTCCCAAAATAATTTTTCTGAATTTGATGTAGCTAAATTTGACTGGTTAGGTAGGGGTGATCAACAATGGTATGAAATTAAATTTGTATCAGTTAATGATGGTTTTTTCTGGTATAAATTTAATGATTCCCATGAAGGATGGACTGAAATTACTTTACCTTTAAGAATGAATGATGGAAGGGAGATCATTTACGGGAACCAAATTCAAAAAATTACAAAAAATAATGCAACTTGGAATGAAATAAGTAGAATTGATTTTGGCCCATCCCCAACCAACTCAAATTATTCTGCAGGAACATTTTTCATTGATTCTTTTGCATTTGATGAAATACTGAAATCTGATGCTATAGAAGATATTTGGGGAAATAAAATTGATCTCCCATTCCATCTTCAGATAAATCAATTTCCAAAATCTTTTCCGCATCTAAATATCACGGCACATTATACTCCTGATATCCCATTTGCAATAAACTACTTGATGACAAAAAAACTGGATCATCAATACTCTGTCGAAACGAAATCTAATGTAACAAACCATAACTCGTTTAATTTAATTTATCTTAATGTATATCCGATAATACAAGAATTAGATTCTGGAAAGATTAATTCAACTCAACTTTATTCAGTATTAGGAAATCTGTTAAATTTTGCAGGAAATGATTTTCCAAGCATAGACCCAATTACCAGAAGTAAATACGCTTTTGTTAAAGGAGGGATTATTGCATTTAATGAGGGTAAATTTGACGGATTCTTGGAATTACAATCTACATCAAGCATTTTCTATCTGAATTCTTCTTTGATTAACGGGAAAATAGATAATTCGGAATTTGAATTTGATTCAATTTCAAAAATAATCCCTATTGACACAGATCAGGTGAGAATTAAATCAAATGAAGGAAAAATCAAAAACGGGATCGGATATTATACTAAATTAATCCTGAATTCATCATATGTTAATTTTGACGGTCACCCTACAACTCTTTTGCTTGAAAAAAATAATGGAAACCAAATTATCATTTCGGGAAATCAAATTGAAATTAATTTAAATAATTCAACCATATTGATGAGGGAACCAAAAATTAATTCAAACGGAACCACTAAATTTGAAAATTTTTACTCATTTGGAACTCCTTTTAACAATCTCCAAATTCTAGATAAAGACATTACTATAGTTGGAAATATTGAATTTACTTCTAAATTTTCTGATAAATTTATTATTGCAACTAAATCATCAGTAGATGGAGATATTATTCAATCAAATAATAAATATGAATATGATGAACTAAAACATTTATCAAATATTTTTAGTTTATCATTTTTACCTTATCTGAGTATTCTTTTTGGTGTTTTTGCAGGTGTTAGCATAATAGTTTTTAAAAATGGAATAATCCTTAAAAGAATATATCGAACCTATTTTTTCCAATGAAAATCTTCTCCTAGCAGACCAAACAACTTTTGATTATGAGGTTCAAAAAAACTTTTTAGGAATTTTTCTGTGTCAGGTTCAATATGATCATACTTACCAACATTAAATTTTTTTGCACTATCTATTTCATAACTAGAAACCCCTAGAAACTCAAAAACTTGGGATGATATTTTTGATGGATATGAAAAAAAATCTTCTGCTTTGAGAATTAATATTTGATTCCTAGGGAAAACATCCAACCATCTTTTAATTTGTTCATAGTATAAACCTCCTTCTAGATATGAATATTTTACATTTATTCTACTATCTGAAGATTCTTCATCAGTGTAGTTTCGCCAATCATAAGACGTCTTAATTTTTTCTGATTTAATGGCTTCTTCAAAAGAGAGATTTTCAAAATCTGTTTTCTCCCATTGATTATATTGAGAAAATGCCCTTTCAATAGGATTTCTTAATAGAATTATTAGTTTTACTTTAGGTATTTTTTCATGGACTTTTTTAGGTACATCAGGATGAAGTAGATAAAATGGGCTTGCTTCACCTGTGAGAAATGGCTCTTTTAGAAATTTTTTAACATAGAATTTTTGAAAAATTGTTGGAAAATTTGGTCGATACCACTTTGTCCATCTCCTAATAAAATAATTAATCTCTTTGATTTTTGCTGAATAGATATTTGGATGCTGGACCAAATAATTATACAATGAAGAAGTTCCACATTTTCCTGCCCCAATAATTATAAAATCTGGTAAAACCCTTACCGGCCCAGTTACAACTCTCCATAACCCAGGTCTTAAAATTAACACAGGATGATACCCAGGATGTTTTATCAACCACATCCTAATTGCATTTTTAATATTTTTCAATTAATGATTTATCCCCATTTTTGATAATATTTTTTAAAAACTGCATCGTTTGTAATTCCATAAAGAGTCTCTGTAAGGCTAACATGAGCATTATGATATTTTTCATTTGCTACTTTACCAAGTGCATCATAATAGGTGCGTCCTTCCTTATCATAAGATGGTAACTCATTTGTTAAAGCATCAACTCCTTTTTCAAAAAGAAACTTTGCTTTAGTTTCATTTGTATATTGATAATATTCATTAATTCCTATTAACGCATGCATCATTCCATTTAACACTCTAGATTCTTGACCATTTTCATGTGCATATTCCTCATACCACCATCCATCATCAGATGATTTGATTGTCACTCCACCATTTTTGATTTCCACAAAAAAAGAATTAAGCAATAAATTAGATGAAACAAGATATCTAGAATCATTAGTAATTTCATGTGCGTTAGTTAAAGCTGTTAACGCTAATCCTTGGGCCATACCAGAGCGCCATGGATTAGGCATTTCATAAGTTGGCCATGAAAAATTATAGTATAGTATGGAGTAATTTCCTTGAATCTTAGAATTACTCACCAACCAATTAGCATTATTAATTAAATATAGTTTTGAGGTTTCATTTCCTGTTTTTTTATAGTCTAAATAATATTCAAAAATTTTATGAGATGTAGTTACGGGATTTCTTTGTTCTCCAACATATTTTGCGTCTATAAACCCATAATTTACTAATGGTATGCCATCATCGTCAATAACACTCTTAGGATTATTTAAAAAAATTTTATTTAAAATAAAATCAAGAGTAAGCTGAATTCCTGATGGTCCATAAATATATGTAATAACAAGAAAACTTGTAATAATAAAAGCTGATGTTCCTATAATGATTGATATTTTTATCTTGTTTTTCATAATTAGCTTGGGGAGATTTTTTCTGCCTTATTTAATCTAATTACCTTTCTCTCTATTAATTAATCATTTTTGATATTAATTAAAGAATCAATCAATTTTTTTACAATTTTTCTTACATCGTAATTTTTAGATACTTCATACCCATTGTCAGAAAGTTCATTCATTTTTTTCTCATTTAACGTAACTTCTCTCATTGCATTAGCTAGATCTTCGGCATCATTAGATTTAGCTAAATATACCGAATTTTTTGGTAATTTTCTCATAATAGGTATATCAAAAACAATAGTAGGTTTTGCAGCTGCAAAAGATTCAACAAGCTTTATTGGAACTATCAAATCTTTTGCATCTTTTTGCGCAGGTCTAGGAATTACTGTTACACGAAATTTTTTAAAATATTCTTCGAATAGTACTTTCCTTGTAACGGAATCGAATACAACATTTGATTTTAAATTATTTAACGCTACTTTTTTTTCCAATTTATCTTTAAATGAACCATCTCCTAAAATGTATAATTTAGCTTCTGGTATCTTTTTTTGCAAACTTTTAAAACCATCTAATAAAATATCCAATCCTTGCCATTCCTCCAAAGATCCAAAATATCCAAAAGTATGCTTTGGAATTTCCTCAATTGAAAATTTAGGTATATTTTCAAGGTTTACTCCAATTGGGATAATCAATATTTTTGATTTTGGAAAACCTACTTTTTGTAAATTTTCTGAATGATCAACTGATGACACTTTAAAAAAATTATAAGAACATACAATTTTTTTCTCATATCGTTTTACAAAATTATAAAACATACTATTAGTTTTATTTTTCAGCACTTCACTCATTAATTCTCCATCAGCTATCGTTTTCAGCTTCAAAAATCTTAAGCATAATGGTAATTGAATAGTTAAAAGATCATGACGTATTAATGCAAATTGTATTTTTTTCCGTTTAACTATCCATAGTATTGTAAATAATTCAATTAGTAAAAAAATAAGATATCTGACGTAATCTTTGAATCTTACTTTGTCTTTAATTTCACCTAATCGTGGGGGTCTAAAAGGAATTCGAATAATTTCAACATCTTTAGAAATTGTTCGTAGTTGATATTTATTTTTAAGATTTTTCGGACAAATTAGTGTTACTTTCATTCCTTGGGCTACTAGTTGGTTCACTAATTCTGTATAATTTGTAGAATCCCCAGAAGTTCCAGGGAATCTAGAAGGAGAAATTACAGCGATGTTCGTCATTTGAAATTATTAGTTTTTATTTTTTGATAATAATAAATGATTTATCAGTATATTTATAGAAGAGAGTTTTTGATTGCAATGGAAATTCGAATATGGATACAACTAATATTTTATCTGAGAACTTAGGAACAAGTTTAGTTACTGGCGGTGCTGGTTTTATTGGAAGCCATATTGTAGAAAAATTACTTTTTAATGGAGTTGAAACTAAAGTGGTTGACAATCTTTCAACTGGCAATTTATCTAACTTAAACAATGTTAAAGGTAACAAAAGATTAAATTTTATTAAAAAAAATCTCAATGACTTTAAAGATTTTAAAAAAGATCTAGCAAACGTCAAAACAGTTTTTCATTTAGCGTCAGATCCTGAAGTAAGAACAGGATTTGAACATCCCGAAAAGTCATTTAGTGAAAATATACAATCCACTTTTAATCTATTAGAGGGAATTCGCCAATCTAATGTAGAGATGATTTTGTTTACTTCTTCTTCTACCGTGTATGGCGAACCAAACGTTTTCCCAACTCCAGAAACTTATGGTCCTTGCATTCCCATTTCTCATTATGGTGCTTCCAAATTAGCTTCTGAAGCCCTTATCTCTTCATACTGTAAAAATTATGGCATAACTGCACAAATTTTTAGACTTGCGAATATCATAGGTTCTAGAAGCAATCATGGTATTATTTGGGATTTTATCAAAAAGCTGAAAAAAGATAACAGACGTCTTGAGATCTTAGGAGATGGGACCCAATCAAAATCATATCTTCATGTTAGTGATTGCCTTGAATGTATTTTCAACTGTGCAACCAAACCAAACAATAAAGTTGAAATTTTTAATTTGGGAAATAATGATGAAATTGATGTTGTATCAATTGCAAAAATTGTATGTACAAGAATGAAATTAGAAAATGTAAACCATTTCACATCGGATGCACTGAAGAATGGTCGTGGATGGATAGGCGATATAAAAAAAATGAATCTTGATATATCAAAATTAAAAAAAACAGGATGGTCCCCTCAATTATCAAGCAGTCAATCTGTAGACTTGGCTGTAAGAGAATTATTAAACGAAAAAATTTTTCTTAACAGTGATTAATATCACATGTTTTACTAATCTTGAACAATAATTCTATAAATTATTTTATATTTTTATCTGATGGTTCTAAGATTTTTGGGTAAATTTTGGCTGTTTCGTATGCAATATTTTTCCAATCGAATCTACTAGCATAATCTAAAGATTGTTGTAAATATTCATTTTCAAAATTTGAAATAACTTTTGTGAGGATATTCTCCAAATTTTTTTCTGAGACTTCATTTATTTTGGTTTTTCTAGGGTATTTTTCTAAAATCTCAGGTAATCCACCTACTGGAGAGTATACGATATGAAGTCCTGCATTCATTGCTTCAATTATCGTAATAGGCAAAGCTTCAAACCTTGATGGCAAGACAAAAATATCTGATACTATGTATAACTCATGAATTTTTTCTTCTGGCTGCCATTCAAATATATGAATTCTATTGTTATTTGACACAATCTTCTTTAATTGATCTTCAAGTGTTCCTCCGCCAACTATTATGATTTCAATCCTTGCGTTTTTAATAATATTCTTTGCAGCTTTTGCAAATTCTATAATCCCTTTAACCTGTTCAAAACGACCTCTAAATAAAATGACCAAACTTTTTTCATTTATATCATAATGTTTCCGATATTCTTTTCTGTTTTTTAGATTCGATTTGAATAATTCAGTATCTACGCCATTGGGAATTGTAAAATATTTTAAGTATTGATTACTATAATTCCTAGCATAGTTGGTTAGTTGGTCAGTCAACCCTATCACAACATTTGTTTGAGATAATAGTTTAGTAAAAAAATATTTGTTAAATATCTCTTCAATCTTTGTTTTGCCATTCATAACATTTGGATTTAATGCATACATTCCATGAAGTGTTAAAATTGATGGAATTCCAAATTTTTTTGCAGATTTTAATGCATACCATGAAAATGGATAGTGATGACCATGTGCATGTACAATATCGAAATTTCCATTACGTATAATCGATTCAATTTTAGAACCAAGGCCTAACGGAATACTTGCACTTTTTAGTGTTGGATATGGCCACCCTGGTAGGAAAAATGCTTTTACTCTATACACTTTTTTTAAATGATTATATTTTGTCTCTTCAGTTTTATCATGTTGTGGAGTAATTATCGAAATACTGTTTGTAAATTCAGCAAGGTTTTTTGTCAAAAAAAATACATGATTAGATATTCCGTCTATCCTTGGGGGGAAAGATGGGGTCACCATTAAAATATTGAGCTTTTTTGTTGACACGATATCTAAAATTTTCTTATATTTTATTTACTGTTATGTATCTAAAATTATTTTAATTTAGGTAAAAAAGGTTGTGTTGAGTGCAGTTCTAATATTTTCACATTAATGGCGTTCAAAAATATTCCATTATAGATCTGTCGGTTGACCCGTTTTAAGTAAAAGTATCTATAATCTTTTTTCAACCAAATATCAAACCTATATAGAAAATATCTTAAATTCATAGAAAGAAAGACATATTCACGTTTATCCTCTTTTAACATTATTGGAAATTAGTTTTAGAAATTACTCTGAAGATTATTTAGATGAACTACTTTCCCTTGAAAATTTTGTAAATAAAACAAATTTTGATACTTTATTTTGGAATTGGAGATTTAATGAAAACCCCTATGGCAAGTTTGTTTCTAAACATGCATTTGATGGCCAAAAACTGGTTGCGACCTACTTGGCCCATCCTTTAGATTTGAGAATTAACCAAACAACCTATAGGGCACTCTTTTCAATGTGGACTACAACTCATACTGACTATATGGGAAAGGGGATCATGAAAAAACTAGCTAATCAAGTATATGATTACGCAAGTAAAGAAGGCTTCGATATAATTATTGGTTTTCCTAACGATAATTCTAGATTCATGTTTACAAAGAAACTAGGTTTTAAGGAACTTGGTCATGTAGATGAAATCAGCTGTACATCTAATATCCCTCCCCCAAAACTCTCTTTTGAATACTCTAATTTTTCACGGTTTGATAATGAGATTTCAAATTTTTTAATGAAATCTGATTCTTTGGGCGAATTTTCTATATTTATTCCTAGAACTTTGGATTTTTTAAATTGGCGTTTTATTAAAAACCCTTTAGATAAATATTATTTTTTTAAGCTTACTAAGAATGATAAAATTATAGGTTTTTTTATTTTGAAAAACTATGCCAATAAAAAATGTCATATCGTTGACTACTACTTGGAAACAAAGAAGGAAGTATTTGACTCAGTAATACATGTCACCTTAAATTTTGCCAAAGATAATAATTTATCTGAAATTTCATTATGGGCTAAACCTGGTTCTTCTTTTCATCGTTACCTCACCAGTTCTGGTTTTGTAATCAAAAAGAATCTGCCATTTATAATAAAGATATTATCATCAATTCCAGAAGATTCAATTAATTTTGAAAAATGGTTTCTTACGATGGCTGATTCTGATGTTTATTAATTAAATATACAATCTATGAATGTTATAAGACTCTGCATATTCAGATCCAATTTCATTTCCTCGAATATTGGCTAATCCAGTGATCTTTTTGTTATCTCTGTGATTTTTTCTAATTTGGCTTTTGTAAATATATAATAGTTTTATTTTATCTTGAATTTCTTTTTTACTTAAATTGATATAAAAATTTGGAGAAAATCTTCCAAATTCAGAGTATGCTGACCAAAAGTAATATTCTGGTGATTCATATGAAAGTACGACCTGTGGCAACGACTTTATTTTTTGAGGATGTTCTCTTAGGGCTGACATGGCAGCTTTGTAGGCATGTATGTGGTCTTGATGGGTAGAAAAAATTGTAGGAATTGCAACCATGGTTGGCTTTATTTTTGATATTCCCACTTTACTTTTTAATTCTATTAATTCAAGTAAATCTGATAATTGAATTGTATCTAAATGCCTTATTTCATCGTCATAAAATCCAATATCTACAGAATCAATTTTTAAAATCTTTGTAACCTTGTCAAGCTCTTTTTTCCAAACTTCCTTCTTTACAACTTCTCCTCCAACTCGGGTATACCCACCCATAGTCAAAATTAAAAGAAATACCTTACCATGACTTTCTTTTATTTTTTTTATTAAACCATAACATCCAAGGATTTCATCATCTGCATGTGGAGCAATAATTAAAAGTCGCTGTTTTTTAAAATCTAAATTCATACCTAAATCTTCCTTTAATACTATTCAAGAATTCATGTTATAAATAAAAATTATATTTTGCGCACTAGGTACCTTCATGTATAGGATTTGAAACAATAGAACTTATTTTCAAAG
>SDBV01006096.1_pt1 | contig 16790 bp, 12 predicted proteins | sample 2277081 | NCBI WGS metagenome assembly SDBV01 (sample SAMN10402039, study PRJNA504765) | marine sediment metagenome | isolation source: marine sediment core GS10_PC15, 223 cmbsf | place: Arctic Ocean: Southern Knipovich Ridge | collected 2010 | reverse complement strand
CTAAATAGTCATCTCTTTTCCGGACACGATAACCTTCTTAATATCGATGCTTCCGTGCTTGATTTGAGCAAAAGGTTTGCCGTTTTTCAAACCGACGGTGCCAAATCCTTTTTCCGTCGAGAGGAAACTTCTAAAGTTCCGGCCAACTTGGGAATCTATGTGCAAAGTCTTGTCAACAGCATCATAGCGGACCCCGGTCAATGCCTGAAGCAGGCCGTAGCTCGCCAATGCGCGCGCGTACCAATGGCCGCATTCATACTCGTTGAAGGGATTGCGGCGTTCACCGTCATACCTGTCGCGGCAAACGCGGACGATTTCCAAACCCTCGTCCACCATTCCTTCCAGCATCAGATGCGATGCAACCTGATACTCGATGCCAGTCCATACTTCGTCGCTGTAGACAAAGGGAATTGCGAGTTCGCCGCCATTAGGCCACGTACACAGCAGCAGCCCGCCTTCGGAGCCTATGGCGTAAGCCGGCCGCTGCGGATTAGCGTGGTCGGACAAGTCGCGCTTGAGGTTGTATTTGTGGATTGCCTTCAGGTTGCTTCGGATTTTCTTCTGGTCGACAATGTTGCCGTCCAATCCGCACATGTGGGCTATCCAAAAGCCCAATACACCGTCCGATATGCAGCCTGTTCCATATTGATATTTCGGGCCCTGCTCGTTTACGTGGTCGATAACCTGTTTATAGCCCTTTCCGTTGGCGGCCGTATTGAGCGGCTTGAACTCAGCGTCCAATCCGTCCGTCTCGATTCTCTGATAAAAGAACTCGCCGTTATACAATTGTTTCTCCAGATTTGCGGCGCCTTCCCTGAGCAGGTTCTTATAAAGCGACGTGTCGTCTTTCAATGCGGCGCCCATTTCTACAGCCGCCGTCAATGCGCCAAGATAGAAACTTGTACACATGCCGTCAGGTCCCCAGAACTCGATATCGTAGGTGTTGTGGTGCGGTTCTTCGAGCAGTCCGTGATGTCTGGGATCCCAAGTCTCTATGCAATACGACATGCTTTGCTTGACCTTCGGCCAGAGTTTTCTGAGCCACGCCGTATCACCCGATATCCGCCATTCCCGGTAGACTTTCATTATCCCGCCGAGCTGTCCGTCCGATGCCGCGTGGCGAGTATGCGCCGGATGGCGTATCGGAAGCGGGGCTCGAAAGGTCTGATGCCCGCGCTTGTCCTGGCTTATGCTGTATTCCGTTTCGCGCAAGCTGCGTTCAAGGCTCGGGAAAAGGTGCGGAACTGCCTGGGCGTAATTCCAGACGTGCGTACAAGACCCAATGCAGCAACCCGTTTCATCATTGCAGCCCTCGAATCCCCACAGCCTGCCGTCCGCTTGCCGCAGCACCGTAGGAGACTTCAATATAGTCAGGTTTGCCGCTACCGCCTCGACCACTTCATCAGGAAGCGTGGTGTCGTAAAATGTCTTCGAGAACAGCTCGCTTTTCTTGCGGAGTTCATCGTAATGCCCGGACCAGTACTTGGCAACATCTTTGATGTCCGAGAAACGTCCAACATACCACGGAACATAGTCGCCAGGGTCCGAGCAGTCTTCTCCCCCGCAGTTCTTGCCGCATTCAGTTGGCTTTGCTGGATCAGCGCCGAGTCGCATGCCGGTTTTGGGAACGTACCAAGCGAATTTCAGCCGAAGGGTTTTTTCCTGGCCGGCCCTCAGTTTGAAAGGCACGAACAATGATGCTCCCGGGGAGTATCCCTTCATCGGCGGATTGTCCATCAAGAGCGCTTCCTCGATGTTGCGCCAGACGAGAGTCACGGAATCCCTCCAGGATCCGCGGAACCAGCAATGGTCCACGACAGTGTCCTTATCGTCCGTGAAAACCGCGAAGGAACCTTCGTTGTGCGGCTCCTCCTTGGTACCTCTTTGGTCGAGGACAAATCCGTTTTTGATAGGCAGTACCGTTCCGCTTCTGGGAAGAATGGACATGAAGTTCTGGGTGTTAAACGAAAATATGGCATCGACCGTCTTTCTCGTGGGATTGGAAAAGTGATACTCGATTGCGCCTACGGGTAAACAAGCGCTGTCAGGGTCGCCGGGAATGAAAGGGCTCCAGCCGGTGACTTTGACGTTCAGAGGTATATCGTCATCCGCAAGGTCTATCGCGCCGAAAGGAAATCTGGCCGTGAAGGAAGCTTCGGCGAAACGAGGAAAACCATAGCTTCTTCCCTTGGAACCACGTCCCGTATTCACGCCGCCGAAATACTTCCAGCCGGGAACGGGCCCCTCCAGAACGCGCGCGACATTTTGCTTGCCCTTGACGCACACCGCCGCAAACACAGGCGGCTCGTTGAAGAAATCCATGTGGTGCCGCACGGACATGTGGGAGATTGCCCCGGTTCCTTCCAGGCAAAACATTCCCGCGCCAATACCCCCTATGGGAAACGCGACACGATTCAACGAATCGCCTGAATATGGGCCGTTATATTCTCTTTGCTTTGCCGTCTTGTTCCTATTCGCCGGTTTTTGCGAATCCATGTTTTTTGCAAGCAAGGTGCTTTCTTGAGAGTCCGTTCGCATTCCGGCGGCACTGCCACCCGCCGCGACAGCCATACCCGCGCCAGTTGTCTTCATAAAGTCACGTCGTTTCATTTTCGAGTCCCCCATCAGGTTCACTTCAGACAAATAAGACAGTTTCGATTCAATAATGTATCATGCCTCATTTTTCCGTCGTTGTCCAGTCCCCGGAAGGCACTCGAAACTCTGCCTATTCTCTGCATGATAATTCACTGGACTCTATCGCTTTTTCAAAGTAGAATAGCCGTGAAGGAGACAAACCATGAAACAGAATCAAATTACTCGTCGCAGCTTTCTCAAAACCACCTCCGCAATCACGGCCGGTATTGCCGCGCCCACTATCTTGCCGTCAAGCGTATTTGGAGCAAACGCGCCAAGCAACCGAGTGGCCGTTGCGCAAATCGGCGTTGGCGGACGCGGGGGCGTACATCTCAGTTCTTATCTTGAACTTCCCGATGCGCAGATTGTGGCCGTGTCCGATTGTTTCAAGTCGCGAATGCTCAAGGCTGCCAAACGCGCCGACAGCAAGTACGCCGAGCGCTTTGGTAAGGGGAATTACTCCGGATGCGACATGCTGGGCGATTTTCAGGAAGTACTCGCTCGCGACGACATAGACGCGGTCTCGATCGCGACTCCCGACCATTGGCATGTGCCTATCGCAATTGCAGCGGTGCGTGCGGGCAAAGACGTGTATGTAGAGAAACCTTTGAGCGTGGCGGTTTCATGGAACCAGGCGATGCGCAACGCGGTCAATCGTTACGGCTGTGTATTCCAGTACGGAACACAACAACGCTCCAGCCGCAACTTCCGGTTTGCATGCGAACTGGCCCGGAACCAATACATCGGCAAAATCGAGCGTATCGAGGCCTGGTGTCCCGACATTTCTTCGCAATACAACAGTTTCAATGTCAAACAATACGGCTCCACTGAGCGTGCGCCGGTCCCTGATGGCTTCGATTATGACAGATGGACCGGTCCCGCTCCGGAAGCCCAATACACCATAGACCGCTGCACTAAATTTGGAACGTATCACGTTTACGATTACGCCCTTGGTTTCATTGCAGGTTGGGGGGCGCATCCGCTGGACATTGCGCAGTGGGGGAACGATACGGATGATACGGCCCCGGTTTCATACAAGGGCAAAGGAGAAGTTCCGGACAAGGGCCTATACGACACCGTCGCCAAATGGGACATACATTGCGAATACGCCAACGGGGTCAAGATGCGTTTCATGGATGAACGTACCGCAAAGCCAATCGTATCGGCATATCGCGAATACAAGTCTCATGGCACTACGTTCTTCGGAAGCGAAGGCTGGGTGAGCGTTGATCGCGGGGGCATCTACGCGAGCAGTCCGGAACTGCTCGACATCAAACTCAAATCAACCGATGTACACCTGTACGAAAGCAAGAACCACTTCGGCAACTTCATCGAGTGCGTCAAGACAAGAGCAAAAACCATCACTCCGGTCGAATCAGCGGTGCAATCGGACATTATTTCCCACCTATCAGACATTTGCGTGCGAACCGGACGTCCAATCAAATGGGATCCAAAAAGCGAAAAGATCATAGACGATCCTGAAGCAGCGCGATTGCTCCAACGTAGCCTCCGTCCGCCATGGAGTCTCTAAAGGTTACTGCTTGGGATGCCGTCTTCATCCCTGTTCCTATCGGCGGCACAAACATGCACGGCACTTAAACCTGAAAACGTAGAAGGTACTTGAAAACCAGAAATGCCTGAGGTCGGCAGGTCGGGATTTCTTGCACATTGCACCCATTTCATATTCTTTTTCGCAAAAAACTGCATTTTTGATGTTAGAATTCTTCTTGGGCTGACAATAGTAAGCAGGATAGGTAAAAGGTATGCACAACGAAGACAAACCGAAGACCATATTCGAGCAGGCCCTTTTAGAGCAAAACCGGGGGTGGCTCACTGCATACGCGCTGTCTATGACGGGTGACCGGCAATCGTCGGAAGACCTTGTTCAGGAAGTGTTTACGACTGCCCTGAACTGCCAGGAGCGCTATGACGGCTCGCACGCCGTGGGGGCTTGGCTGAGGGGCATTGCCCGCAACAAAATCCGGGAATATTGGCGAAAAACCAAGCGATTGCCTGTACTTGTGGATATGGATGTGCTCGAAAGTCTCGATCTGGCGGCGACAGCCGTCGAAAACCGCTGTATTGACCCCGATTATGTCGAGCAACGCTCCGAAGCTCTGCGCACTTGCATTGGGCGGCTGACTGCCAGAGTGCGAGAGATGCTGCGGCTGCGATATGAAAAAGGACACCGTTCGCAGGAAATTGGCCTGAGTCTGAAAATGTCCGCTTCTGCGGTGGACATGGGGCTTTCACGTGCCCGAAAGGCCCTGCGCGAATGTATAAGAACGAAAATGGGACTACCCAATTATGAGTAAAGACGACAGAGCTGACTTTTTGATTGTGCGTTACCTCCGTGGGGAGGCAACGGATGATGAGTTGGCGCAATTGCGGGAATTAGCGGAAGCGGACAGCAAAATCGCAGCTCGAATCTTTGCTCAAGCGTGCCAGGAACTGGAACTTGACGAGTATTATAGCTGCGCGGCTTGTGAGGCGCTGCCTTTGGCCGTACGAAAGCCTGCGATTTCATGGCCAAAACGCATCATGGCCTTGGCGGCAAGTCTGGCTCTTGTAGCCGGAATCCTCTTGTTTCACTTGCAGCGAATAGAACAAATCAACTTGCAGCGAACGGAACAAATCAATGGCTTCGCCATTCTGAGCGGCGTTGACAGCGGCGTCGAGGTAGGCCGCAACCACACTAGGTTGCCTGCGACGGAAAACATGGAGATTTTCGCGGACGACGTCGTGGTCTTATCGGAGGCGGGAACAGCCAAAATCCAATATCTTGGGGAGGAAACCACTCTTTCGCTCCAGCCGGGGACCCGCTTGAAGTTTCGCAGGCAAGGTGAAGGCAAGCTGATGAGGTTGATGTGGGGTAGCATGGACGCAACCGTGGCCAAGCAGCCCGATGGTCATCCCATGCGAATATGGAGCGACAGCGGCGAGATTGAAGTGCTGGGTACGCGCTTGGTCTTAAGCGCGGACGAGTCGTTTTCGCGTGTCGATACTGTATCCGGAGAGGTGGCCTTTGTGGCCGAAAAGACCGGCAAGAAGAAAATCGTGAAGGCGGGAAACTTCGCTTCAGCGGATGCACAAGGCGCTTTGCTTTCTGGTAAAACCACACCTCGCATTACAGGCATAACGCTTGTGTTTGCTGACACCGGGGAACCTATTCCCGGCTTCGAGAATCTCGCTATTAATGCACCCGACGAGATTGTGGTGGATATGAACAAGTTGTATCTGGGCCGTTCAAGCAGGATTGGCTGCAGAGTTGACACTGAACCGGCAGTAGTGGGCAGTGTGCTCATCGAATGGCGTTCCGGCACAACAAAAGTTCTTGATGAACCGCCATATATGCACACCCTGGGACGCGACAAGGATTATCATACCCCGCAAAGCGAACTTTCAAGGACGGGTTGGAAGCTGGCATTCACCCCATTCTCCGGCCCTGATGCGCAGGGCATCAAGGGAACGCCAAAGTCATTTCACATCGAAGTGGTCAGGCCCAGGGCCAGGAGAAGCTTTCCGCGCGTGGGCGACTTGCCGCCAGGAGATGACTTGCCGCCAGGAGTGCTCAAGGTTTTCAATGGTGGATTCGAGAAACCGGCCATCGAGAAGCCTTACTGGGAGTATGTCACTCCCAAAGGGTGGGACGCGACCGATATGCCTATACTTCGCAAGTATCCGTACACTCACAGCGGGAATCAGCATTTCTACAAGCATCGTCCCATCACCCTTGGCCAGGATCTTTGGGGTAGCGTCAAGGCAGGAAGAACGTACGTACTGACATATGTGGCCCGCTCAGTTTGGCCCAACTCACAACTCGTTGCAAGTTTCAAGGTTGGGGACGAGACTGTCGCAAAGTCCGCAACGGTAAGCCCTGGCTATACAAATAAGTGGAAACAGCTCAGCCTGAGTTTTACGGCCACAGAGGAACACGAGGATCAACCGGTAAGGATAGAGTTCGAGGCTTTAGCAACGGAACTGGATGCAATAGATATCCAGAGTTTGGACAAGCCGATAGCGGCTGTCGAAATCTGAAAACAGATACTAAAGTATAGGTTTTGAAAAATACAAAATCCGAACACGAAGGGAGGTGGGATAGAGGCAACAAAGGCATTTCTCATCATGGTGCAAGTTGACCTGGGAAAATGCAGGGGGCACATAGCGATTCGTTAACTCCTGGAAAAGTAAGTCACGGTAAAAGCAGGCAATTGTTTTTTCGTATGAACAACAAGGAGAGAGTGGTCATGAAAAAGAAAAGAGGTTTTACACTTATCGAGCTGTTGGTGGTAATTGCCATCATCGGCATACTGGCGGCGATATTGCTGCCGGCATTGGCAAGGGCGCGTGAAGCGGCCCGGAGAGCGAGTTGCGCTAATAACCTGAAGCAGATGGGTCTTGTGTTCAAGATGTACTCAGGCGAGTCCCGGGGCGGCAAACTCCCCAGAATGGACGCAGAACTCAAGGCTGACGGCAGCGTAAAAAAAGCCCGGGCTGGATTCCATTTTGCCGCCGTCTACCCCGAGTACCTTTCAGACACGAACGTGCTCATGTGCCCTTCAGATTCCAATACGGCCGAACACGAGGAGGCGATCGGCATTCTCATGCAGGGTGAGCCCGTAACGACAATGATCAGAAGTGGAGGGGCCGACGTAGAGGTAACGGCAAACAATATATTGGAATACATTGGATATCGCGGCAATTCCTGGTCATATATCTACGCCCCCTGGGTTACTACCTGCGATATGGAGTTCTGGGTAATGGTCTGGTACACGAACGATCAGAAGGTTGTCGACGGTGACTTAAGCGATCTCGTGAACGGCACATCCAAGCGCCAAAGCGGCTGGCAATTTGACATATTCAAGAACGACACTGCGACTGATCTGCACAAGGTTAACGGCACATCGGTACCGCACGGTACCGCGGGCGGCAGCACGCTGTACCGGCTCCGGGAAGGTATCGAGCGGTTTCTTATAACTGACATCAACAACCCGGCGGGCAGCGCCCAAGCACAGAGCAGCATTGCCGTAATGTGGGACGTTACGGGCGGCGGCTCGGGATACGGTCCCAAAATTGCCAGGTTCAACCATGTGCCAGGCGGCTCGAACATGCTGTTCATGGACGGCCACGTCGAGTTCGTCAAATACCCCGGCAAATACCCCATGACTGACGGCATGACGCGCATAATTGGAACGGGAACTGGATCCGGCACGCGCGACTACGGCTCATGATGTTGGGCGAGTTAGCAGTACGAGTGTAATTTATCAAATTGAAAGTTGGGCGTGGCCACCTAGTGAGATTGCAGTAAATGCGAGGGGGTGGCCGCGCTTCGGGGCCACGAAAAGAAAAGCTAAGGCGGCGCGGAATAAGCGGTAGAATAATCGGGGGAACTGTCTGGATATTGTGTTAATTGTGTTGCAATCGTTTTTCTCTAGAAATGCGGTGGAGCACGTTGCGTGTGTTTTTGGGTGGGATCTCGGTAGTGGATCCCAAAAAATCAAAAAGGAGTGAATAGATGAGAACGGCAAACAGAATTGTAATGTTGGGTATTGGCTTAGTGTTGACGGTGTCCATGACCTCTATGGCCCAAACAACAATCGATTTCGAGAGCTATACGGCGGGGGCGCTCGATACAACTGGCGGAACCTCGTATGCGAGCGGTGAAACGTATACTGATTTATCAGCAGGGGCGGTAGGCACGGTAACAATCGTAACGCCTCCCGCCGAAGCAGGATCGAACTGGGGCAGTCAATGCCTCGAAGTCACCTTGCCGACAGGGGGCACCGGATCTGATGCCCAGCAGCTTATAATTGGCGGTATTGTTCCGGCAGACACCACTGGTTATTTGGAAGTTACCTTTGATGTGATCTTTGTTTCGTTCGCCAACAAAAACGATGCCATACGTCTCGGCGCGGACTTAGATGTAGATGGCGTTCCGACGTGGAGCCGGATTGGCGGTGGGATAGAATGGAAAACCAGCTTCGTAAACGCCATATTCGGAAAGTGGTTCTACCAAGAAGGGGTGAAGACCCCAACGGATCCAAGCCTCACCGACTATGTGGCAAGGTGGCATGTCCCAAACCCTGGAACTTCAGCGGGTAAAGAGCACAATCTAGAAAATGATTTCCCGGGTTTGGTTCATCAGGTAACGTGTTACTATGAAACCGATGGGACCCCAGGAGGAACACTGGTCTGGCAAAAAGCCGTGGTGGCCCCTTACTCAACCGAATTGGTGACACCTGCTGGTGATTCGTACGGAACTGGACCTCTCCAAATGCCCTATTCGCTCATGGAGTTGGGGATGACGGATACAGGTGACGGTGTAACATGGCATGAGTATACGAAAGCTCCGTCGTGGGGATGGACCAACGACCCGGGAACCTCGGCTCCCAACATGTACCCGACTGACGCGCCTAGTGACATTATGATTAGGTCCAATGAAGGGGGCACTAATACCATCCTGATCGATAACATTGTCATTAACACCGTGCCTGGCGCCGGCAGTGGCGACGGCGATGGCGATGGCGATGGCGATGGCGATGGCGATGGTTCCGCCGGTGGTCCCTTCGATAACGGTGTGCCAGTAGCGGGCATGCCTGTAGCCGGAGCAGTCGGCCTTGGTCTTGTAGCCGCAGCATGCGCGCTTGGCGGCTCGATGTTCCTTAGAAAGAAATAGCGCCTTCACTCCTCTTCTCCTTTAGGGAAGAGTCAAAAGTGTCAACCGCCGGGCTCAGGTTCGGCGGTTGACCATTAGAGAAGCTGTTGGCGGCCTATTCAGCCGCCGTAAGAGGAATTTGATCGTTTTTTTCAACACAAATAAGGGATTTAATGATACCATGGAAGGAGGTGAGAAAGGAGGCAAAGCTGAGTTTTCTCGGCAATGATCTAAAAGAGGCATCTAAGCTCAGATGTGAATGCCGCATATTGTGGGATTACGAAATGCTATTGAGGAGTTAGTGCAAAAAACAAGGAGAAGCCGATATGAAAGGGAATAGAGGTTTTACACTTATCGAGCTGTTGGTGGTAATTGCCATCATCGGCATCCTGGCGGCGATATTGCTGCCGGCATTGGCACGGGCGCGTGAGGCGGCCCGGCGAGCGAGTTGCGCAAACAATCTAAAACAGATGGGCATAGTATTCAAGATGTATTCGGGCGAAAACGCTGGTTTCTTCCCTGCAAAATCCCCTAGGGGGAAGGGAATGTTCGACGCATCGGCCACTTATCCGGAGTACCTGACGGACATAGCTGTCGTGATATGTCCATCGGATCAAGAACAGCCAGATCTCAAGATGTTGCAGGAGTGGTGCAGCACGAGCCAATGCTGGGGCCGGGAAGACCCAGACGATCTTTCAACACGGAGGATCCATGCCCTGTCGGCTTGGTCGTACACGTATATGGGATATGCTGTTACTGCGCACGAGGATGATGACGACCAACTCGTGTGGGAAGCCGATGGCATCCTCCTTGATCCAGATCAGACGGAAAGTATGCTCAAGACCTCTCTCAAGCTGATCCAAAACGCCGCAATGAAGCCCGCGGGTTTGCATAGCAGCAATGGCACTCCACAAACAGTGCTTGGTTTACCGGAGGGGGTTGACTGGGTCTCGTATTTCCGTGTACATGGTTTTGCCATAGACGCTCCCGCGATGAGCAAGAAGACAAAAACGCTTATTCCTGACGACGGTACGGGGCAAAGCGGGATCTTCTACGCACTCAGGGAAGGGGTAGAGCGCTTTGGAATAACCGACATCTATAACCCTGCCGCCGCGAACGTGGCTCAAAGTTCTATCCCGGTGTTGTACGACAACCTTGTATCGGGATTTACGCCAAGTAAGGATGAGTACAAAATATTTACATTCAACCACATCCCCGGCGGCTCGAACATGCTGTTCATGGATGGCCATGTTGAATTCCTGAAGTATAGTAAAGATGGCGCCTGGCCGCTTACGTACAAAACCGCATGGATCTTCGACGAGCAATAGACGGGATGTCGCATATCATTGAAACCGGACCTGGATCCGGCACGCTCGACTACGGCGCATAAATCATGGCGCTTTACAGTACGAGTGAAATATGTTGTATTGAGCATTGGGCGTGGCCAGCCGCGTAGATACTTGTCGAGACGTGGTTGGCCGCACTTTGGAGGGGGCGGCAACAAAGCTAAACCGGCGCGAATTATTCAGTAGAAGAATTAAGGAATAGTTTGAATTTTGTGTTAAGTCGTTGTGATCGTTTTTTCCCAAGAAAACGCGATTTAATGATACTATGGAAGGAGGTGAGAAAGAAGGCAAAGCCGAGTTTTCCCGGCAATGATCTAAAAGAGGCATCTAAGCTCAGATGTGAATACCGCATGTTATGCGATTACGAAATGCTATTAAGCAATTAAAGATGGAGGAAACCGTTATGAAAGGGAATAGAGGTTTTACACTTATCGAGCTGTTGGTAGTGATAGCCATAATAGGAATCCTGGCGGCGATATTGCTGCCGGCATTGGCACGGGCGCGAGAGGCGGCCCGGCGAGCGAGTTGCGCAAACAATCTGAAACAGATGGGCATCGTGTGCAAGATGTACGCCAACGAAGCTGGCGGTAGTTTCCCACCGATGGACCTCCAGGACGGCAAGAACCTGCGCGCCGGTTTCAGAATCAGGGCGGTCTATCCCGAGTACTTGACGGATGTGAACATTGTTCTATGTCCATCTGACTCGAGCACTGGCTACCATCAGGACAATTTCGCGGCCATTGCCGCCCTCGCACCGGGCGAGACGATCCTGGTCGAAGCCAAGAAGACAACCAAACCGCCCGTTGAAGTCGGCGACTTCATGGAGTATCTGGACGTTCGCGGTGTGGCCATGTCCTATGTCTACGAGCCGTGGATCACAACCTGCGACGTCGAGTTCTGGGTAAGCATGTGGTACGACATCGCGGGTTGGAAAGGCCCACCGCAGTTGAACAACGACGAGAGAGTGGCGCTTAGCGTCCAAGACCTCACAAACGTCGAGGACTGGATGGGCTATTACACGCCAACCGGCAAGAACTTTGAAGATATGACAAATCCCCATGCCCCGCCCAATACCCAGGTAGCGCACGGATCCGGTGGTGGCAGTGACACGCTGTACCGCGTTCGTGAAGGCGCCGAACGGTTTCTGATCACCGATGTCTACAACCCGGCGGGCAGCGCCGCGGCGCAAAGCACAATACCGGTCATGTTCGACGTTCTGGCCGGCGCTAAACAGCAGGGCGATACCTTATCGAGGTTCAACCACATTCCAGGCGGTTCCAATGTACTGTACATGGACGGCCATGTCGAGTTTATAAAGTATCCCGGCAAGTATCCGGCAACCAGGGGCGTACCTTTTACGATCGGCGCCGAGCTTGGCAACTCGCCGCGAGGTGCAGGCGCATGACGCGTTTCCAAGATTCAGCGGACTAACTGAAGAATAAATTCTCGGGAACTTGCCCAAAACACATTGGCAAGACAGATGGGCGGGACCAAACGGTTCCGCCTGTTTCTTTCTGTTCAGTTGTCTCAAATTCCTATTCACCTAGCCTCAGCCTCGTTGCCTATGATAATCTGCGCCTGCTTGTGCGGCCCTTGTCCAAATGCGCCACGGGTTTAACAAATATTTCGCTTTACTTGAGATCTCCTGCCTTATGTCGCTCAGGTGACGGTTTTTCCTTGCAATTCTTCCACGGATTGGATAAAATACATACATGATACCGCGCCGTGTACAGAATTCCGTGCAGAAAGCACTAGGCCGTCAAGCCGCTGTGGCGCTGATGGGGCCCCGGCAAGTTGGCAAAACCACGCTTGCGTTTTGCATTGCTGAGGAAATGGATTCGCTCTATATTGACTTGGAAGACATGCGTGATCGTGAGAAAATATCGGATCCGGTCCTTTTCTTGAGTCAATATGAGGATCGGCTTGTGGTACTTGACGAGATTCATCGCGCACCTGATCTTTTCCAGGCCCTTCGCGGCCTAATCGATGAGGGGCGCCGGCGCGGTAGGCGAACCGGGCGCTTTCTGCTGTTGGGTTCGGCGGCCATTGACCTGCTCCGCCAATCCGGGGAGAGTCTGGCGGGACGCATTGCTTATGTTGACATGGGGCCTTTTGATGTTCTGGAGGTGGGCGTCGATCAAGCTGCACTCATCAATCTGTGGGTCCGCGGCGGTTTTCCTGACAGCTATCTGGCTGCAGGCGATGAAGAGAGCTTTGCGCTGCGCAAGGATTTCATCCGCACCTATCTTGAGCGGGACGTAGCGATCTTCGGCCCACGTCTCCCCGCTGAGACTTTGGAGCGGTTGTGGACGATGCTTGCGCACAATCAGGGCACGCTACTCAACGCCTCACGCCTTGCGGGCAGTCTTTCTATCAGCGCCCAGACCGTGACTCGCTATATTGATCTGCTGGTTGATCTTCTGTTGGTGCGCCGCCTTCAACCTTTCCATGGGAATCTAAACAAACGCCTGGTGAAGTCGCCCAAGGTCTATGTGCGCGACAGCGGTTTGCTTCACGCGCTCCTCGGTATCGTGGATCACAATGCCCTGTGCGGCCACCCCGTCGTCGGTTCGAGCTGGGAGGGCTTTGTTATTGAGAATCTGCTTGCGGCAGCCCCGGATCGCACCCATGCATGCTTTTACCGAACCACTGGCGGCGCCGAGATCGACTTGCTTCTTGAGTTGCCCGGCGGCGCGCGTTGGGCGATAGAGATCAAGCTGGGCTCGGTTCCTAAATGTGAAAAGGGATTCTACCAAGCGCAAAAAGATGTGCGGCCCGACCGCTCCTTTGTGGTCTATTCAGGCAGCGAGCGCTATCCTCTCACTCCGGAAATCGAAGCCATCAGCGTCAAGGAATTGGCACAGGACTTGGCGGCCTTAGATCAAACCTGAATTCGGCTGTCGCCGCTTGGCTGCGAATATTGCGCCGCTTGCTTTGTATATATCAGCAGAGGAAGTTTGAGAAACGAGGGAAATAAAGGTAAACATTCGGTTAAGCCGGGCAAGAGCCCGGAAAACTGAGCAAAAAAGGGACTTAGGGCTCTTCTTAGAGACCAGCAAGTAAAGCGAGTCCGCGAGCGGAAACGTGTCTGTCCCTTTTCTTGCGGGCCCTATCCAAAAACGCCACGGATTTAACGAATACTTACAATACAGGAGGGGAATCATGATAGAAGTCGTTGGCCTGACCCAGCATTATGGGGTCCGCCCAGTCTTGAAAGACGTCAGTTTCCGAATCGAGCCAGGAGAGTTGGTGTCGCTGATGGGTCCAAACGGGATGGGGAAAAGCACTTTGATGGGGGCTGTGGCCGGGATTCTGAGTCCGCAAAAGGGGCATGTAGCGATCAACGGGGTGAAAAGGCGCAGTTCGTGCGAGGCCGAACGCAGCATCCGCAAGAGCGTTGTGTATTTGCCGGACCATCCTTGGTTGCCTAGCGGTCGAACCGCTCGGGAGTTTATTCTGGCTGTTGCGGAACTTTATGAAGTCGATTCGGAGCGCGCAATGGAGCATGCCGAGAGATTGATGCAGTTGTTTGAGTTGGCTGAGATTGGTGATCGGCCGATTAGCTCCTACTCGAACGGCCAGCAGAAGAAAACGGCTATCTGCTCGGCACTGGTGACGGAGGCTCCGGTTATGGTGTTGGACGAACCTTTTACGGGTGGGCTTGACCCGTCGGCGTTGCTTGCGCTGCGTAAAGTCATGCAGCATTTGGCTGAACGGGACGATGTGACGGTGCTGATGGCCACGGCGGTGCCGCAGATTGCCGAGGCGGTTGCCGACAGGGTGCTCATTATGCGCGAGGGGACAATTGCCGCCTTCGACACCTGCGAGGGCCTCCGGGCGCTCACCGGTTGCGACGGTGCGTTGCAGGATGTGCTCGAACGCCTCATCCACCCTGAAACAGATGATAATATCGCGCGATACTTTGAAGGAGACGCATCATGATAAGGTGGATGCGTAAGATAGCGCCTTATGATAGAAAAGTCTGGATCCCATTTATTGCTTTTATTGTGGTTTTCTTTTTGTTGGAAATCGCTAAATGGGTGATACTCCTTGCCTTCTCTATGGACGACACGGCGAGCGAAATAAAGGAGTTCCAGACCTTCCTTCTTGGTATTTTTGCGGTTTTGTGCGGTGTGTTCCGTGCATGCTTTCACCCAGCAAGCAACAGGGAATATTACACGTGGTTGTCCAAGACGCCTTGGCGGTTAGGCAAACCGCTACCTCTCGGGCCTGCCCACCTTGTTCTGCAGGATCTGGTGGTCCTGGCCCTCATCGAAGGACTTTGGGCTTACACGTCCGTTCTACCTCTCGCTGTGCCCATGTTGCTGTTTTTTCTTTCATACTCGATCGTCCTCTCCTTTGTCATTGAGTTTACAGGTGACGAGGGTTGTGCCCTCTGTTTCTTTTTCGGTCTAGGATGCGTTGTCTACGCGCTGCCAAGCTTGCTGGCCGCCCTTGGGGTTGCCGTTGTGATTTACGCGCTAATGCAAGTCGCGTTGCGCAGAAACCTGGCGAAGTTCCCGTGGGACAATAAGCTTGACTGGGACAAGCTTGAGGTTCTTGCAAACCGAAAAACAGCTCAAAGAACTGCCCCTTCGATCAGCTGGCCGTTTGATGCCCTCATGCCCACAGTGAAGAAAGCGGACAATCCATTTCTCGTCAGCATAGTAGTTGGTTGGTGGGCTTTTCAATTGGAATGGTTCGAAATCATCGGAAATGATTTTACTCCTGCTACTGAGATTGAACTCTTTCGGAACATCATGCTAGTGGCGTTCGGCGCTCTTGCCATCCTATTTACAGGCCTGCGTCTGTACCGCTATTTGCCTGGCCATCGTGCGCCAATAAACATTTTCGGCCGTATTGCCACCGGACGAATCATCATCCCCGGTTATGACAAGGTCTTTGTGGCTCCGATTTGCGCTCTTCTTACGATGTACTTTTTGCCGCCCTGTCTGGAAATGCTTAGCATTTCCTTCTTCGGCGCGCAATCCATCGCCCTTGGTGTTGCCGTATTCATTACCCAGAAAATGGGGCCGACACGCGAAGAATGGGACCTGACGGGCGATTATCGAATGGTTCCGCCGATGCTGACGTCCAATGAGGCTATATATAAGCGCATATAGTTGGACAACCAGATTTTCGAGATTCTGCCCAAGGGCGAAGGCAAGGGGCTGCTGCCCCTTGTCCCGACCTTTGTTTCGTTTCCATCTTGGACAAACCAAACGAGGAAGAACGAAGGGGAGGGTCACGCTCCCGCGTCGGGATGGTGCGCAGGAAAAACTGAGTAGGGATGTTTTGGAGTGCGCAAGCCATGCTTGCGCTTTCATTGTCCGCAGCTATGCTGTGGACATCGGGAAGCATGGCTTCCCGATGAAAGGCTGGAGCATGGCTCCAGCACTCCAAAGGGCAAGCAATCAAATCGGAGCGCCGTGGGTTAAACGAATATTTACAATGCTGGGTCTTGGCATAATTAGATGCGTTTGCCCTGCGCCCCGGATCAGGCCGTATTTGATAGACCGGACAGCTTGTCTTATAATCTCTAAACTGACACGACGCGGTCAAGGACAGCGGCTTGTAAGCCGTGCTGGTTAGGGAAATAGTATTCGGAGAAAAAAGTGACGGACGAAACAGGGCCGGAAATTGAAGAGCAGGAAGTTGATGTCGATAGCACGGGTGATGAGGCGCTTGATAAACGTCTTTCGCAGCCTGTGCTGAAGGGCACCAGCGGCATAGATGTTGCCCAGGTCTGGATTAGCGCATTTCTCATCGTCATAGTTGGTTTGATTGTGTACTCAACGTGTCTCGACGTGCCTGTGGACGCCGGTCATCCGGATTTCGTCGGCGAGGCATTTCCGCCTGACTTTAGCGACTGGGTCATTGAGCGGGCTACGGAAGGCAATGCACGGCCTTTGACGGTCATGACCTTGCTTATCAACGACTGGTTCGCGTATCCCGATTTCCCGCCGTCTCCGTTCGGGTACCGCGTGGTCAACCTGGCGCTTCATCTGCTCAACGGTGTGCTGGTATATCTAGTAGCGCGTAAATTGCTGCGCGGAAAAGTCAACGAGCCGACCGCGATGTTGGCTGGTATGATCTTCGTACTGCATCCGCTCTGCTCCGAGGCCGTGAACTTCCTGCCAGCCAGATCGCATCTG
>SDBV01006095.1_pt1 | contig 16792 bp, 15 predicted proteins | sample 2277081 | NCBI WGS metagenome assembly SDBV01 (sample SAMN10402039, study PRJNA504765) | marine sediment metagenome | isolation source: marine sediment core GS10_PC15, 223 cmbsf | place: Arctic Ocean: Southern Knipovich Ridge | collected 2010 | reverse complement strand
TGGAGGCGCTGTTTCACGCGATTCCTTCGTCGAGCCTGGGTCTGTGTTTCGATACTTCGCATGCTTTCCTCTACGGACGCCCCCCTTTGCAGCTTCTTGAGGACTGGGGGCACCGCCTCGTCGCCACGCATTTGTCCGACACCGATGGCAAGCGCGACTATCATTGGCTTCCCGGAGCAGGGATTGTCGATTTTGAAGCCGTCGCGGCGCATCTGCCCGATTCGTATGCCGGCTGCTACATGCTCGAGGTGGCCCCAACGCCGCGGGATGAATCATTGGCCGATTTTCTCGCCATGGCGCGCGAATCTGCGGGCGATCTGGGCCGGCTCTTCGGGGACCGCGAGCGCCAGCATACCGCGTCGCTCTGACACACGCCACCAACCTGATCGACGCGGACTTCCTCCCCCCCCTCTCCCGGCGCGGCTATCGGAGAGAATGCGGGAACGGCTTGCCGTAAAAGCACTTGCAGTATATAGTGCAGAAGCAACGAGGACCTCTTATGCGGAAAGAGAGCGTCTGTGTTTCCCGTTCTATACGGGCTGAATGACCATTGCTAGCTCTGGAAGCCCACAGCAACTGGGTGACGACATTCGGAAAGGAGAACGATCATGTGGAAGAGCGAGAGGTTGCGCGTGCTGGGTGCGTTGGCCGCGTTGGGGGGCACGTTGCTGTTTGGCGCTTTGGGCCATGCCGCGGACGACACCTTCGAGGGGACGTGGTACGGAGGCTATTGGGGCCTCTCGCTGCGCATCGAGTTGCATCTCGAAGGCGATCAGCTCGTCGGCTCGGCCAGCATGCTGGTTCCAGGGCAAGGGACTTTGCCCTTTCTTGTTACAGAGGCCGAGCAAGTGGGCGAAACGCTCTCCTTGGTTCTATCAGGCGAGGCACTGGCGCAGGGGATGCCTGAAGAAATGAAGATCGAACTCCGAGTACCGAAAGACGAATTGGTCGGGGAGATGTTGCTTGGGCCGGGCATGCCGGGTACGCCACTGGTGATGACCCAAGACGCGCCGGAGTTGGCGGGGCGCTTCGACGAGGCGAAGCCGCTTTCGGGGGAGGAAATGAAGCGGCTGACTTCTCGATCTGGCGGAATGGCGCTACGTTCGGCTTGCGTAAACAATATGAGGCAGCTTGGCATCGTGATGAAGATGTTTGCGCACGAAAGCCGTGGTGAACGATACCCCAGGCCGGATCGCTTGAAGTTCCTTAGAGAGGATGTCTACCCGGAATACTTGGAGGACCTCAGTGTGCTGATGTGTCCAGCCGATGATAGTGCGCCCGAGGAGGGGATGCCTGAGGAGGAGGAGACGCAATGGTATTTCGACCACAGCCGTTATTGGTATATAGGCCACGCCGTGAACAGCGAGGAGCATGGGCTGGCCTACGTCGAGGCGTATCGGAAAGTGGTCGAGGAAGGAGACGGAAACCTGGACATCGATTTTGACGCGCCCGGCCTCGACCAGGGCAAGGTCTTCAGGCTGCACGAGGGCATCGAGCCCTGGGAAGACATCAACAATCCTGCTGGGTCCGCGTCAGCGCAAAGCGCCATCCCAGTGCTCGTCGAGCGTCCAGGCACACACGAGCCCGATGGAGGGAACGTGCTCTACATGGATGGGCACCTTGAATACATCTTGTATCCTGGCAAGTTCCCGATGACCGAGGCCTTCATTACCGCACTCGAATCGCTGGATCCTACGATAGAATAGTCATAGATCCAGTTCGATGAAGAGTTCATCGGCCAACCAGCGCGTGCAGCGGACTTTGCCGCTGCTGCGCGAGGCGTTAGGTGGAGGACGATATGGAACAGGCTATGCATGCTGTGACGGGGGCTTTTGGGTACTCGGGGAAGTATATCGCCAAGCGTTTGCTGGATCGTGGGCATGGGGTCATCACGCTGACGAACTCGCCTGATCGGCCGAATCCCTTCGCTGGGCGGGTGAAGGCAATTCCTTTCAACTTCGATGAGCCGGAGGAGTTGGCGCGGTCACTTCGGGGGGTGTCGGTGCTTTACAATACGTATTGGGTGCGCTTCAATCACAGGTTGTTTAAGCACGCTGACGCTGTCAAAAACACTGAGCGGCTGTTTGAGGCGGCGAAGAGGGCGGGGGTCGAGAGAATTGTCCACGTCAGCATCACGAACCCGTCTGAGGATTCGCCGTTGGAGTATTTCAGCGGCAAGGCGCGACTCGAAGGGGCGCTGGCGGACTCGGGGATATCGCACGCGGTTCTTCGCCCGGCGGTGTTGTTCGGCAAGGAGGACATACTGATCAACAACATCGCGTGGGCCTTGCGGCGTCTTCCTGTGTTCGGCGTGTTCGGAGACGGGGAGTACCGTCTGCAACCCATCTATGTTGACGATATTGCGGCACTTGCCGTGGAGCAGGGGGCCAAGCGGGACAATGTTACGATTGACGCCATCGGCCCGGAAACGTTTACGTACAGGGAGTTGGTCGGCGTCATTGGCGCGGCGATCGGCAAGAAGAGACCTATAGTTTCAGTTCCGCCGGCTGTGGGGTATCTTGCGGGCTGGTTTCTGGGCAAGTGTGTGGGCGATGTCATGATTACGCGTGAAGAGATCGAAGGATTGATGGCCGACCTTCTTCATGTGGACTCTGCCTCCGCAGGGACCACGAGTTTGACGGACTGGGTCGCGGAACACGCCGATTCTCTCGGCAGGACCTACGCAAGCGAGCTCGCACGCCGAAGAGACCGGACTGTTGAATACAAGAGCGACTAACCGTTCGATGCAGCGGGGGCTGCCGAGCGGCTGTGCTTTGCCGTGAAAGTACTCATAGTATATGATGACAAGGCAGGCTGGCTGATCGTATGGAGAGCGAGCGACTGTGCTTGCCGTCTTACACAGACTGCGTAATTCTTTTTAGAGATCCACGAAGACTGACGCATTGGAGGCGCTATGGAGCACACATACACGGCAGTGGTCAAGTGGTCGGACCCTTGGTGGATCGGCTGGGTAGAAGAGGTCCCTGGGGTCAATTGCCAAGAACCGACAAAGCATGAGCTCCTTGAGACGCTTCGTGTAACGCTCCGGGAGGCCGTCGACTTTAGCCGCCGCACGTGATCCGCGACGTTAGGCGACAAACAAGGGTGATCCGATGACACGATTAAACGCACGATCACTGGGGCTCCTCTGTTGGGTGCTTCTCATGTCCTTCGGAGCGAGTTCCGCGCATGCCCAGACGGCTCAGGAAATTGCCAAGAGCGCGTTCAGCTCGACTGTCCTCTTGGTCATGGAAGACACCAACGGCCAGCCCCTTTCGCTTGGTAGCGGTTTTTTTGTTCGTGACGGTGAGATTGCGACCAACCTTCACGTCGTTGAGGGTGCCGCAAGGGGATACGCAAAGCTAGTTGGCCAGAAAACCAAGTACAACATTGAAGGCGTCGCTGCGGTCGATGCTGAACGGGATCTGGTGATCCTCAAAGTCTTAGTTGCTGGTTCACCGGCGCTTCCGCTTGGCAACAGCGACGCGGTTCAGGTTGGCGAGAGGGTCTATGCTGTGGGAAATCCCAAGGGATTGGAAGGCACTTTTTCACAGGGCATCATCAGCAGCATCCGAGAAGTTAGAAAGGACAGACTCCTGCAGATTACTGCCCCAATTTCGCCAGGTAGCAGCGGTGGCGCTGTTCTGAACGCCAAGGGAGAGGTTATCGGCGTTTCAGTCGCCACCTTCAAAGGCGGACAGAACCTCAACTTTGCTATCCCGGTGAACTATCTAAAGATGCTGCTGGGAAAGATTGGCCCTGCGAAGCCTCTGTCACAAGCGAAACTAACCGAGGCAGAGCGCTCGATACTGTCAGGACTCGGCGGGCGGAGTATTGACGGCGTTACCGGAGGTAATTTTACCTGGGAGCACCAGTTCTTTGGAATTGGCGGAGACTACACCATAACGATCAGAAACTTGCTTCGCGAGCCCGTTACAAAAGTGTATTGGATGATTATATTCTATGACGTCAACGATAACCCCCTAGACGTAGATATACACGTCTCTTCCGACGTGATACCGGCAGGTCTCGCAAGAAGAGTTAGCGGGAGCGTAGACCAGAGCGTAAAGAGGCTAACGACACCGGAAGTGGAGTCTCGTAGGTCAGCGTTCGCGCCCACCACGAAGTTGGAGTTTCGGGTTCTCGATTTCGAGATAGTCCATTGAACGCGAACTCTCCAAACAGGGTGCCTAATCCTACACGCGGAACCAAGGGCCGGTAAGGTCGATCATATGATAGGCAATGAAGGGCAATGCCGTCTTTGCTCTCAACAGGCAGAGCTGTGCAATTCGCACCTGATTTCTGAGTTCTTCTACGAGCAGATGCAGCTCTATGACGACAAGCATCGCTTCTATATTCTCTCTACTGAGCCTGGAAAGCACCCTCCTACGGCGCAGAAAGGAATCCGGGAAAGATTACTGTGCAGAGAATGTGAGGGTAAGCTCAGCCAGTGGGAAGGTCATGCGCGGGGAGTGCTATACGGGGGAGAAAGCATCGATATCACCGCCAATCGTTCAGGTTACGAGTGTACTGTTGATTATGCAAAGTTCAAACTGTTTCAGCTTTCGATCCTTTGGCGCATCGGCGTAAGCACACACATGGCATTCTCATCCATAAGTCTTGGTGCGCACGAAAACGTTCTGAGGGGGATGCTCCTTGGGGAGACGCCCGGTAATACGGAGACCTACGGGTGTGTCATAATCCATTCCACCAGACATACCGACATCACGTCTAACATGATCCGCTGCATAGGGATGTCGGATGTCGATGGAGTTGCATGCGCTCACCTCCTGTTGGGCGGATTCTACTGGCTCTTTTTCCTTTCGGAAACAGCCATTGATCCGCGTCAAGGAGAACCGTTTCTTCAGGAAACGGGGCACCTGAGGATCCTTAGGACGGACAAAGATTTGAACCAATCCATCGAACGTGTCGCAAAGGTCCTTTATAGCGCAAATCCCGATCGCTTCAATCACATCAAATAGATACCGCTTGTTCTTCTTGACGACGAAGGCGCGCTGGCCGCGAGGTGCATGGTCGCTACGGCGCCAGGAGTTTGTCGGCGTCGTCTAGTTGTTTGTGGGAGCCTACGAGGACTAGGACGTCGCCGGGGTCGAGTTTGAAGTCTGTTGGGGGGTTGGGGGTGGGGTGGCCGTTGCGGACGATGGCGATGATGGTGACGCCGGATTGGGCCCTGAGGTGCACTTCGGCGATTGTTTTTCCGCATGCCGGGCTGTCTTTGTCGAGGTAGTGGGTGCGGGTGGCGGTGGTCTGGAGGAATTTGGCGAGTTCGTCGAGCATTTCGTCGTCGGTGGGGACGGCGCGGAGGATGCCGTAGTGGCCGGCGCGCAGGGCGGCGGTCTGGCCGGCGACGATGTTGTCGGGTACGTCCATTTTCTTGAGGACTTGGGCCGCTATCTCGATGGATGTTTCGAAGTCTTCGGAGATGACGCGTTCGGCGCCCAGGGCGTAGAGTTCGTCGATGTCGGAATCGAAGTGTGTGCGCGCTAGGATGTATATGTCAGGCCGTAGCGATCGGGCTTGGGAGACGACGCGGCGGGTGGCTTGTGGGTCGTTTATGGCGACGACGAGGGCGTGGGCGGTGGAGAGGCCCGCGTGCTGGAGTACGGAGAGCTGGCAGCCGTCGCCGCAGATGACCTCGGCGTCTTCCTCTTGTGCGGCATGCGCCAGGCTGGGGTTCATTTCGATGACGACGTGCGGGATTTTGGTGGACTGGAGTACGCGCACGAGGTTTTTCCCGTTGATGCCGTATCCGACGATGACGACGTGGTCCTGTTCTGATTCTGGATCGGTATCTTCAAGCGGGAGTTGCTCCGCTCCAGGACGGATGAAACGTGTGAAGAGCGCCGCTATTGGCTGGGACATGGGGATGAGCATCGCGCCGGCGGTCATGGTCCCGAGTGCGTAGACGATGAAGACGTCCAGGAGATCGGGGGGCACCAGGCCCAATTTGTCGGATTCGCTGACGAGGACGTAGCCGAATTCGCTGACGGTGCAGAGTCCGAGCCCGACCTGGAAGGAAATGAGGAGGGGCCAGCGTGCCGCGGCGACGCCGGCGGTGCAAAGGACAACTTTGATGATGAGTGTGGCGACTATCGCGGCCGCGAGGGGGAGCGCGTGCGCTTGGGCGACGGCAGGATCGAATAGCATTCCGAGGGAGACGAAGAAGAGGGCGTTGAATACGGCGCGGAAGGGCAGGATCTCGGCGGCGAGTTGGTGGCGCAGGTTGGTCCCGGCCAGGAGAAGTCCGGCGATGCATGCCCCGAGTGGAAGGGACCAGCCGGCCTCGCCCGCGACCCATGCGCCGCCGAAGGCCATGAGCACGGCGAAGAGGGTGATGAATTCTTTGCCCCCCGGGCGCACGATGTGTTTTAGGAAGGTTGGCAGCAAGAGCCTTCCTATTACGGCGAGTGCGCCAATGCCTACAAGACCGAGAACAGCCCGGAGTACGGAGTCCTTCCAGTCAGCGCCCGCGTCGACGTCGAAAAAGGGGAGGAAGAGCATGATGGCGATCACGAGCACGTCTTGGATCAGGAGAATTCCGGTGATGATCATTCCGCGCAGTGTATCGGTGGCGCCGAGATCGCTTAGCTGCTTGAGGACGATCGCGGTGCTGCTGAGGGCAACAGCAACGCCGAGGATCAAGACGGGGGCGGTGCTCATTCTCATGAAGAAGAGGACTACGGCGGCGGCCACGACGGCGGTTGACACGATCTGAATTGTCGAAGCCGTCAGGAGGTTTTTCCCCATGCGCAGCAGTGGCTTGGGGGAAAGTTCGAGGCCTATGATGAAGAGCAGCAGGATCAGGCCCAGTTCGGCCAGCTCGCCGACATTTTCCTGGCGGATTAGGTTTGCGGTATGAGGCCCGATCACGATGCCGGCCAGGATAAACCCGATGATCGACGGCGCGTGCAGAACCAAGAAGAGTCTCGCCACGAGAAGTGTCGTGGCCAGAATGATGACGATGTCTGCCAGAAAATCCGGATGAGTCATGTTTGTTTAGAGGCCGCCAGCCATTAATGTCGAGAGCTCTGAAGCTATGAATTCAAGTTGGGTTGAGACGTATCGCCAATCGCGCCTGCGCCACGTGTGTGGAGGCGAGAATTGTCTACGCAAGCCGCGAGTATACCGGACGCGGATTGGTCTGACAATCCGGGGCGCTTGACGGGGCCTGGCCCGCTTGATACCGTGTGTCCGGGGGGAACTCCATGGGTGTAGACGAGTTCCGGTGTATGGTCTTTGCAGGGCGTGAGTTGATTGAGGGGTAGCGTTTAGATGCCGGGCCTGGATGACCGCCGATACGGAATCGCCGAAGTGAGTGGACTTGTCGGCGTTGCACTGCACGTCTTGCGGCAATGGGAGGCGAAGGTCGGGGTATTCAGTCCGGGCCGCGACCGGGCCAACCGCCGCACGTACACCGTGGGCGACATCGAGATTGCCCGGCGGCTCAAGCAACTCCTGCGCGATGAGAAGATGACGCTCAAGGGCGCCGCGAAACGCCTTGGAGAAGAGCTTAAGGGCGAGGGACGTCCCAAGACGAATACGGAGGCCCTCGACCTCATCGACAAAATCGACGAGGAAGTGCGCGCCATTATTGATATTCTCGACAAATACGAGGACAAATGACCTTCGCTCCGGCGTAGGCCACCCCCATTTCGCCAAGGTCTTGGGCCACTTGGCTGGACAGTTTGCCACGCACGCCCTTCGGACGATATACTTCCTTGCCTCTTAGGGACGCCCGGGCCGCGGCGCAAGGACTGTCGTGGCCCTCAGGCGCAAGTCCCTTACTCGGTCGGGGCGTGGCGCAGCCCGGTTAGCGCGCTACACTGGGGGTGTAGAGGTCCCGAGTTCAAATCTCGGCGCCCCGACCATCTTTTCTCTCTTTCTCTTGACTTGTGTGCCGCGATTGTGACCGAATTACCTCGGCTTGGAAGGGAACTCTAGGAGGAATCTGTCATGAAACCCAAGAAAATCATGGGAAGACGCCCGTATTATGCCGATTTCGTTGACGAGGACGGTCGCCGGATTCGGAAGAGCCTACACACCACGGATTACCAGACGGCGAAGCAGAGGCTCGCGGATCTCATTGCCAGGCGTGACACAGTCTTGGCACAACGCGATCGAGGGGACCTCAGGCTCTCCGAGTTCTGGGGGCGCTACAGGGCGTCCGTGGTGGGCAAGGCCGAGAGCTCCATCGACCAAGAGCGGATGGCCTGGAACTCCTTTTCAGAGCATTTCCGGGGCCGGACCATGGCGGCCGTTTCCAAGGGGCAGGTGCTCGAATACCGGGACGGACTGGCCAAAACCAGGAAACCCCGGACCGTCAACGCGGCAATGCGACGGCTTTCGAGCCTCTACACCTTCGCGATCGAGCGCGAATGGATACGCTCGGAGAACCCTTTCAGAGGCATCAAGCGGCTCAAGGAGCCTGAGAGTGCCCCGAAATTCATCTCAGAGCCCGAACTCGAGCGGCTGATTGCGGCCGCGGAGGCCCACAGCGAGAGGATGTACCTCTTCTGTGCCCTCTGCGCCTTCGCCGGCCTTCGGAGCAAGGAAGCCGTCAGCGCCTCTTGGGACTGGATAGACTTCGATGCAGGCACGCTCACCGTCAAGGCCGGGAACGGCTTCGCGACCAAGAGCGGCCGGGAGCGGACCATTCCACTTCACCCCCGGCTTCGGAGCGCCCTGGAGCCCTTCGCTGGGGCCGAGGGCTACATCGTGGCGCCGGAATCGCTGCCAGGGAAGCACCGGCTACGATACGAGCCCAAGAAAGCCTTCGGTATCGTTGTCGAGGCGGCAGGTCTCTCCCACCTCACGCCGCACATGCTGAGGCATACCTTCGGCAGCCTGCTCGTCCAGAAAGGCGTGAGCCTCTACAAGGTGTCTCAGTGGCTGGGCCATGCGGACTTCAAGACCACGCAGATTTACGCCCACCTCGCGCCCCAGGATGATGAGATAGGTGCTTTTGGTCTCATCCCCGTTTAGAACTGAAAGGCATTTCGTGAAAGGGGCTGTCATGATAGGGAAGCCTACCGCCGCGCCGGGTTTCGCTGGCGTCTGGGTCCGCGAGGCTAGAAAGCTGTAGGCTGCTGAATGGGTTGTGTCCGCACGATTCTTGCGGGACCATCTCAGTCCCGCTGAGTGAGGGATTTGTCAACAATTGCTGACACCAAGAATGCTCTTGAAGTTCCCTAGATTTAGGTATATAATGCGCACGAGGCGGGGAACTAAGGGAAGTGAAGGTCGCTGGTCGAGGCTGTATCTCAGAAAAAAGTCTGAGAAAGGCTGAATTAGCTTGACGCAGGGCTTCCGTAGGGGCTATCATCCACGCTTTCATGGACTCTAACCGAGGGGAATATCACCTAACTGGCTTTCTGTTCAGACCGTGGATGTGGGGATCTGAAATTAAAGTAGTTGGTGATTTGTAGTTTCCCATATGCTGGCACTATACTCGCGACTCGCGCAAGACGGAAGGAGGTCGCTGATGGGCTTCGGACTCGGAGTGAAGACCTTGTTGGAGCCTCCAAAGTTTGGCAAGCGAAGACATAGACTGCCAAGGGACATTCCACTTACTCTGGACTTCAGAGAAATCCCCCAGCCGGAGCTGAAAATCCTGAACGCTCTGTGGCGAGAAGGCGATCAGTGCTTCTGTAACCTTAAGATTCTCACCGAATTACAGGAAGATACCCTCAGGGAAGCTCTGCGCGGGCTACTTCCCGAAGATCAGGGGGAAGATGGAAGAGGGGTAACAGAAGGCGAGTTGATCTTCAGGATGAAGTCCGAGTTCCGGCCAACAATCACGAGAGAAGATGAAGGCGCAAGGGGCAGCGATTATGGCTTTATATTTGGACTTACCGAACTCGCTGCCTCCCTGTTCCGCAAATCAGACTACATACTGGCCTGACTGACCCCCCCAACACGGTTGCATAAAGCACCCAGAAGCAAATAGAATGCGTGTATGGGTGTGTCCTTTCTGAATCCTATTTACTACTTAGCGATCATCCCCGTCGCTGTCATTGTAGCCATGAGTGCCAGGGTGCAGTTTTCAGAAGTACCATGGTTCCGCCTCCTGAAGTGTTTTCATTCCGAGACCTATTGGAAGAAGTACATTTGGATGCTCCTGGCTTGGGTTCTCTTGTCTGAACTCGTGGTGCTTTTGGTTTTGCTCGGCTTCAATGCCGTGCCGCAATTCAGGGAACTTTCCAGCTCCCCAGAACTGGATTCCATACATATCCTATTACCATCTATGGTAATACTGGCTAGCTATAGTCTTTATTTTCTTATTTTTTGGAGATCGACAGCAATTGCGAGACGAATTCGAGGCAGGACGATTCTTGATCCCGATGAACTGGACGTTCTCGGACCCACAGACAAGAAGACGTCGAATTCACGCGAAGAGGGGTCAACTTCCGCTCAGGGCAACGGCAAGAAGAAATGGCTGGGGAATCTCCAGGAGCTGTCGTTTGCAGCCCTCGTAACAGCAGTTGTGGTTTTTGATCTACTTCCTAGGGTCTTTGCGATGGTCTATGTATATTTCTGTAGACAGACTGGACTTATCATCCGGTCGTGCACGAATCTGTTAATTATCAAATTCGGCCCGGACACTTTGATAGGCTTCGCGAAGTGGGCTCAGAGTCCTGATTTTCACGACGAGGGCGTCGCGACAAAGATCGATGCCTTTCTTCAGGGGACTCGGTCAGATCTAGAAAAGGCGAATCTCATATCAACTATCTTGATTCGTTCCTGGACCTTTGAAAAGGCCGAGACAGAAATAGATAGATTCGTTGAGGATCGCAGCTCTCGACCATGTAAAGGTGCAGATAGACGGCATGGCAAGACGAGAGAGACGCTGATAAAAGGCGTTGCGTTCAGATTCAGGGGGAACGGACTAAAGGGCAAGGCTCTAATCACAGACTCCACGAGGACTTGCGACGGGATCTTCTTCGCTACCGATATCCCTTTACACGAGGGGGACAGGATCAGGATCCGTTTCAGTAGGACGCGCGGCTGGTTTAGGAGGCGCCCTGAGATGGAGCTTACTGTCAAGAATTCGACCGCGAAATCTTTCCGAGGGCGTGTGCAGGGCGGATTCGGAGGACCTATAGGTCAGCCCGACCATCAGCAGAACGTACGAAAGCGTATTTCGCATGATCTTCCACAGCCCTCACCTAAGTGGCAGCAGATCGCTGCGTGGTGTGGCAACGGAAACAAGGTGACGCCGTTTGTCACCGTACCTGGCAATGACTTCCGTGTTCACTGGAAGACACAGCCTGGAGGTGAATCCGATGGCAACTTTGACCTTCTTATTGTACGGGACGACGGCATCAGAGCCGCCAAGGAGAACGTCATGGGCGCCGGGTCGGATACCACCTACGGAAATGGGCCTGGCCGCTTTCGATTGGACATCAACTCATCCCAAGAGTATGAGATTAGGTTCGAGAGCAAACACTGAATCTACTGCGATACCAGACGCAGCTTGCCGTTCTTATTCTGAACGAAGCGCTGGCTGCACGAAATCATCCTCTGGGCGGCACTCGTTGCGATCATCGGCACGTGCCTCTACCTGGATCCGCCGGCTGGGCTCATGGTCGCCGGGGCGGGCGTGTTCTGGATCGCGCGGGTACTTAAGCGAGGCGAAATATGACACAAGACAAAGACGGATCATTCGGGTACCGCCCCTTCGACAGCTGGGAACGGCTTGTTAGGCACATCGAGACGTATGATCTTGGCTGGGTTTTTAGAGGTCATTCCGATGCTTCATGGGAATTGCGCACGTCCTTGGAGCGTGCCGCAGATGGCCGCCCTGCGGACAGAGTCGAGTTGTTTCTGAAGAATGAGTTTATGGCAAAGGCCCACATAGATCTGGAGCAAAATCATCAACCGGAGAACACGCTGGAGTGGTTGTCTTTGATGCAGCATCATGGCGCTCCGACTTTTAGACTGGACAAAGTCGCCTTACGTAGCCGCCTACTTCGCTCTCGAAGACATTAACAAGAAAGAATGCGGAGCTATCTGGGCAGTCAACGAAGCCTGGCTTCGCGGACACGCGGCGAGGCTGATCTGTGAATCACTCCCCCAGTATCATCATGTGTTGGAGAGAGACTTCGAGGGCTCTCCTGACCTGTTTAAAGAGCTCATCGATCTTTGTTTCGACGACTTATCTGCCAAGAATGGCCTGAAGTGTATCGTTCAAGTCTCCCCAAAAAGACAGAGTAGAAGACAGATAATCCAACAGGGATGCTTTCTGTCCCTGGCCGACCCATCTTGCACATTCTTAGACAATCTCGGTGCAATGAACGTTCCTGAGTCTGCGAGGTTCTTTCACAAACTTAGCATCTCCCCTAACGTACAGGCCGAGGGGCTTATGGCTTTAAACCACATGAACATGGAACGCGGTTCGCTGTTTCCGGGCCTGGACGGCTTCGGCCAATCCTTAACAGTAGCGTGCCGCATCTTGACTCGGGCGGAATCGCCTTACGACGGAATGAAGCAAGACCTAGAATCGGGGATGGACCTGGGCGGAACCGTCGATTAACAGCTCTGGTCGCCGCCTCGTTCGCCGCCGGGAGGCCCAGGAGCTCGTAGGCGGCCGTTCTATTGTCAGAGGGCTCAAGCCATGCTCTATACTCGTCACCGACGCCTCAGTGCCTACGCCGGGAATTGCGTACCAGGGACAGTAAGAGAAACGCGCTATGCCCTCTGAAGAGAAAGAGATACTCGCGCTAATTCGCGTCATTCTGAGCACCGAAACAGAACCGATCATACGAACCACCACCGAACTAGTCGGTCCTATGTCCGGTGACGGCCATAGCTTCGACGATTCGTATGAAGAGCAGGAAGTGGAGGAGACCGTCGGTCATAGGGCCAAATACAGCCGTGAGGAGAAGAGCGTTGCAGTAAAAAGGCTCCGGCCCCTCTATAAGGATATCGAAGACGCGGACCTGAAGGCTCTCTGCCACGAGGCTCTCAAGACGGACCTTTCATCCGTGGAACAGCGTGGATCCTTGGGCTGCGTTGTCGGTACCCTCTGCCTTCTAATCGCAGCGATTGCCTTTTCTATCTACTATTTCGTGATCCGCTAAAGGAGAGACGAGCCGTAGGCGGGCGCCTATCGTCTCGAAGCAGTGTTATTCTCCGAAGACACACCACCGCACTCGTCTTGAACTCCCGCCGTGCACGGCGTTTCGCAGAGAAGCGGTCACGCAGTCTGGCACACATTGCATGCAGTACCCACGTAAGTGCTTGGCACGCAACAACGAAGCGAGAGATATTCGCTACACAGGATATGTAGAGGTCGCGAATGGCAGGACCCGGTGCCGCGGCCAGGTGTTTGAGCGTCGGCCTTTGTGGGTGCCCCAAGTTCAGGCGTGGCCATCCCGCCCCCCGTGCCGTGCACAGGTGCCGACAATCAGCATCCGTGGCGGCCCAGCCCGGCCTTGCCTTGCCACCGGCCCGAGCACAGGCCCAGCGCACCCAAGACATGAGGGGGGCTTAGGGGGGGAATGCTATCCGACGGATATGAATGCTACCCCGTTCACAAAATTTCCGGGAATTTCGGAATCCATGGGGGGCGCGAGGTTGGCGCACGAGCGATTCTGGGCCGGAACCTGTGAAACTTGGTCCGTCTCGTACGTTCGGTGACCTCTGGGGGCGTCGAGGGCCTGTTCCTCGGGCCCTCGGCTTACTCCAGGATGAGCACGCTCTTTGAGGGGATCGGGGCCCTTGTAATTGGAACCAAGATTCTCGTAGTGTTGCAGCATGATATCGACCAGTTCATCTGGATCTGTAAGACGTACGGGTAGGGCGGAGAACGGAGTCAGTGGCTGGCAATGCAACTGGCCGACATCTGGCGCTGAATCCGATGAAGCCCTCTTCCAGTCCAGGAGGTGAATGGAGCGTTCTGCTTGTCCAAGATCATTTTCACGAACGTCCGATGCTTCGAGAAGGTAGGAATCCCCCTGTCGAATCGTGAAGAGCCCGGTGGCGGGTGGACCTCTTTCGTTGGGAACAATGCGACGCGAAAATCAGCGATTCTTCGAGCGATTGCAATTGGACTATGTGATGAGGTTTGAGGGCCGAGGCACTTGCGCGGACGAGTGTTTGGGAGGCACGACTACTATCACACCATATCGGACGGCAAAGAGCTGAGGTCCGACTAGGAAACTCCGTATCTTGAAGCGATTGTTATATATCCAGCTCGGGATACTCGCATGGACAATGATCTTGCTCCCTGCCGCAATGGGACTCGATGTGGTCCGTCGTGAGCTCGAAACCGGAGTCTATGCCGTGCTTCGGGATGCCCGGAATATGGGAGTGGAGTTTCGCGTACAGCCAACAGGCAAGGGGAGGGAAACGCTGCGCAAGTACCTTCTGATCGAGGACGATTGGACTGTACTTGGGGAGAGCTCTGGGGTCTTCATCTCCCTTGAGCACCTGAAGCCTGAATCTAGGCGGGAGGTTCTCTTGAGAATATTCGAGGACGACTTCGTCGATGGGAAGGGATGGCACCACACAACGCGAGAGGATGGTGAGTCAGTTTGGTCGGCCAGCGCCTGGATCACGGGGGATGGAAGAAACTCAGATGTGGTGCTTGCACATCCGGAGAACGGAGAGGTCCCGATGCTGATGAGAGCAGGACAACGTGTCCTATTTCCGCTGACTCTGCTTGATGAAACCATGCGACGACCTACTGGCCAACGTGCAGCGTTACCGAGAACAACTCCCAAGGACCTAGTCATCGATCATCTGCTGCTCGAACCAGAACTCCCATATCGCAATCGCGAGAGGTCGCACGCGTTGACCGGAGTTGTAGTCATATTGGATCCTGGGCACGGTGGCGCCTTTGTGGGAGCGAGACACGCGAGTGAGGGACTATTGGAAGATGAGATCAACTATGATGTCGTATGCCGGATTCTCGAACTGCTAAACAGGGGCACAAGTGCGCGAGTCTACCTGACGTCGATGGATGAGAGTTCAGGGCTCAAGCCAACGGACGCACGGAGATTCTCGCACGATCAGGATGAGGTGCTTCTGACAACACCACGGCATCTGAACTCTGACAGTTCTTCGGTGTCAGTCAATCTAAGATGGATGTTGGTGAATGCCATATATGAACGAGAGATTAATAGGGGAGTATATAAGAAGAATGTCATATTCACGAGCATTCATACCGAAGCAATGCCGAACAGCAGCATGAGAGGCACCATCGTCTATGTCCCCGGAGCTCGGCTTCGCCGATCTGAGGAGGCCTGCTTTGACAATCTCTACGCGGAGTATGATGTTGGCCGCAGTCACTATCGGTTCACATCAACTCATGCCGAGAGAAACCGCGACGAGGCCCTTTCCCGTCAGTTTGCAGAGACGCTAATCGATCAGCTCGGAGCAATTGGTGTCCATGTGCACGACATGGGTGATCCTATCCGATCTCAAATCCGGCAAGGACCAACACAGGTGTTCTTGCCCGCGGTGCTGCGCAACACAATGGTGCCAACCAAGGTGCTGATAGAGATGGCAAACCTTACGAATGAGGCTGACCGACAGCTTTTGGCAAGTCCTGTCTGGCGGCAAAAGTTTGCTGCTGCGTACGTCGATGCCCTCAAGCGTCATTTTGGGGCAGGCTCACTGGCAAGCCGAGAATAGTCCAGAACGGAGAGAGGAATATGGCGCGTCTCAGGTCTGCCATGGCTGCAAGTTCCGGCAACTCGCACCACGGCCTATAATCTTGGTCGGACTGCTCTCGAAACGCTTGAGGAGACCTAGGATCCAGGGCCACGATTGCCATTGATTGTTTTTGCAGAACGGGCGGCACGGTCTCCCTTAGTTCAGACTCGCCACGCAGCATTTCGTGTGTGTCCGAGCATTCGTGAGGGATCACTTTGACGGGCGTGCGAAGGCCTATTCGCTCTCTTTTTCGGCACCACTCAGGTAGTCCTCTCGTCGCTTTCTCTCGCGCAACAGCAATGATTGTGCCTCTTCTACTGAGATCTCGCGCAATCCTGCGAGCGTGTAGACGCACTCGTCCAGTCTGGCTGGTGTCGATATGGCCGTCAGTATAGTGAACTTCTCTTTCCAAACATCGCCAAGGTCATGATAGTGTGGTTCCACCCCATCCAGTATTTCTCTTGCTGATTCGTTGAGTCGTATCAGGATGTAATACTCGGCTAGCGTGATCCGGTCCACGAGCTTCGTGGCGTCCAGTAAATCTGTAGACTGCTCCAATAGCGATACCGCCGATTCGTAATCGTTAAAATAGATATAGATTGTGTACAGTTCACGCGTGTCATCCTTTACTCTTTCATCGTCCACCCCAGCGGGACTCGCGATGGATTCTCTCAGGTAGTTTTCTCGGTGCTTGATCAATCGCTTGGCTTCTGGATGCAGAGAGGAGGAAATGGCGAATCTCCGCATCTCGGATTCCGCAGCCAGACTGATTACAGCTTCCGCAGTTTCTCTTTCCCCCGCTAGCATCTCAACTTCCTTGCGCAAGTCATCGGTTCGGGACGTCTGTTGCATTCCCGCGAGAGTTTGGATTCCTGTGGCGATTAGCATGCTAAAGAACGCAAAAATCCCAACCACCGAGAGGCTTCGCTCATACCACGGAATCCTTTGTACTTCCAGATTGCCCAGTTCCTTCAAGCCATCGATTCGGTTTTCAGGAGAGAGATCCTCTTCAAGCACCTTCTTGAGTAGGCGAATCGCCTCCACGCGTCGCCTAAGGAAGATTGAGGCGATGACGACGCACGTGGTTCCAACGCAGTAGGCAACGAGGAAGTAG
>SDBV01006094.1_pt1 | contig 16794 bp, 16 predicted proteins | sample 2277081 | NCBI WGS metagenome assembly SDBV01 (sample SAMN10402039, study PRJNA504765) | marine sediment metagenome | isolation source: marine sediment core GS10_PC15, 223 cmbsf | place: Arctic Ocean: Southern Knipovich Ridge | collected 2010 | reverse complement strand
TACTATATTACATCTAACCAGACTTGGATATGAATACCTGTCATTGAAAAAAACCGTATGGGATGAGGACACAAATATCTTTACTGATATCTTCAGAGAAAGCATAGGTCGAATCAATTCAGATTTAACCGAAAGTGATATTGATCAACTCTACAAAGAACTATCGCTTACCTTAGATAATGAAGATTTAGGCAAAGCATTTTTTGAAAAACTTATTGATCGATCTGGGACACGGCTTATTGATTTCGAAAACTTTGATCACAACTCCTTCCATGTTTGTACAGAACTTAGCTATAAAAAGGATGATGAAGAGTTTCGACCAGATATTATCCTCTTGATTAATGGGATGCCACTAGTATTTATTGAAGTAAAAAAACCCAATAATCAAGACGGCATTCTTGCAGAAAGAGATCGTATCATCAAACGGTTTCGCAATAAAAAATTCAGAAAGTTTGTGAACATCACGCAGTTGATGGTTTTCTCCAACAACATGGAGTATGATGATAATTCACCATTTCCTATCGAAGGTGTTTTCTACGCATCTCCATCTTATAAAGAACCAATTTTTAATTACTTCCGAGAAGAAGAAAAATTCGACTTATCAAAGCTCCTTTTACCCGAAAAAGACGATACAGAAAATTTTGTTCTCAAAGACACCAACTATGTGAGCATAAAGTCCTCACCAGAATTCAATACCAACAAAAATCCGAATACACCAACCAATCGCATCAGCAATTCCTTATTCAGCAGAGATCGACTGGCTTTCTTATTGGAATACTCATTTGCTTATGTGAATGATACGGAAGGAATAGAAAAGCACATTATGCGTTATCCGCAGTTCTTCGCCACGAAAGCCATTGAGAAAAAGTTAAAAGCAGGGATTCGGCAGGGTATCATCTGGCACACGCAAGGTAGTGGAAAAACAGCACTGGCATACTACAATGTTAAGTTCTTAACTGATTATTACAGAAGGCACTCTATCATACCAAAGTTTTATTTTATTGTAGATCGGTTGGACTTGCTGATACAAGCAGGGAAAGAATTCAGAAGCAGGGGACTGGTTGTGCAGAATGTCAATTCTAAGGAAGAATTTTCCAGTACTATTAAATCCACCAAAGCTATTCATAATGATTCTGGCTTACCGGAAATAACCGTTGTGAATATTCAAAAGTTTAAAGACGATCCTGAAGTTGCCAGAAACACAGACTATAATTTAAATATTCAGCGAATCTATTTTTTAGATGAAGTCCATCGCAGTTACAATCCAAAAGGGAGTTTTCTAGCCAACCTGCATGAATCGGACCCTAATTCTATTAAAATTGGACTAACAGGTACTCCACTTTTAGGGAAGGATTATAATTCGAAAGCTTTATTTGGAAATTACATTCATCAATATTACTATAATGCCTCAATTGCTGACGGATACACCTTACGATTAGTGAGGGAAGAAATTGAAACCAGTTACAGACTCAAGTTAAAAGAAGCCCTGGAAGAGATAGAAGTATTGAAGGGGGATGTGGAAAGGAAACTGATTTATGCACATCATCGATTTGCAGAACCCATGCTCGATTATGTAATTTCGGATTTTGAAAATAGTCGGTTGACCATGAATGATTCCTCAATTGGAGCTATGGTGGTTTGTGATTCCTCCGATCAAGCAAAAAAACTTTTTGAAATTTTTAATGCGAAGTATAAGGATTATAATTTTTCTGAAGATGCGTCCTTACCCCTTGCAGCTGAACCGGCGGTAAGTTATGGCAATAAAATAAAGGGAAAAAACAAGGTAAGAACTGCTGAAGTCATATTACATGATGTTGGCACCAAAGAAGAGCGTAAAGACTTTGTTGAGGACTTCAAAGAAGGCAAAATCGATATTCTCTTTGTCTATAATATGCTATTGACAGGATTCGACTCAAAAAGACTTAAAAAGCTATACATCGGAAGGGTAATAAAATCCCATAATTTATTGCAAGCACTTACCAGGGTTAATCGGCCATATAAATCGTTTCGATTTGGCTATGTAGTTGATTTCGCTGATATCAAAAAGGAATTTGATAAAACCAATCAAGCCTATCTGGATGAATTACAAGCTGAACTCGGTGATGATCTTCAACATTATTCAAATCTGTTTAAGTCGCAAGAAGAGATTGAAGAGGAGATCACGACTATAAAGGATGTATTGTTTCCTTTCGATACACAAAACGCTGAAGTGTTTTCTCAACAAATTTCAAAGATTCAGGATCGAGAGAAGATGCTTGAAATAGTTCAAGCTTTAAATAGTGCCAGAAGTTTGTACAATCTCATTCGACTTGCAGGACATTATGATTTACTAGAAAAGTTGGATTTTCGCAAATTAACTATTCTTGCCAGGGAAGCTAATAACCATTTGGGATTGATAAATGCTAAAGAAGCTTTAGAGAGTAATATCGATACAGCTAATTTGCTAAACATAGCTTTGGAAGATGTAATTTTCGCATTCGCCAAGATTTCTGAAGAGGAGATGATCCTGGCGGATAAATTAAAGAATACTTTACATAAAACCAGAACTATATTAGCTGGTAATTTTGATCCCAGGGATCCAGAATTTATTACTTTAAAAGAGGAATTAGAAAGGCTGTTTAAAAAGAAAAATCTAAATGAAGTTACACATGATGAAATGAAGAATAATATCATTTCTTTAAACAAGATTCATCAAAAAGCATATGAACTGGAGCAAAAAAATAAACTGCTAATCGCTAAGTATGAAAATGATGCTAAGTATGCTAGAATTCATAAGCGACTTTTAGAACAGGGAAAAATGAATTTAAAAGAGAGCCAGCTTTTTGAAGTACTAATTGACCTAAAAAAAGATGTTGATAAACAAATACTACTAAACTCAAAAATGTTGGATAATGAGAGCTTTGTAGATAAGATGACTGTAAGATTGGTAATCGATCAATTTAAAAACAAACACCATATTCCACTTGATGCCAATAGTTCGAAATATATAAACGGTTTGGTGGTAAAAGAATACATTGATGAATATAATGGAAGAGCAGCATGACGACGACAGAATTTGAAAGAGACACGAAACAACTAATCGATGAATTGAAAGGAGTATGTGCCAATTACGGCTTGGGTAATGATGGGAATGAGTACAAAATCATCGTGCAAATGTTCCAGTACAAATTCATGAACGACAAATTTGCCCACGATGTGAAAATGATTGATCCCAATTTAAAAAACGACAATGATTGGGTGCAAACTCTCAAAAATTATAGTGCAGATGACTATGAAATGTTAATGCTTCAACTGAGTGAAGAAACCGCGCAACTTAAACCCGATCATTTTCTTTACACCCTTTATGAGAAACAAAATGAACCTGATTTCGCAAAAACCTTAGATAATACATTATCTGATATTGCTGTAACAAATAGTGACATCTTTTCAGTAAAGACAGAAGGTGGCGCTAAGGTTACTCTATTTGATCGAATAAGTGAATTCATTAATGATCCTTCGAAACGAGATGAATTTTGCCGAGCACTGATAAACAAGCTTATTCCCTTCAGCTTCGAACGAATATTTAAGGAGAAATACGACTTCTATGCGACCATTTTTGAATACTTAATATCTGATTATAACAAAGATGGTGGAGGTAAATATGCAGAATATTATACACCGCATGCGGTAGCCAAAATCATGGCCGCATGTTTGGTAAATGAGAAAGTGCAAGATGTGACCTGTTATGACCCCTCATCAGGTTCCGGCACCTTGCTGATGAACCTGGCCCATGCCATTGGAGAAGATAGGTGCACCATATACTCTGAAGACATATCACAAAAATCTTCCACTATGTTGCGTTTGAACCTGATCTTAAATAACCTGGTGCATTCCATACAAAATATTATTCAAGGGAATACCATCCTGCATCCTTATCATAAAGATTCCAAGGGAAGGCTGGAGAAGTTTGACTACATCGTATCCAATCCTCCTTTCAAACTAGATTTCAGTGATTTCAGGGATGATCTGGAGACCAAAGAGAACCATGAACGCTTTTTTGCAGGGATACCGAAGGTGCCCAACAAAAAGAAGGAGAGCATGGCCATATATCTCCTGTTTATTCAGCACATCATGCATTCCCTTACTAATAAAGGGAAAGCCGCAGTAGTTGTTCCCACAGGCTTTATTACAGCTCAAACTGGCATCGATAAGAAAATTCGTGAACAACTGGTAGCACGTAAAATGTTGGCAGGGGTAGTATCCATGCCCAGCAACATCTTCGCCACTACCGGCACCAATGTAAGCATCTTATTTATTGACAAGACCAACAAAGAGGGTGTGGTGCTGGTTGATGCCTCCGGTTTGGGTACCAAGGTAAAGGAAGGTAAGAATCAAAAAACCCTGCTCAGTCCTGAAGAGGAAGATCATATAATTAATACTTTCAACAATAAGGACGCTGTAAATGACTTCTCGGTAATAGTAAGCTATGAGGACGTCGAGGCAAAGAACTACTCATTGAATGCAGGACAATACTTTGAAGTGAAGATAGAGTATGCGGATATAACAAAGGAAGAGTTTGAAGAAAAACTGAAAGTGTTTGAAGATGATTTGAATAAGATGTTCGAGGAATCGAGGTGTCATGAAGATAAAATTAAAACCAGCCTGAAGGGAATCGAAAAATGAATAAAGCCAAGAAACTTTCAAAGGTTATCCCAATAGATTGGAAAATTGAATCACTCGATCAATTAACGGATACGATATTTGTAGGTACCGACCCAGCTGGTGGAAAGGATAGCCATTCTGTTTTTAAAACAGGATATAGAATCATTCAAAGTGCCCCTGTGTTCGATGGGTTTATAGATATTTCAAAAGTTGGATATATTGATAAAAAAACATTTGAATCATTATCCTCTGTTGCTTTGAACGAAAATGATGTATTATTAAATCAACTGGGGAATGGTGTTACATTTGCTCGTTCATGTGTCGCCCAAGACAATATTTTACCGGCAGTAATTACGAGGTCAGTTGGCTGTATCCGTTGTGATCCTGATAAACTAGATCCTTGGTTTTTAAACGCATATTTAGTTCTTTCTTCAACAAAAAAATATATCGAATCTTTTGATTCTGGATCATCCCGAAGAGCAATTGATGGATCAAAAATGCGGCAGTTATTAATTCCGCATCCAAAAGAAATTCAAGAACAAATTAATATTGGGAACTTCTATAAAACAATTCTAGACAAAATCTCTCTCAACAACCGTATCAACCAAGAGCTCGAAGCCATGGCTAAGCTCATTTATGACTACTGGTTTGTACAGTTTGATTTCCCCATCTCCGCAGAACGAGCTGCTACGATGGGCAAGCCAGATCTCAAAGGCAAACCCTACAAATCATCTGGTGGCAAAATGGTCTATAATGAAAAGCTGAAACGACAGATTCCTGATGTGTGGGAGGTGAAAGAGTTGGAAGAAATACTTGATACGGAGTTAGGTGGTACACCTTCAACCAAAGTCGATGAGTATTGGAATGGAGATATTCCTTGGCTGAATTCAGGCGAGGTAGCCAATTTCCCGATTCTTGATTCCGAAGAAAGAATTACTGAAGAAGCAATTAACAATTCTGCCACTGCATTAATGCCGGCAGGAACCTGTGTGATTTCTATTACACGTCATCTCAGACCATCGATACTAGCTGTCCCTGCATGCGCAAATCAGTCAGTTGTTGGAATCTATGAAAGCGATAAGCTGAAATCGTCTTATATCTATCCTTACCTAAAAAATGAGATCCCAAGATTGATGTCATTAAGAACTGGTGCCCAGCAACCCCATATTAACAAGGGCACTTTAGATGAGTCAATAATCATTGAGCCACATGAAGATGTACTTGAGAATTATTATCATAAGGTGAGTGCATGCTATGATCAAATAATAAATAATGCTAAGCAAAACCAACAACTCGCCTCGCTACGGGATTGGCTGTTGCCCATGCTTATGAATGGGCAGGTGACCGTTGGGGAAGCTGAGGAGAAATTGAGCATGTCTGCTGAGGAAGGAGGGGAGTATGGTTGAGAAGACTCTACTTCGAAGATGGCTTGAAAGGATTTTTCTTCCAAAGTTTCATAATTCGATTACCAAAATAGTGATTTACACTGGTTTAGGTTTGTTTGGCAAATCGATATTGGTTTGGTTCATTGAGCTGTTTGTTGCCATCAACTTCAACACAGATATTACAGATAATGATTCGCTGTGGGGATTCGGATTGGTTGTTGTTGGATTAATCTATAATCTAATTTCAGAAGAGAGAATATTCAGACAGGAATTAAGTCCAACTAATGCTCGACCAAATACTGATCAGAAGATTTTAGACCATGATATACTGGTATTTCAAGAGTTTGATAAGTTGTTAGATGAAGATTTTGTAACTAGTTTTTTCATCAAAACTGGAGGATCTGCAACATGCCAATTTGATGATCAAGCTAGATTAGAGGATTTTATAGGGGAAATGGCCAAAACAAAATACGCTTTCCTAACTGAAGTAATTGAAAATAGGAGATCAACTCTGGTTGAATGCACTCAGGATTTGGCACGTTTTCTTATGTACAACTTTGATAGTTTGGACAATTCGATCCTAACATATAGTAAAATGTGCAGACCTGAAGATAATCCTTATGCCAATCGAGAAGAATATCAGGATTTAGATTACAATGAACTTTACAGGATGCTTCAGCAACAGCTCTTGAAAATGAAGAAAGCTTACACTGATTTTCGGTTTGAAATTAAGAATAGTCTTTACGTATGAAACAAAAACTTACAGGGCTTCGCGATTGGCTGTTACCCATGCTCATGAATGGGCAAGTCACCGTTGGGGAAGCTGAATATACCCTTCGACAAGCTCAGGGTGACTTGAGTATGGCAGCTGAGGAGGGAGGGAAGTATGGAATTGAATAGAGTAGCTGCAAGTATTGAGTTTAAACGTGATCAGATTAAGAGCTTAGACAGTGATCGCAGACTTTATGATCAATTTTTGATGATTGCTATGGTTGGTGCCTTTTCAATTTTGGGATGGTGGCTAAGCTTAAAAGATAAGAATAACCTAGACCTTCTATTTGCCTTAGTTGTAGATATCGGTGCTATGATTGGAATTTATGCACTCATATTGGTTACAAACAGCCAAAAAAGAAAACTAGTAAAAGAAGTTGATGAACTTATCATGAAGCTTCCAGATAATGATTAAATAAGGATAACCATGACAAATACTACAAATGATTGAGATTGAAAACCAAAAATCTTTATGGCTCAATGTTTGGTTGTTGCCCTTGCTTATGAATGGGCAGGTGTCGATCAAAGATGCGAAGGAATATGTGCAGGTTGGTGAGGTAAGTATGGCTGCTGAGGAAGGGGGGAGTATGGGAATCTTTAAATCCCCTAGATCATGCCAACTTCTATAAAGCATATATTAGATCATTTTGATCTTCAGGTTGAGAAGACCCTGAAATGGGGGACTGCTTTCCTTACTGATCAAAATGGAGTATATATAGTATCACTAGGATCAGATATAAAATACTTGCCTTCAGAACCGTCTACACCGCAGTTTGATGTGGAGCAAGTTAATTTGTGGTTACACAATGCTGATGGGATACTTTTAGATCTCAAAAGACCATCAAGGCAAGAACTTCTTGAACGTTTAAGGTCATTTTGGCTTCCCGATGAATCAATTTTATATATTGGGAAAGCGGAGAAACAAACGCTTTCTGAGCGTATTTGTCAGTTTTACAATCATAAAGTAGGTAAGAAAAGTCCTCATACAGGCGGCTATTGGTTAAAGCTCCTCTCTTATCATAAGGAGACATACATTCACCTTATAAAAACTAAAAATAGCAAAGTAATAGAGGAGGAAATGCTTCAATTTTTCATTGGTCATGTATCTGAAGTGTCAAAATCTAGTTTAAAAGACAAAGAGCTTACTCTTCCCTTCGCAAATCTTCAGTTGAGGTCTAGAGTGATTAAAAATCATGGATTAATACATCACTACAAATGATACTTCAATTATTCCACTTTAAAAAAGTTATGCACATGAATGGGCAGATCAACGTCAAAGAGGCGGAGGAGCAATTGAGTATGGCTGCTCAGGAAGGGAGGGGGTATGACGGATAATCTCATAAACTATGCTGGCGAGAACATTCCAGATCCAGAGAATTTAATTTCTAACTGCACAAAGATTGCCAAAGAGGTATCACAGCTACCCAAGTATGGATTTGAAGAGTTGTTTAATCCCAGAGCAGTAAAGATTCGAATCGAATACAATCGCAATGTTTCGATATGGGAACGCTTGTATAACAATTGGGCTAAGAACGAATTAAAGGAGGTTGATAAAGTCGAAACTCTTCAAGGAAAAAAGAATGAAGTAAAGGGTATCTATATTTTTTATGATGATGATATTCCAGTTTATGTTGGTATTTCCAGAAAGATATTAGCCAGATTGAAGAATCACTTTTTAGGCAAAACACATTTTCAAGCTACTCTGGTTTACCTTATGCTTCGAGATAAACATGATAAGAGAGGTGAAGAATATATGGGGAAAAGAGATCAGCTACCCATTTTCATAGAAGAAAGGGAAACTCTTCAGGAAGAGATGAGGGAGAATTGGAAGATTTCAATAATTCCCATTCCGAAAAACTATGAATTATATATGACCGAAGTATTCCTTGCATGTTTATTGAAAACAAAGTGGAATTCATTTGAAACGCATTAGTGGTCAACCCTAAGTAAAGCATTAAGTCATGACTAAAAAAGGAACTAAAAAAGAGCCAACCGATGAGGAACTTGATGATTATATCAACAGTAATTTGGAATCGGAGGCTGAAGTAAAAAGAGAGGAGGAGGCGATAAAAAGACATTTTACTGATACTCCAACAGTTCCAACAAATATCGACATCTATCTGGTCGGTTATCACTATGGTCATGATGACCAATGGGAGCATTTCAAAGCTAAAGGAGAATGGGAGCACGGGAGAGATGAAAGTATTACTCTTGTTGAAAGTGTTAAACCCGGAAGTTTCTTGATTCTAAAAACCACTGCTACAAAAGGTAATATTCTTTACTTAGATGGCTTAGGGGTTGTTGAGCAGAATCCTGAAAATGGTTTCAGCCTAAAAGTTAATTGGATTATTCCAAAGGAAGAATTTAAAAGAGGAGTCCTGCCGGGCTTAAGTGCGGCATTTCCAAGAACGATCCAAAAAGTGGGTAATAAGTATAGAAGTCTCATATTCAAAACCGTTGGCACTGACAGCCTTTCCAAAGCCCTCAATTTATCCAAGGAATCAAACTTTGCTGGATTAACTATTATTTCTGAGAGTGGCGAAGTCTATCTGAATGCAGATGTGATCGCCGAAGAATTTGCAAATGTAATTCACAGGAGCAAAGAAATTAACCAAACGGAGAAAGGTCGTACTTCTCAAGAAGACAGATTTTATGGTATCTTCGGTCAATGGGGTCGAGGTAAAACTAAATTCTGGACTTTAGTCAAATACTCACTAGATGGTCTGAAGGGTTACCGTTTCATAGATTTTCATGCTTGGAAATATCAGGAAACACCGGCTGTTTGGGCCTACTTGTATGAAAAATTTGCAGACGAGTATTATTTCAAATCAAAGTTCTATCCATTAACATATTTTGTTAATCTCTTTCAGTCGTTTTGGCTGTCTGTATTTCGGAATCCAGGAAGTGTCACTTTATTTTTCATGAGTCTTGTAGGAACAGTTTGGATCTTGATGATTGACTTTCTACAGCTAACTAGTTTGGAATGGTATGAGCTTACAGGAGCTTCAATTGCTGGCCTTGTTGGCTTGATTTCCACATACAAAACCTTTTCTAAACCACTTGCTGCTCGTGCAACTTCTTTTGTGACTCTAGCAATAAGAAAAAATTTCAAGACGCACCTTGGTGTACAGCATGAAGCACAAGAAGAACTTCGAATTCTTCTAAAAGCATGGTATTTTCTATACATAAGAAAAAAAAATATCGTGCTATTCATTGATGATATTGATCGATGCGACGAAAAAAAGATAATACAAATTGTCGACAGTATAAGGGTTATGCTTAATGAGCCGGAAATTCAAAAAAGGTTAATTGTTATTGCGGCAATTGATGAGAGAATACTATGTCAGGCGATCCGTAAAAAATATGAAGGATTTGTAGGAAAGGATATTGAAGGATTGGACATTGAACGGTTAACTGCTGAATATTTGGACAAACTTTTTATTGCAGGAATTAAGTTGAATGATCTAACCGGAACCGAAAAACAAAATATTTTAGAAGGATATGCCAAGGGAATAACGCAAGAAATTATTGGCAAGGAAGACAATGTCACTACTGCTAAAAATATGGGAGCTTCCAATAAAAGTGACATTGAAAATCAAACTGAGGAAGAAGATCAGCAAGGTCCCAATTCAAATCCGGATCCTCCTGTAAGTTATGAATTAGCATTTGAAGAGAAGGAAATGCTCGTAAAACAAATATTGGGATTGGAAAAAGCGACACCACGTTCAATAAGAGGTTTCCTTATTAGATATAGGTTGGCAAGGAATCTTGCAGCTATTCTGGAACCACCAAGCCAAATACTTAGTCGCTTAGAGGAAAATAAATCTATTGCTGAGTACATTATTGATTCGATGAATTTCAAACCATCAACGTATTCAACTAATTCGAATTTAATTAAGCGAGAAGATGTCATAAAATCGATTGTTGCCATGGTTGACTATTATCATCATCCATCCACTTCCTCAAACTGAAAACAAATGAACAAAGTTGACCCAAAAATATTACTTGGCAGAATCCTTCAAAGAATGATTGATCTTGGATATAGTCAGGTTGAAGGATATAATAGATTTAATGGCATTCCAGATTTTCTTCTACCAGATTTTGGTTGAAAATTTCGGATTATATTTTTTTAATTATCGGTTTAAAATAAGTTGTAAAAGCCTCAAGGTACTCCTTAAACCAGCTGAATTGGTTTTCCCAATTGCCTCTATCTCGAATATCACCAGCTGTAGTGAGTGTCACGGCTGACTGCTTATTATCATCCATTCGATTCCATACCAGATCATTACTTACTTCTGACAACGATTGCTCCTTTCCAATTTCAAAAAGTTTGTCATAATTATCTTTAGCATTATTACCAGTAATGTTTAACCAAATACCAAGAGTATTTTCTCTAGAATTAACTGTTGCAGCTAGGTTGTAGTCACTTTTTCCAATTGCCAAATTAGTCCAATGTTGTGGTGCTGGTTTACCGGTCCTAATCTTACTTCCACTTTCAAGCATGTAATCCTTTAAGGCTTGCCAGTATTCCTGTTGGAGCAATTTAGTCTCAGTTAAATTCTGTGACGAAGCTGTTTTACGAACTGCCTTTGCCCAGTCATTTGGTTTTGACACTAAATTAAAAAGTGGAGCGGCATCTGATTCGCCAATTTTAAATAACTCAATCTCGATTCCGAAGAAGTTAAACGTACTATCGGTAATCCTGTTAAGCCAATCCAGGGCAGCTCTATGTTCTTCAGTAAACTTCTGTGCTATCCAAATAATGGAAACAGCATCAAGCCCAGCTGCATAGGTCATTAATTGACCTAAGTGAGTATGGTCTGTCTTTTCAAGTTGATTTTCAATTAGCACATAATGATTATTAGCAGTGTCAAGACACAAAATATCAGCCCGAAAAGGCCCAACATTTTCTTCTTGGCTTTGAACCTCAAGCTCGAGGTCAATTGTCTCACTGAGAAGTTCAATGTTTTCTTCTCTCGCTAACCAAGGGGTAAAGTCTGTATCTTCCTTTTTCCATTGTTCTCTTAAATCAACTTTTTCTAATCTCCCAAGTTTCATAACAGAATGATTAAGTAAGATGTAGGTATTAATATATGAATTTAATTACTGCACCCAAGTTAATATAAAAGGGAATATCATCTTATAATATTGAAAGCGAATTGCGCGTAAAATTTTGGTGATTCAACGTCATTTCAACACTTCTGCAAAAAAAATTAACCTTAGCTTGCTTAATGAAACTTAATTTGAATTGAACTTTTTTTGTGGATTGTATAATGACATAAATATATGGAAGACCACTTGTGTACAAAAATGTACATTAATCCGACAACCAATCCCAAAAACCAAAAAACAAGAACCGCTGCAAATCAATGATCTACAAGAGTTTATATTAATTTCTAGTAGTGGAGGCCAATGCATTCACCCAGGCTTTCGCAGCCAAACAAGAATTGCCTCGTCCACACTTTGTGTGACCTTCGGCGAAATCTAAAATGGAGCTATGCACCAAAATTTGTAATTATATTTACGAATTACAGACTGGAAATTAATTTCGTTATGAAATTGTTATATGAATTTTTGAAATTAATAAATCTACTGGCAACAACATCATAGTTATTACCATAGCTTATATATTGTCCTATGATGGCTTGAGTCCTTTGTTGCATATTATTGTACGCATAAATTGCACCTAGTATAAAATCGAATGACCTAAGTCTTGTATCATTCTTTGAATCATTATCTCTACATAACTGTAGTAGGGGGTCAAGCAGTATATCCTTAGTTACTGAAAATTTTAATCTCTCTTCATGTTCTTGCCATTCATACCAAATTACATCAGCAGCTTTAAGAAAACCTACAAACGATTGTTGTTCATCATTTAGGTTACGAATATCCCAACCTGTAGTAATAATTTTTACTTCATCATAGAGTTTCCTGAGACTTTCCAAACTACTATCCCACTCTGATTCATATTTATTTAAACTAGAAATATATTCCTTAAAATCTTGTGGATATCGTACTTCAATATCCCTTAAATAATCAATAGACTTATAAACATCATTTACTAATGAAAGCTCACGTCTATTTCTCCAAAATATTAGATCACTTACAAATGAAGACTTAAATTCCTTATAGGTAATTTCCTTAAATGTACTCAGATGATTAATTGTGACACTGCGTAATAAAAGACCGATCACATCAATATCCAATTCTTGAGACATTTTTGTAAAATTTTTAATTTGTTCACTTACTGACTTATTTATCTCCGATATAAGATTCAGGATATTACTGCCATTCCTATATTTTGAAATAATTGATTTAATAAAGGCTACAAATCCATTTATTATGTACCCAAGAATAAGTACTGATAAAGTAATTAGGATGGTGGCAGCCGTGTTGTCATCAATATTTAAAAACACCTTGATTGCTTCCAGCAAGTCTTTCATTTATCCCATTGTTTAGTGATACACTAATATGAACACAAACTAACAATTAACAAAATCTCATCAAATCCCAACATCGACGGAATAAACCAGTCAAGATAGATCGCAGATTAAAGAACACAGAGGATAAAGAAATTAAATAAATGTGTGAGGAGGTTATTGTTAATTTCTTCATTTATTTTCCCATTTTTAGTAGACATTGTTTTGATTATTGGGGGCAGATATGGAAGTCTGAATGAGGATCAATTTAGCCGATCCTTAAAATTCATCTTAGTGACAGTTCAAGTAGTTACTTTAGTATTTGTTTTAGTAATATATTTTGCTTGTTTGGTCAGTTTTCCTTATCTTTGATCAATGATTGATTTTAAAATTGAAAATAATGAAAAGAGATCTCATAACTGAACTGGAGGCGAGAGAGCTATTTAATCCTCACTACGAACAATTTGTAGAAATTTTTCAAAATAGCTTCGCTACATATAATTCAATGCAGAATTATCTGAATACTAAAAAGGGAGAAATATTTCACGATTTAAAAACAGTAACTAAATCTACTCTGATATGGAACTATAGTCTAAGTTGGGCAAAGCATTTTTTCAATGAAAATGAGGATATAAAATTCATTCAACATGCCAAAAATTCACATTGGTTTTGTTTTTATGATCTTGTGTATGTTAGATTCAAAAAATTAGATAATTCTTTAAAACCTTCAAACGTAAAAACAAAGAGGATAATTCAGCTGTATCAACAATCTCAGATTCCCGGATTTCCGTACAAACCAACTTTTATAGAAGCTGGATATACCACTAATAAAACTATGACTGAAATCAACAATGTATATCTCGTTTGTTGGTCACAAGGTATAAAAAAGTGGTACATAGACTTAACTCACGAAATTGATCATCAACTAGTGCTGTTTGAAAGTCCAGAAGATGCAAAGAAAAATGTACAAGGCTTAATACGAATAAGACAAGAATTTATAAAGCACAAAAAACAGTATGGCAACAATTAATCCTGATATGGTGACACTCGCAAGAGAATTGCGAGGATATTCACAAAAAGAGTTATCGCAAAAGGTTGGCATAACACAAGGGGGAATAAGCAAATTAGAATTAGGGTTAATGACCCTTAGAGAAGATGTTTTGTCAGCACTTGCAGAAGCAGTTGAATTTCCAAAAAGTTTCTTTTTTCAAAAAGAGAACTTATTTGAACCTAACCTTTACTATCGAAAAAAGTATCGGACCACAAAAAAAATATTGACAAAGGCTAAAGCTGAAATGAATTTATACAGAATTAGCATTCATCAATTTATGAAATGTGTTGACCTTGAAATGCCAGAAATACCATATTTTGACGTGGATTCAGATGGATCACCTGAAACAATTGCCTATAAATTAAGAGAGTTTTGGGGCGTCCCTAAAGGACCAATTAGGAATTTAATATCCCTTTTCGAAAGCAAAGGGATTATAGTTATTCAAGCTGATTTCGAAAATGACGATTTAATCGGGGCAGGTATGTTCACTAAAGATAAAGTGCCTATAATATATGTGAACAAATTTATGCCAATGGATAGGCAACGTTTTACGATATGCCATGAACTTTTTCACATTATAGCACACGTTTATTCATCCGTCGAGGAGCATAGAAATATTGAGAAAGAAGCGAATTTATTCGCTGGCTCATTTCTGATGCCCGCTCAAGATATCAAGCCCCACCTCTTGGGTAGACTAACGTTGCAGAAATTATCAAACCTCAAGAAATACTGGTTTTGTGCTATGTCAGCTATTTTAATTAGAGCACAGCAAATTAATGCTGTGACTCAAAGGCACGCAAAAACTTTATGGATACAAATGGGCAAACTTGGTTTTCGTAAAAGAGAACCACCAGAATTGGAGCCACCTAAAGAAACTCCAAATATTATAAAAGTAATTATTGAGACTATAAAAAATGAACTCGAATATTCCGATGAGGAAATTTACAAAATATTGAATTTAAACAAAGAGCTTGCGGTTCAAAAATTTTATGAACCTGAAAAACCAAAATTGAAGATAAGTATTGGTGGAAATATGAATATAGTGAAGTAAGAAACCGGAGGCATAACTCAACGAATAGGTTCGTGGCTTCCAGTTTTGAGTTTGACTCCAACCACCCTTATTTCTTAGTATAAATGTACTAATTTATATACATAAAATAGATTAATTATGAGTGAATCAAGACCACACAAAACAGCTAAAAGCAAAGCTGCTGGTAAAACAGAGGTTAATATCTCAAGAGGCAGGAGATTAGATTCTGCGTCCGAAAAGAGAGCAACAGAAGTAGAGCTAAGTGGTAATTTTAAGCAAGCTGTTAAAAGACTTAAAGATAGTGGTAGATCTCAAAAGGTATTGCAGACGAGAGATAATGAGATGTCAACAGCTGCAAAAGAAATGAGAAAACAAGGGATTAGTGGAACTGTAAAGAACATGGGAGGTACGCGACGTATATCTATATCTAAGAAGAAGAGGTAACTTGATCTGTAAGGTCGATACATTTTCATATCCAGGTATTTGGTATCTCCATTAGAGTACAAAACTTTCGGGTTCCGAAAAAATCGTCGATTTTTGCCTCTGGCGGAAAAGGCTCAAGAATTGGATATTTCTTTTATTTGTTTATAAATAGTTTATAAATAAAAAGCACTTATGAAAATTGATTTCATAAGTGCTTGACTTTAAGCGGTCTGTACGAGACTTGAACTTGCAACCTTCTCGAGTACAGGGAATAGGAATTCGTGGAAGTTGACCACCAAAAATACAGCCCACAGAATAAGTGATAGGACTTTGCCTGATTTCGCTTAAGCAGCCTATAAACTCAGTCCTGTTTGTCGACACATAGGGAGAAAATACCCAATGCAAAGAATACACACCAGTCATTGAAAAAGCATTATACCTTTTTCAATACATTATACACAGGAAAAATACCAATACAATTTTGTAATGTCCATCATTCACTGAAAAAACCCATGATACAACTTGGAATGCCCATTCTGTATGGAAAAATGCATTTCCCATCAGGCAATGTTCATTCTATGCCGAAAAAATGCGTTTTTCAATCGGCAATGTCCATTCTACGTGGGAAAAATGCATTCTTCGCCGGAAAAATGCATTCTTCGCTGGAAAAGTGCATTCTAGGCGGAAAAAAAGCATTCTACACTGGAAAAATGCTATCTGGACGGGAAAAATGTGTTTTCCATCTGGCAATGCCCATTCTACGTGAGAAAAATGCATTCTTAAAACGGCAATGCCCATTCTGCGCAGGAAAAATGCATAATCCATCCGGATATGTCCATTCTGCACAGAAAAAATGCATAATCCATCCGGATATGTCCATTCTGCACAGAAAAAATGCATAATCCATCCGGATATATCCATTCTGCACGGGAAAAATTGCGTTTTTCAATTTGATATGTCCATTCTACGCGGAAAAATTGCGTTTTTCAATTTGACATGTCCATTCTGGACGGGAAAATTGCGTTTTTCAATTTGACATGTCCATTCTGGACGGGAAAATTGCGTTTTTCAATT
>SDBV01006093.1_pt1 | contig 16799 bp, 17 predicted proteins | sample 2277081 | NCBI WGS metagenome assembly SDBV01 (sample SAMN10402039, study PRJNA504765) | marine sediment metagenome | isolation source: marine sediment core GS10_PC15, 223 cmbsf | place: Arctic Ocean: Southern Knipovich Ridge | collected 2010 | reverse complement strand
CTATTTAAGATTTCAATAGGCCAATTTTGAGAGGATCAATTTAAGGAGGATTGGATTTATTCAGTTATAAATACATTTGAAAATATTTTTCAACTATATCTTTCGTTTCTTTAAATTCCGAAACATTAATTAATTTATTTAGATCTTGGATTTCGGTTAATTCGCTCTTATATTTATTTTTAAAGTCTTCAGCGAATTTTTCCATTAAATTCTTCAAAATTGCATTTTTATGATTAGTTATCAACACTACTGCAAATCCAATTTCATCGTAGTTTACAATTATATCCGAATTGTCGGTTTGTAACACCTCTATTTGATCCTTTGTGTCTATAAATTCAGAGAGGATATGATTAATTCCTATTAAAATATTTCCCCAAATAGTTGAATCAATTTCATTAGTGGTAGGTATAAATTTATATGAATAAAGTAAAATTCCTGATTTATGGTAAATATTAAGATAATATATTTTTTTAGTTAATTCTAAAAACAACTCAGGTTTTTTTACCAACAATAAACATACTCCAATGATATTAATCCATAACAAAAGAATATGCAATTCCCTAAAAATTGATATTTGAAGAGTAATATATAGAATGTACATCAAGATTGGGAAAGAAAAAAATATTGTATTATTGATTAGATTTTTAATTTTCTCTTCATTCCTCGGTTTTTTAAATATTATAATGGAGATCGCGAACCAATATATCATCATGGAACCCTGAAGAATTATACCAATAATTCCAGTTATAATATTAAAAGTATAGCTTATAGAGCTATCTACTAAAAAAAATGGATGCGAATTAGAAGAGTCGATAAAAATCTGAATCGAATTAGGTGAAAAAAGTGAACCTATTAACATTCCAAAAAGTATAGTGAAGAATGCGAATGGGAAATATGGAATCTTTTTATACTCTTTTAAAAAGGTATAAATTAATGAAATCAGTATTAATTCAATAATTCCAAAAATGATAGATAGCTTCCAAAAAATAAGATTGATATTTTCAGAAAAGAATATTATGATAGAAAATAAATAAAGCGTCGAATATATTATAACAGCATTAAAAATTGTTAAAAAATATAAAACTGCAGTGTATCTTATCCCATAGTTTTGCTGATGCCGGAAAATATAAATTAAAGTATATATGCTTACAAAAAGGACACAAATATATCCAATAATTATAAATATTAAAAAAAAAATATGCATGACTTATGTTAACTATTAAAAATAATTTTGATGCTTGATTTCTACTAAAATAATTCATTTTATAATCTGTTAATGAATATAAAATACAAGTTCATAAATATAATTTTTTTTAAATACTTAATTACCAAAAAAGGAATAAGACTCTATTAAAATACTATCTATGTAATACCTTGTTTAGTTATTCTGAGTTTATTAATTCTTTATAATAAATGGTTCAAAAAATTCTGAGAGTAAACCCTTTGCATTTCTGAATTCTGAAATATCAATTAATCCGCTTAGTTTTTTCAATTTTTCTTTATTTAATGAAGTAAATTTCTTCATAAAACTTTTAACTGCATTATCTATAAAAGAATTTTTATGATTCACAGTTAACAGAAGCGCATAACCATGATTAGTGTCGTATTCAAGAATAATTTGTCGATTCTTCATTTTTATGAGATTTAGTTGATCTTTTTTATCAATAAAGTTAGAAAGAATGTGGTTAATTCCAATTAATATTGAACCTTTTATGAGGGATTCATCAGTTTCTTCTCCAGTTTCGAAATTATATGAATATAATAGAATTCCGCTTCTATGAAAAATAATAAAATCATAAATTCTATTGGTAAGTTCAATTAATAGAGAAGGATTTTTAATTAAAGTATAGGACGTAAAAAATGCACCCATTAAATAAATAGCTATATAGATATTTTTGAATATGATATTTTGAGTAATAATATAAATGGAATATAAAAAAATAATTAAGCAAAACTGAAATGTGAGAATAGTTAAAATTTCTTTTGATCTCTTATCACGAATACTCGAAAAATTTTTAATGAGATTATAGCACATCCCACCAAATATAATTAAATTAAAGCTTAATAAAAAAAATAGTAATAATAAATTTTGGAATATAAACCTATAGTAATTGCGATTCAAACTTATTTTAAAAGAATCAGAAAGAAATAATAAACCCAAAATTATCCCTATTATAAATGAATAAAGAATAATTAATAGAATTACTTTTTCTTCAAATTTAATTACAAATTTATGATTAATACTTAGCAGACTTATTGAAAATACCCAAGAAATTATTGAAATATACCATAGAATTAGCACAATATTTTTTGGTAAATAAGTTTCTGTAGATAAAAAAAAAGATGTGAAAAAAATTACGCCCATAAATAAAAAAACAAGAATATTTAAAATTATATTTAGCTTTGTGTCGAAATTATGGCGAGCTAGATAAATAGAGACAATTTGAATAATAGAAATTATTATTGAAGCTATAATCAAAAGTATAGTAGCAATCATATTTTATCTTTCTTTTAAGTTATGAATTTCTTTTTCTCTAATAAAAAAAATATAGGTTAATGTTATTTAAATATGTTTCAATTTTAAGTAAAATCCCTCCGTTTCTCATCTTCACATTTTTTCTCTTTAATTTAAGTTTTTACTAAATTCTATTAATTTAATAATAAAAAAAAAGAAATATTCTTATGATTTAGATTTAAAAAAAAACAATCAATATTTCTCCTATATGCAAGCTTTCATTGATTATTTAAAGTCAGAAAAAATTATAAGATACTTAAGAGAATTTTATAAAAAAGATGTAAATGATAATGATGAGAAGGATCACCTTAATAAAATAATTGAAAAATTCTACCAACTTGAAGTTATTGAAAAAAATATAACAAATCAGAAGGAAACTAATTTATTTAACTTAAAATTTGATATTTTCGGAAGCTTATATGAAAATACGTTAAATCATGAAGAAAAGAAAAAATTGGGTGAATTTTACACCCCCACATCAGTAGTTAATTATATTTTAGATGCTGTAGGCTATAATAATTTTAATGAAATTGAAACAAAAAAAATAATCGATATTAGTTGTGGTTCTGGAAGTTTTCTAATTCAGATAATCAGAAGATTCATATATAAATATCTTGAAATTTACAAACGAAAAAAAATTTCTGAATTAACTGTTGAAGAAGCTAAATCTGTAGTTTTCCACATTAAGGATAATATTTATGGTATTGAAATTAATCGAATTGCCTGTATTTTATGTCAAATTAATATTCATTTTGTTTTATTTGAGATTTTCAAACTCATTATAATATCAGACAAAAAATATCAATTACCATTTTTTAACATAAAAAATTATAATGCTCTATTACTTGATAATCCAGAAAAGTATGATTATGTTGTAGGAAATCCTCCTTATTTATTTATTAGAGATATTCCAGATGAACAGAGAGAAATTATTAAAAGTAGAAATTTTGAAACATTTAATGGACAATATGATTATTACCAGATTTTTATTGAACTTGGGTTAAAAATTTTAAAAAATCGGGGTTTTTTCGGTTATATTGTACCAGATTCTCTATTAGCTTTGTCAAATAGTTCATCCATTAGGAAATATATATATAATACAACAAAGATTAAGGAAATTTACCATACAGGGGCAAAATTTAATAATTCTATTGTTTCAAATATCATAATAGTTTTGCAAAAAGAGGACTATGCATTTGTTAGAAAAGAGAATCAGATTAAAATTACATCTTCAAATCAACAAGAAAAAGTAATTCAACAAATTACATTAAAAAATTGGGACTTTAAGTTCTTAATACATTTAAATAATACTGATTCCTCAATTATCAAATATTTAAATGAAAATTTTCCGATCTTAAGCGAATTGAATAAAACAAAAGGTTTCAAAGTTACATTAAATAGAGGGGTTGAATTAACTAAATCAGGAGAGATAATATTATGTGAGCAATGTAAAAAATATTTTCCACTTCCTAAAAAACAGCTAAAATGTCGAGAATGCAATATCACTTTAACAGAAGAAAATAGAGAAAAGATAATATATGATTCTATTCCAAATGACGCTGGAAAAGATTATAAACTATTTCTATATTCAATCAACAGATATCAAATAAAACAATATAAGTATATTGATATCTCCAAAATTGGAATAAACTATAAAAACTTTGAGAATTACGAAGATCGTATAATAATAAGACAAATAAGCCAAAACAACTTGATATGTGCCACTTATGATAATAATCTTTCTCTGACCTCTCAATCTTTTTACAATTTGAAAGTGAATGAATCTCCTATTTCTGAATTTAATAATCTCTACTTATTAGGTATTATTAATTCAAAATTGTTATCTTATTATTTCATTAAGTCATTTGGTTCATATAAAAAATTGTTTCCAAGAATCTTAATTGAAAAAATTAAAAATTTTCCAATAAAAATTCTTTATTCTTTCAATGAAAAGGAAAAAGCTAAGGAAATTATAAAACATGTTAAAATATTGTTAAAAAATGTCAAGAAAACTGAATGTAGACAAAGAAAAATAGATTCATTAGTTTTTGATTTATATCAAATTTCAGATAAGAAAAGAGAATATATTTGGAATTTTATGAAATCTTTAGTTAACTAATTATTAGAGAGTAAAAAACTCATAAATAGTGAAGAATAAAAAAAATTGCTTTATTTATGATTGAATCAATTTATTTTCTTAGAATTATATGTTTTTAAAATCTTATCCCATTTTTCAGCAAGTTCAGTTAAATTTGTTCTTTTAAATAATTTAACTGCTCGATCTAAGATTTTAGCAATATTTTCCTCATATTCTCCAAGATCCATGTTAGGAACTTTAAAGGAACTATCTTCTATCATGAATTAAAATAAGTAGAAAAACAGATATAAAATACTATAGTATGGAGATATCTTCTAAAATATGATTTAAATATTATTCCAACTATCAGTTGAATTCTTACAATAACCTCTAAATACTTATAAAAATTTAAAAAATCAGAGAGAACTGAGTTGTGCACTACCTGGTGACGTATGATAATTATATTGAAGCGTAAGCGTGTTTTAAGGACCTTGAAAGAATATTATGAACTAATTTTAATGTGATTTTCTTACTTGAAGCTTTTATAAGATTAGTTATTATCAAAAAATCTTTTTTTTTGTTTTTCTAAGTTTTAACAATTACCTATATTTATATTTTTTAAGCATATTATAATTATAATTTAGCTTATAAAATTCTTTAAAATGTCGGTACTACCTAGTTTAAAAATCCTTAAAGTTATTATAAAAAATTACATTAAAGAACTTGATAATCTTTACGCAGTAGCTATCTGCGACCGTGATGGGTTCATCATCGCTTCAGAGTTCAAGGAAGGGGAAATGAATGAGGAAGAATCTGATTCGATAATAGGAGCAATTTCAGCAATTCTAGATAATTATGTTGATAGAATAAAAACAGAGTTTGGGACTGAGGGTAATTTTTTTAATATTACAGAAACAGGAGATAAAAAGTTTGCCTTTTGTTCACAGGGACCGAATTCTATTTTAACCACAGTCGCCAACCAAGACATAACTGATATTGAATTAAGGGTTTATTCAGAACACGTAGCTGGGAAAATTGAATTAGTTTTAGATGGAAATGAGGAGGTCTCACCACGAATTCCTGAGATAATTAAAGCTTTGGCAAAAACACGTGGAGGTGCCCTTCCTAAAATGGGAGGAGAATACTCGAATAAGTTAATATTAACTGGAGATTATTCCGTTGGAAAAACCTCATTAATAAAACGATTTGTCGAAAATACATTTGGCAAAGATTATATCTCAACACTAGGAGTACAAATAAGTAAGAAAACAATTAATCTAAGTGATACAACTATAATGAATTTTATAATATGGGATATAGCTGGTCAAATCACTCAATTAGCGACATATAGAGGGAAGTTCTATAATGGTGCGAATGCTGCATTTATTGTTATAGATAGAACTCGCTCTGGTAACTTGAATAGCATCGAAAAGTGGTATAATGATATTAAAAAATCAATCCCAAAAAATATTCCTCTTGTAATAGTTGGAAATAAATCAGATTTAACGGATCAAATAGTTATCACTGAGGAGGAGATTAAAGAATTTGCTAAAAAGTTTGATTTCCATTATATTCTTACTTCTGCAAAAACAGGCGAGAATGTTAATGATGCTTTTTTATATATTGCCTATAGAGTTATTGAATTGCTTTAATCTTTTAAACAAAAACTTTTTTAACACTTCACCTTCTCTTAAATATTAGAAAAACCATTTTAAATTATACTTAAAAAATTTTAAAATAATAATAGGAGGTCAAAAAAAGATTGTTCTAAAGGTGCAATTCAATGACATAATGGCAACTTGAAACGCTGCTGGTTATCTGATGGGTTTTTCAATAAAAGAACTAAAATATAAAGAAAAATACTTAATATATCTTACTGAACAAGAATTAGCTGGTCCTTGGTTTAGTTTTAAATTGGAGAGCAAAAAAATCGGCACAATTCCAATTGTTTTAAAAAATATCGAACCAACTCCAATATATAATATGGTTAATAGCCGAATGGGATCTACGATCAATAGAATTACATTAGATTTCAATATTTCAGATTATCTCAAAAAAATGATTAAAGAAAAAAAGCTGGAACCTATTCTATTAAGAAAAAAGGAATTTGTTCGATTATATATCGATATTTTTAACCGTCCCCAAGTGCCGTATATTAATACTTTTTTCACAATGAAAAATATCTCACATTTTGACTTAAAAGATTTTTCTATATATTTCATATTTGATTTTGATATAAATGGACTTGAAGGATATGATAATGATTTATGTGGATACGACGAACAATATGATATAATTTATCAATATGACGATTCTGGTTTACATGGGGGATTTTCCCCTATTTCTAAATCAACTTTTTACGAAACATGTTTAACAAAAGATTTCAAAATCGATATGGAAAGATTGAATCTATCTAACACTTTATACAAAGGAAAAGGAGAAATATTATCTGCTTTACAGATTGAATTTAAAACTTTAGAACCTGATCAGTCATTTCAAACGGCATTAATTATTTCTGGTGGTCTTAATAAAGAAGAACTCATCCAAAATATAAAAGAAGGAAAACATAGCGCGATGAAACATTTATACCAAGTGAATAGATCTGTCAAGTCTGAGCAGCGAAATCTACAGGAAGAAGCATTTATAAAATTAAATAAGCAGCAAACAGAAGATTGCCAGTGAAAAAAATCTATTATGATGATTCAAATAAAAAATCCCTTTTTGGAAAGTTATTTGATGAATCCTCTGCTCGAGTTTAGATTTAATGAAAAATCATATAAAAGATTTAAGAAATTAAAAAGAATAATAAAGAAGCTAAAAAACTTAACAAAATCTTTTATAAGTACTACCGTTGGCTTATTATCTTTCCCTAAACAATTTTTTATCGGTTTAGTAAAATCAGAAAAAAGTTTTAATTATTTGAGTTAAAGTAAATTACTTTTCTCTATAAATATTTTTTATTTTTAATTTTACACTCATAGTTCAAATCATTTTTAATAAAACGAAATTTTTGATATATTATAGATCATTATCGCATATTAAAAAAAACAGAGAAGTTTGATGAATTTTTCCAAATATATTAAAAAGTATGTTCCCAAGATCAATAGCGAAATTAAATTAATTTGGGAGAATAAACAAAATAATACAAATAATCTTTTTCTTAAAGAATATTATGCAGAATTACAGGACTTTTTTCTTTCAGGAGGGAAAAGAATACGACCATTATTAACTATCGCAACATACAACGCTTTTGAAGCAGAACCAGATGAAAAAATTATACTTCCTAGTGTTGGTATAGAATTTCTTCATAATGCCTCATTAATTCACGATGATATTATTGATAAAGACGAATTTAGAAGAGGGAAACCAACTTTTCATTTTAGATTTATTAATTATCATAAAAAACATAACTTGAAAAAAATGAGTGGTATTGACTTCGGAAATTCAACAGGTATAATTGGAGGAGATACTTCATTTTTAACTGGATTAGAAGCATACCTTTTCAATAATTTTGCGAGAGATTTAAATTTAAATGCGATCAATCTCTATAAAAATGCGTTTATAGAGATTGCTAATGGTGTATTAATAGAATTAGACATGATAAATCAAAAAAATCTAACTATTTCAGATTACATTAACATGATAGGCCTTAAAACTGGTGCTTTAATTGAAAAGGCAATTTTAATAGGTGCTAATTACGCAAATATTGGTGTTAAATTTAATAATGAACTTTCAACTTATGGAAAAAATCTTGGAATTATTTTTCAGATAACCGATGATATTTTAGGAACTTTTGGGGATGAGAATGTAACAGGTAAAGGATCAGATGGTGATATTAGAGAAGGCAAAAAAACATGTTTATTAATAACAGCTCTAAATTCGTTAGATAATTCGAAGAAGAATAGGTTAAATAAGCTAATTGAAAATTCCGAAATATCTAATGATGATGTAATAGAAGTAAAAGAATTATTTCGAGAAGCTAATGTCATTGATTCATGCAAACACCTAGCAGATTCATACTATCAAGAAGCTAGAACATCTTTGGATCATTTAAAATCTGAAATTAGGGGATCTGAAGCAGAATTCTTTGAAAATATATTGGATTTTGTAGTAAAGAGAGATTTTTAAGAATGAAAAAATTATTTTCTACTACTATTTTTTGTTTAATATAAGAAATTCATAGGAGTTTTGGAAAAACTCAAGTTTAAATAAAAGTAATATTGTAAAGAGTTTGTAAAAGAAGCAAATATACCGATTAAGTGAAAAAACTACGGCAGATAAAGAAGAAGAACATATTGAATATGATATTTTAATCATAGATGACAGTAAATACATCATAGATTTTCTAACAAAAATTATAAAACTTAAAGGATTTACATGCAGAGCTGTTGATACAGTTCCAAAAGCAATGGAAGAGTTAAATATTCACAAACCGAAATTAATATTTCTAGATGTAAATCTTCCAGATTCAGATGGATACGAATTTTGTAGGATGTTGAAATCAAATGAAAAATTTAACAAGATCTTGGTTTATTTTTTTACAGGAAATCCTGAATCTGAAGTTGCTGTAAAAGCACTTGAGACAAAAGCTGATGGATATTTAACAAAACCCTTTGATTTAACAGATTTTGACGAGATTTTTGAACATTTAGACTCAAATAATGATAGTTGAAGGGTAGTAGTGTTAAAATATTCTACTTTTTTGATAATTAATTCATATTGTTAATTCTATAATTCTAAATAGAAAAAGGTAAGAATTAAAAATCATAAAAAGAATTATTATTCTCATTAATATGAATTATCTTTAAATTAAATTAATCTTTCTTCATGGGGAAGGGAAGGGAGGAAACCCGAAATAAACCGAGGAAATTAACCGAAATGTTGGTTGCGATTACAGGAGCTTCTGGAGTTGATTTAGCGATTAAACTTCTAGAAACTCTGATGGAAAAAAAAATTGATGTTGAATTAGTCATTTCTAAAAATGCTGAGAAAATAATCTCAATTGAAACTGATTATCAAATCTCAGAGATTCGCAAATTAGCGAAAAAAATTTATGATATTAAAGATTTATTAGCAGCTCCAGCAAGTGGATCATACAAAGGAAATTTATCTATGATTGTTATCCCATGTTCAATGAAATCACTTTCAGCAATAGCAAATGGATATGGAAGTAATTTGATCACTAGGGCAGCGGATGTAATGATAAAAGAAAAGAGAAAACTCATACTTGTTGTGAGGGAAAGCCCCTTAAGTGCAATTCATCTCAAAAATATGCTCAAATTAGCTCAGTTAGGTGTTGTTATTTTACCTCCCATCCCGTCTTACTATATAAGACCAAAAAGTGTGGAAGAACTCATTACATTCACAGTTGGAAGAATACTAGATCAACTTGGAATAGAGAGTAATATAAAAAGATGGGGAAATTCTTGAATTTCTCCTCCCTTAAGTAAATTAAACGTAGGCGTTTTTTGAGCACTCAAGATAAAAAGATTTTATTATAATTTTTCAATCAAGACTGCTTTATCACTAATTTTTTCAACCAATTCGGCAAATTGAAAGCGAAATAAAATAGAATTGAAGAACCAATCAAAAAAATTAAAGCTAATAATCTAACAATAGGAACTTCGAAAAGGGTATCTATAATTGAGCCAAATGCCCAAACTATTAAAGCCATAAAGAGTAATTTTCCTCTTAATCTGACTTCCAGGTTTACTGATTTTAAAGATTTTTTAGCAAAAAGACTCCCAGTGATAATTGCAATTGAAACTAAATAAGATACTATAAAAAGGCTCCATTCTGTATCAATTGAGGTTGTTATTTCTCCAATTAACTCTGGATTGATAAACAATAAGGTAAGAAATATTAATTCAAATATTGAGCCATATATGAGGAAAATCATTTGAATTAATATTTTTTGCTTTTCTGCTAATATAATACCGAATGCTGTTATCCATATTAAGATGAACCATGGAATTAATGTTACTCCGATTAAAAAATAGAGGATTTCAGGAATTTTTTTTGTTGTAATAAACTCGTACAAAAACGAAATACTAGCTGCCAGATAAAGCGTTGATAATCCTATCCATGTTAAACCAACATAGACATAAACAATATTTTTATCTTTACTATACTTAGAAATGAGTTTAAGGTCATTTCAATACTTTAGTTCTTACTTAATTTAAATCATGTCTTTTTCAAAAATATTGAATAATTTATGAAAGTTTGATTTTTATATTACTAAATCTTATAACAATATATTTATTGCTTAATTCTATTATGTAACATTATATTTTATGGTAGGTACAATCTATCATTTTTAAAATAATTTATTTAATTCAAAAGAAAACTTGTATTCTAAAAGGTAGAGTAGTTGAAAGTGCTCCAAGATATTTGGATACTGGAAAAATCAGGAATTGTAGTTTTTCATAGAGTGTTTGATGAAGTTGTTTCTCCTCAACTATTTGGAGCTATGATGAGTGCTTTAAATATGTTTGCAGAACAATTAACCGAAGGAGGATTGTCAAATTTCGAATTAAATAATAAACGATTCACTTTAATCAAAAAGAGCGAACTTCTTTTTATTGCAAATTCTTCTAAAGATGTAAATCAAAAAAGAACAAATAAAGAATTAGGAAAAGTATCAAAAAAATTCCTTAAACTTTATTCAGATAAATTAAAAAGTTTTAAAGGAGAAATCGGTGCTTTTTCTGAATTTAAAGAAATAATCAAAGATACCTTAGAAGATAAGACAGGATAATTTTGGGAGGGCCTTCTAAAATAATATTATCTAATTCTAATCATCATTATAGTAATTTTAATATCTGGAGTTTTTCAACTTGTGTTTTTACTTTAAATCTTTATAATTTTCAAGATGAATAAAGCCTAGTGAATTTATTATCATTGTTTAATTATATTAATTCTAAATAGAATAAACAATCTAGAAAAATTATGAAGCATTTTGATATTGTTGTCATAGGTGCAGGCCCAGGAGGTTCGATTGCTGCTAATGTAGCTGCTGAAAATGGATACTCGACATGCTTAATTGAAAAAGAGGAGCTTAATGAGAAAGGCCGATATAAAGCGTGCGGCGGAGCTTTAGCTTGGGAATTGATTAAAAAAATTAATTACCCTGAAGAAAAAATAACTCGAGTAATTGAATCTTTAGAATTACATCATATAGATGGTGAAGATTTTTCTAAAAAGGGAAAAGGAGCTTTAGTTTGGCGGAGTACTTTTGATAAATTTTTGACTGATATGGCTATAAATAATGGAGCTATATTAAAAGAAAAAGAAGCTATGATTAATATAGAAAAACTTAACGGCTCTTACCAGATTATAACTAAAAATGATATCTACACCGCAAAGTATGTAATTGCGGCAGATGGAGTTACTTCTCGCACTTTAAAGTTGTTAAAGTGGCCTTATTTCGAGAGTTCCAACTTAATCTTAACGATTACTAAAGAAATGAAAACTTCAAAGTTATATATTAATAAAATTCTAGGTCATGATAAAGTTCACTTATTTTTTGGTGTTGAAAACCTTATACCTGTTGGATATTCTTGGTTATTCCCGAAAAACGAGACTATTACAGTAGGATGGGGTAATCAAATAAATTTAGTTAAAAATTCAAAAGTAGAATTTAATAAATTTATAAAACTTCCATTTGTTAAAGAAGCCTTAAAAGGTTCTAAAATGGAAGTTTTTAAACCACATTTGATTCCCGTTGGATTGAGACCTCAACTTTATGAAGATAATGTATTTGCTGTTGGAGATGCAGGAGGGATTGTAGATCCAATAAGTGGAAAAGGTATTCCTTATGCCATGATGTCAGGCCAATTCGCAATCGAAACGATTAAAAAATGTGAAGAAAAAGATAGACTAGATAAATTGGGTTATGATTACGAGAGAATTCTAGATAAGAAATTTCTCAAAGTGTTAAAAGCAAAAAGAATAGCGCGGGATATAATTTTTCAAAATGATGAAAATTTAAAGAAATTTTTAGGATTATGGGAAAAATATCGGTCGTCCCAAATAGTCTTACAAAAAATGATCTAAACCAATTATATTTTTATATGGTTTACAATAACCACTCAAAATTTAAAAACCATTATTTAGCAGGATGGAAGTAAATTTATCTGTTATAATTATTGGTTTAACCAACGATAGAGTTCCCCGAGAATAACATATTTTTTTTTATTACCTTTTAATTCGCTAACATTTCTAAGATTCATTAACCATAAGCTCGATTGTAATTCATTTTTTAACGTCTGTATTTCTTTAATTGTGTTAGAGATCTTATTAGTTTTTATGTCTTCCCATGCAGATAGAAGAAATTTATAAGCAAAACCGCTTAGATCTGCTCCTAGAGCTATTGATTTAGCGATGTCTATACCGGTTTTTAAACCACCAGTAGCGATAATTAATTTCTGAGATACACTTCTTACATTTAGTACGCTGATAGGAGTAGGTATCCCCCATTCCCTAAAAACCTCCGCAGGATTTCGTGAATACTTCTTATTATCATAATTATTACGTTTAGCCTCTATAGCTGCAAAACTAGTTCCCCCCGTTCCTCCAACATCAAATCCGTCAAAACCGAGTTCTTCTAACACTAAAGCTAAATCTCGATTAAAACCAGTTCCTACTTCTTTTACTATTATCGGAATATCAATGTTCTCCCTTATTTTTTCAAAATTTGTGCGAAAATTTTTATATGAAATATTTCCTTTATCTTGGACTAATTCATGCAAAGCATTAACATGAATTGCCATAACGTCAGCTTTTATCATCTCTATACATTTATGAAAATCATCTACTTCAAAGTCATACTCGCTAACCTGTCCTATACCAATATTTCCAATTATAGGTATATTAGGTGCAACTTCTCGTGTAATTTTGAATGAATCCATTAAAGTAAGATCTTCAATTGCAGCTCGCTGGCTTCCAACGCTCATTATAATATTTTCTTCTTCTGCAGCTTTTGCTAAGATCTCATTAACTTTTTTAGAAATTGGATGCCCTCCCGTAATTGCCGAAATACAAATAGGAGCGGAAATATTTTTATCAAAAAAATTTACTGAAAGATCAATCTCTTCAAAATTTATGTCTGGAATTGGATAATGAATCAATTTAATATTCTTAAAATAATTTTTAGAGTGTTGCACATCATACTCTAAAGGTATCTTAAGATGTTCTATTTTTCTATCCATTATCTCTTTAGATTGATCCGATTTAGGCACTTTATCCATCTTTTTTTTTATCATTTTTCATACATAATAGTTACGAGTTAATTAATACATTTGTACAATTTATCTCTTTATTTTTTAATGATTTATAGATATATCTCTCTTTTAATCCATTTAATAATTGTACAGGAATATTAAATTTACATATCTTTTTAATGATATTAATTTTACTTACAATTCCACCAGTCACATCTATCTTTTGTTCAAAATCTGCTAAATCTAAGCAATCTAAATCATTCAAATATACTTTTTCAGCCAATTTTGCTGATTGTTTTGTACTTTCTTTATCATTAATAAATATTCCGTCAGTTTCCATTACGAAGATGACTTTTGAGATAGGATGTCTTTTTAAATTTTCACATAACTCAAAAATAATCTGATCTCCCGAAATGATAGAGAAAGAGCCTCGTTTATCAAGAATGATGTCTCCATATAGAATAGGCAAGATATTAAGATCTAAGGCGGTTTCAATAATCTCAATAGATTGAGTTGAGATACTATAAGAATCTTTAATAAAAATGCTAGAAGCTTGAATTGATAAGGTTGGATATTTACTTTCTAAAAATAAATTAATTACATAAGAATTGAATTTATTCATTGATTGATGAGTTTCAGTAAGTCCAAGAATTTGATTTGGAATAGATGGGTTTAATCCTTCAAAAATACTATATTTCTTTGCTAAAGGATGACCAAACGAGCCACCTCCATGAATCAAGATTAATTTTTCATTGGCTTCAATTATCTGTTGAACTGCGTTTTTAACAACTTCTTCTCTAATAGAAAAAGGTTTATTTTTATCAGTTAATAAACTTCCGCCTAACTTTAATAGAAATACTTCATTATTTTTTTTCAATTTGAATTCTCTCATCCAATCATGGTTTTCCAGGCATCATATCCTTCTTTTTCCACAGCTTTGGCAATACTTTCTTGTATTTCTTCATTTTCAGCTATTGCAATAACTAGACCACCTCGCCCTGTCCCTGTTAATTTACTTCCAATTGCTCCATTATTTAAGGTTACTTCAACCAATTTGTCATTAACTTCTCCAGAAACCGTGATTTTTTGGAGTAATTTGTGGTTTTGGTTCATTAAATTACCTATAATCATAATATCCCCTTGAATTAAAGCTTTTTTTGCGTCTTCTGCTAAAATTTTATATTCACTAAAAATTTTTTCAAATTTTTCAAGATTTTCTTCCTTCAAATGACGAACGTCAGCAACTACTTCTGCGGTGGAGGCTGTTATTCCTGAATTTGCAATTACTAACGGTATTTTTTTTGGTGTTTGTAGAAGATCCATAGTATTTTTTGTCCCACTTAAGTTTTTTACAAACCAAATTAAACCACCATAAGTAGAAACAGTGTTATCGATACCTGAAGGAGTTCCATGGTACGCTTTCTCTCCTTCATACGCAGCTTCATTTATTTTTTCATTGTCCAGATTAAGATTAAAGCTATCGTTTAAACCACGAGCTAGAGATGTACATTGAGCAGCTGAAGCTCCAACTCCACTTGCAGCAATTAAATCACCAGTAAAAGTTATTTCAAGTTTTTGATTTTCTGTGTTTATTTTTAAATAATTAATTACATTTGTAACTGATTGCATTGCCTCACTGTATTTCTTTTTTTTATAACCGGGCGTAGCGGGTCTCTGATCATCAACAGTCCAGCCATTCCCGTTAACAACTTTAACATCTGCGATTGTAGAAGATCCTAATGCCGATGCGATTGCTGGAAGACCATAGACTACAAAATGATTGCGTCTACTACCGAAATAGGAAGTAAAATTCGCCAAAAAGAATGGTCTTTCCATATCCCTTCCCTACGCCCATTTAACTTACCTCCACAGTTCCTTCAGAACCGTTAACAATGATTCTTTGCCCAGTTTTTATGTTATTAATATCAATTTTGTCCACACAGGGAATTTCACTAATAATACAGCCTACGGCTATGATAGTATCAATTTCTTTATTAACAATAGCTGCCGGTGCCATTTTATTTTTCTTCATTCTATACATTGTATATGAACCAACAGTCGAACCTTTTCCAGTCGGAAAAACTAAAATCTTTCCTGTTATAGACTGACCTTCAAGTTCATGTCCAACTTCAACCACCTTACCCGTATCTGGATCAACTCCTCCATAAAATGAAATTCCATCTTTGGTTACAATTGCTTCTGCTTCAACAATCCCCTTATAAATCTTTCTTCCTTCTAATTTCATTTTATCGCCTCTTTGACACATTCTTCAATTGTGTCAATTTTTACTTTAAATTTATTTTTTGCTCTACCATAATAACATGCTTTTGCAGAATCCACCATTATTCCTTTAAAACGTCCTTTAATTGGAGCTACAACGCAACAAGTATCCGCTGCAAATTTTGCTCCAGCATCTTCAATAATCTTTGAATAACCAACCTCATCGGCAATTCTTTTTGTAGGTCGAGCAGTAGTAATCCAAAACTCTTTTTTAACTTTCACCCCCTCTAATAGGCTAGCAATCTTTGCAATTTCGTGTAATGATGCATGAGGACAGCCAATACTAACAAAATCAATTTCGATATCATCATCTATAAGTTCAGCACGAGTTTTTTCCAATTCATTATGATTAATTTCAAGAACAATATCGCTTGGCAAGGGGTAATTATTATACTCTGGTGTGATTCCCTCCATATGAAATAACGCAACCCCCCCATACGTCGCAACAGAAGCACAAAAAGATTTGAGTTCCTCAACTGACGCGGTAGGAATGCCATTTATATAAGGTATTTTCTTTCCTAATTCAACTAATTTATCTCCAACAAATTTCCCTAGAACGCCAAATTCGTCAGTACCTTTAACCGAAACATTTACTTTAAATAAAACCTGCCCATGGCGATTTTTTTCCAAATGGTAACCATATTTAGGTGTTTTTCCGGTTAAGGCAGAAGCTAAGGCACTGGGACCTCCCTCACGATTAGTTCGA
>SDBV01006092.1_pt1 | contig 16801 bp, 15 predicted proteins | sample 2277081 | NCBI WGS metagenome assembly SDBV01 (sample SAMN10402039, study PRJNA504765) | marine sediment metagenome | isolation source: marine sediment core GS10_PC15, 223 cmbsf | place: Arctic Ocean: Southern Knipovich Ridge | collected 2010 | reverse complement strand
CCTGTACAGTGCCCTGGATCATGAGGACAGGGGCTACTTGTGGCTATCGATGGAGGTCTTTGACGAGGTCAAGAGCATAGATGTGGGGAGGATAATAGTGAAGATCCTCGCAAAGCTCAATGAGGCGTTAAAGAACCCTTTCACGTATATGATAGAGACATTTGGAAACGGCCAGGCATACAGGTTATCCAGGACAGCAGTAGAGTGGGGATACACCCACGCCGAAACATGGAGCAGTGACATCGAGTTCATCAAGCACCTAGCCAACAACCAACTCAACACACCGGGGATTCAATGAAAAAAGTTATTTCTAAACCAATAGAAAAACACGCACGCACCATCACTCTTCCCATGCCCCAAAACTGCGATAAATGCGGACCCACCAACATCAAAATACTCGGCCACAGACTAAACAAACTAACCAAAATAACCATACGTTGTATGGGATGCGGAAAACCACTCCACATAATCGAAACCCATGAATAAAACATTCACCGTGTACCTCGCCTTCATATTATTCACTGAATACGTAACCCTGTTTGTTAACCAGAGCTACGGACTATTCCACTACATCTTCATCCTAGCCACAATCCTAACCCTTTTCAGCATAAACCCCGACGAGAACCCACTGCTCTACCTCAGCCTAGCAATCGCCCCAATAATTAGGATAATCAGCCTCACAACCCGAGGGCAAATCGTATCCGATATCCTCCTGATCCTCCTGCTAGCATCGAAAGAAATGGTAGACACAGACTCAAGACGGAGCCTTCAGATCCTCGGCAAAACACTCACCAAAGTCATAGCCCCATTACTCATCTCATTCACCCTAAACATCACAAACATCCTAGGACTCCTCTAATTGCTCATCAGAGACTTGCGTTTTTAATGTATAAATATCAAAAGATTGCTGTCGTCGTTCCAGCCTACATGGAAGAGGAATTAATCGGGGAAACTCTTTCAGGAATGCCCGAGTTTATTGATAAAATATACGCGGTTGACGATGGCTCTTCAGATGGGACTTTCCAGATAATTCAGATGATGACCGAAAAAGACACTAGGATTATCCCTGTAAAGGTTACAAAAAATGGGGGAGTCGGAGCTACAATAGTCACTGGCTACAAGAAGAGCCTCGAAGACGAGATAGATATTACCGTTGTCATGGCTGGGGATAATCAGATGGATCCAGCCTACTTACCAGATATCTTAGCTCCTATAGTTGAAGGAAGAGCCGATTATACTAAGGGAAACAGATTACTAAATTCAGAATATAGTAAGGGTATGAGCAGGTGGAGACTTTTCGGAAACACGATTTTGACTTATTTAAACAAGATTGCTTCTGGCTACTGGCACGTGTCAGACCCTCAGAACGGCTACACCGCGATATCAAGACGAACTCTGGAAAGCATTGACCTTGACTCGATATATCCCTGGTATGGCTACCCAAATGACATGCTTATCAAACTGAACGCTTATGGATTCAGGGTCATCGACGTCCCCCACCCTGCAAGATACGGAACCGAGAAATCCAAGATAAAGTACGGCAAATATATTGTCAAGGTCTCCTTGTTACTGCTGAGAGGCTTCTTATGGAGACTTTGGATGAAATACATCCATATAGACAAAAGTGAGAGCAAATAAACTTGGATAAAAAAACGCAAAAAGTTAGAAATTGTTGCAGGTGTATTTTGGATGCGACTATTCCCGGCATCCAATTCGATGATAGAGGAGTATGCAGTTTTTGTCAAGCTCATGATAGACTAGAGGAACAATTTCCATTAGGACACTTGGGAGAACAAAGATTATCGAAATTAATAGATAAAATTAAGTCCAAGGGAAAAAATAAAAAATATGACTGCGTTGTTGGAATCAGCGGAGGAACAGATAGTACTTATTGTTTGTATATGACTAAGAAATTGGGATTAAGACCCCTAGCTGTCCATCTCGATAACGGTTGGAATACAAAGATAGCAACCATCAATATGGAAAATGCCTTAGCAAAACTTGACGTTGATCTTCGAATAATTAAATGTGATTGGGAGGAATTCAAGGACTTACAGATATCTTTCTTAAAAGCATCTGTTCCCGATGCAGAAATACCAACTGATCTCGCGATTCTTTCCATCCTATACAAGGTTGCAGCTGAAGAAAATATAAATTATGCAATTATCGGTCACAGTTTCAGGACTGAAGGAATGACCCCTTTAGGATGGATGTATGCCGATGGAAGATACATAAAAAGCGTCAATAAAATATTTGGAAGTAGAAAGTTAAAGAGCTACCCCAACCTAACAATGTTTGATTTATTATATTATGTCTTTATCAAAAGGATACGTATGGTGCATCTTCTAGATAATATCAATTATCATAAAGAAAAGACTATGCAAATATTAGAGAAAGAACTTAATTGGACCTATTATGGAGGTCATCATTTTGAATCCACATATGCCAGATTTGTTATTCATTATATCTGGAAGAAATTCAATATCGATAAAAGAAAAATAGAGTTCTCTACCCTTATCCGTTCGGGACAAATGGATAGAGAGGAAGCATTACAGAAGTTAAAGGAACCACTTGCTGAAGACAAGAAACTGGTAAAATATTGCATTAATAAGTTGGGGCTTAGCGCAAAGGAATTTGAAGAAATAATTTCTTCCACCCCAAAAACATTCTTAGATTACAACACATATTATCCTACCATTAGAAAACTCAAACTTCCTATTCAATTAGCATGTAAACTCGGTCTACTTCCCCAAGTATTTTACGAAAAATATTTCACATTCTAAAGGAAATTAAAATGAAAATAGTTGTTGACATAAATCATCCAGCCCATGTCCACTATTTTAAAAATTTTATTTGGGAAATTACTGAAAGAGGACATCAAATACTAGTCACGGCTAGTGAAAAAGATGTCTCATATAAACTATTAGACGCATATAGAATTCCTTATATTAAAATAGGCAACTATGGAAAATCGATTTATCAAAAATTCATTAATATTCCTATCCTAGATTACAAGATGTATCTGGCTGTTAAGAATTTCAATCCTGACCTTTTTCTTGGATTTGGCTCGATTAGAGCGGCTCATATTTCGACAATATTAAGAAAACCTTGTATCAATTTAGATGACTCAGAACCTTCTCCTCAAGAACATCTACTATATGTACCTTTTTCAAATGTGGTTATTACCCCAACATCTTTTAGAAAGAATTTTGGTCGAAAACACATTCGTTGTAATAGCTATATTGAGTTAGCTTATCTTCATCCAAATTGGTTTAGACCAGATTCTAATATATTGGAATTGATGAATATCGGTAAGAGCGAGAGATATACTCTTATACGCTTTGTTTCATGGGGGGCTTCACACGATATAGGACATCATGGAATAATTGATAAGATCAATCTTGTCAAGGAGATGGAGGAATATGGACCCGTCTTTATATCTAGTGAAAAAGAGTTAGGTGGCTACTTAGAAAAATTCCGTTTATCAATCCAACCTGAAAATCTACATAGTTTATTAAATTATGCTAACCTGTTCATATGCGACGGACAGACAATGACGACAGAAGCAGCAATACTTGGAATCCCCACAATTAGATGTAATTCATTTGTAGGTAAAACTGATATGGGTAACTTCATAGAACTAGAACAAAAGTATGGTCTTATTTACAATTACAGAAACATGGATGATGCATTAGTTAAGATAAAGGAACTTTCTTCAGCCAAAAATCTCAAGAAAACATGGCTAAAGAAACGGGATAAACTCCTCAAGGATAAAATAGATATGACGGCCTTTCTCGTTGATTTTGTCGAAAACTATCCGCATGTGCCTAAATGTATAAAATCGTAACAGTTGTCGGTGCAAGACCGCATTTTATTAAGATGGCTCCAGTTTCAATGGAACTAACTAAAAATAAAATCGAGGAAATCGTCATTCATACAGGTCAGCATTACGACTATGAGATGAATGAAATCTTCTTTGATCAACTGAACATCCCAGAGCCAAATTATTATTTGAAAGTTGGTTCTGGGACTCATGGTTATCAAACGGGCGAAATGCTCAAAAAAGTAGAGGAAGTATTAATCAAAGAAGCGCCAGATATGGTTTTAGTTTATGGCGATACAAATTCTACCCTAGCTGGCTCTCTAGCCGCATCAAAACTTCACATCAAAATAGGCCACATCGAAGCTGGTGTAAGGAGTTTTGATAAGAGAATGCCAGAGGAAATTAACAGAATCTTGACCGACCATGTTAGCGACTTGCTCTTCGCACCTACAGAAACAGCAGTAATAAATCTATATAATGAAGGTTTGGAAAAAGGTGTTCACTTCACTGGCGATGTTATGTATGATTCCTTTCTTGATAACATCAAAATTGCTGATGAAAAATCAGATATTCTGAAAACTTTAGGAATAACGCCTAAAGAATATTTGCTTGCTACCGTTCATAGAGCCGAAAATATGGACAGGGATAAATTAGAGAATATCCTAGATGCCTTTATCGAAAGCGGAGAGCAAATTGTTTTTCCTGCCCACCCAAATACTGTAAAGAATCTGAAATCGTATCTGTTGTATGATAGACTTCAGGCTCATAGTCTGGTTTTGTTAATCAAACCAGTTGGCTATTTAGACATGCTAATTTTAGAGAAGAACGCGAAGAAAGTCCTAACAGACTCTGGAGGTATCCAAAAAGAAGCATACTTCTTGAAAGTTCCCTGTATTACATTGAGGGATAACACAGAGTGGGTTGAAAGTATCCATGATGGCTGGAATATCTTAGTCGGTGCAGAAAAAGAACGGATTTCAAGAGCGATCAGAAAGTTTGAACCTAACCGTGAAACTTATTCTTCAAAATTTGGAGATGGGAATGCAAACAAAAAGATAGTAAAAATAATGAGAACAGCAATTGGTAAGTAAAATATCAGAATATAATCGCGTGCGATGGAAAAAATATCTAGCCATAACTCCAGCACATAATGAGGAAGATATGCTAACCGATCTTGCTAAAGATATGATTAATCAATCAATAAAGCCTGTTTTATGGGTTATAGTTGATGATGGAAGCAACGATAAAACTTGGTTAATCGTAAAGGGTCTTGAAAAACAATTTTCATGGATCAAAGGAATCAAGTATAAATCCGAATCGAGTAATGAATACGCCCATGAAAGATATAGTAGGGTTGTTAGGAATGGGTTTAATTATGCTATAGATTTATGTGATCAGGCTAATAATGATTATAATTTTCTCGCCGTTCTCGATACAGATGTCAGACTCGGAAATAAATATTTTGAAAAAATAATTACTGTTCTTGAATCAAATCAAAGACTTGGAATAGCAAGTGGATTTGTCTATGAAAGAGGGATGTCTTTAAAGAAGCTGCAAAGAAGTAATTCTAAACCACGAGGGTGTGCTCTTTTATTTAGGAAAGATTGTTATGAAATGATAGGCGGTTTTCAAGGTCACTCAAATTCACTAATCAAAGCTCAAAATAGAAATTGGTATATAAAAACAGTTACATCAGTAAAAGTTCTTCACCGACGCCAAACTGGAATACGACCACGCCCCACAGCAGGAAAATACGCATATTTTCACAATTATCATCCTATAAGTGCTATTCTAAGGGGGATATACCTAATGGTCAGTAGAACTCCATCTCATGGGGTTTCCTATCTATCTGGGTATTTTAAAGAATTTTTACGAAGAAAAGAGAAAATAGATGATGAAGAAATAAGACAATATTACTGGGATAGTTTCTACCGCATATTGACACAGACGTTAAATTATTTATAAAAAAAATGAGTATATGTGAGCAAATTTAACTTGACGATATCCCATTTAATTGATGAATTGGATAAGATTCTAGCCATAGTTGGAGCAATCTCTAGTTTGGCTCTAACTATTTGGATAAAATTAGTAATAAATCAACCAATGTACGTAATGATTGGCATCCTCTGTTTCCTGGTCTTTACAGGATATTTAATCTTAAGAAGATTTTTCTATCCATCATTGATTCCCTCTTTTGATGACTTGAGATGTAGCAATAGGTTTTATATAACTTTAAATATCCTCTTCTTTCTCTTACTTTCCTACAGTATAATTTCAATATACCTGAGATCAGACCCATATATCAGACCCATAGGATATTTTATAGCCACAGCATTTATGGCAGTCATTGTGGCAGATGAGATATTGTTTCTATCCCCTCAAAAACCACATATTTACTTTGCCCTGTGCAAAATTATCATAATCGGACTAAGCTTACAGTACTCCCAGATACTGATCTTTCCAAGTGTTGTGGGGGTAGATCCTTGGTATCATCAATGGTTCACGCTCAAGATACTCGATAACGGATATATCCCAGAAGGTTTAGCGTATTCCAAATTACCCCTAATGCACTTAATGATTGGAATGGCATCCTTAGTAACTGACTTAGGTTACAAGATGGCTACAATGGTCTCCATAAGTTCTATACAGGTTATCTGTGACGCTCTCTTTGTCTTCCTCTTGGGTAGGTTTCTTATTAACACTAAAGTTGGATTGCTAGCTGCTTTGCTGTTGAATGTATCTAATTATCACATCCATTTTGGCTTTTGGACTATTCCCAACACCATGGCTGCAACTTTGATTCTTCCTATAATGTTCATTCTTTTAAAGATGAGAAAAGATAAGTTATTTATTGGAACTTTAGTTGCTATGTTTCTTATGGGAACATTGATTTTAACCCATCCTTTAGCGGACATGTGTTTAGCCATACTTTTATTTGCTTTCTGGGCAGGAAACGAAGTTTATACCAAGTTATTTCATGAGGAAAAAACTAATCGATCAGTAACGCTGACAATTAGTATTCTATTCTCCATAGGTATGTTTGCATACTGGACCTATGTATCTGGTCACATTATGGTTCTGACTATTCTTATAAAATACGGTTTTCGTACTGATATATTAGAGGTTAGTTATCAGTACCTATCTAATGTTCCTTTCTGGGAAAAAATATTCAGCAACATTGGTATGTTTTTGTTCTTTAGCCTTTCTTTTATCGGATGTTTATATATGCTATCTAAACAGTTTCGTAGCAGGAATAGGTTTTCAACTACAATCTGTGGTATAATAATCCTTTGTATTGCTTTTTTTTCTCTCCTAGCTGGGAAGCGTGTCCTTGTAGGTCGCTGGTATTACTTCAGCCAAATACTATTGGCTATCCCCTTATCCCTATCTTTATTCTTGCTTAATGGAATATTCAAAAACAAGTTCAAAAAGGGCTTCTTAATGTCCTTTTCAGTTTTCACTTTATCATTCCTTCTAATCATGAGTCCGTCAGCGAATAGGGATAATCACTTATTTTCTCCAAACAGTGGAACTCGTAATGCCTTAATCGAATCTGAATTGCAAGCAATGGAAACTATATCAGAAATCTGGAATGGAAAAGTAGGTAGTGATAGAAGAAGTCATTTTCCTTATAGCTATGATCAGATCAATCAAGAATTCGTAAATATAGATAATTCATTTAAAACTGGAGATTTTACCGAATATCAAAATATATTGATCTTAGTTAGGGAAGAAATATGGAATCTACCGTTAACGCCTGCCAAACTTAGACTAGAGTACGACCTATTTATCGCACTCGAAAAGCAAAACTTTTCTCATATATATAATTGTGGCTCTGTCAGTGGATACTTAAAAAATTGATATTTAGGATTTTTCTTGGTCTTCCTTTGGTACTTTTTCTTCCTGGTTTTTCATTCACTGCAATGTTATTTCCAAAAAGAGATGATTTAGATGGTATAGAAAGAATGGCTCTTAGCTTCATATTGAGCCTTGCTGTTACCCCTTTACTGGGCTTAATATTGAACTTTACGCCTTTCGGTATTCGGTTAGTACCTGTATTGGTTGTTCTGTCAGCCTTTACGATCTCGGTTTCACTTGTTGCATGGGTTAGACGGTTGAAGTTACCAGATGAAGAACGATTCAGAGTTCCATTTGAAAGGCTAAAGTTTAATCTAGGTCAAAGGAGTCTGGATAAAGGTCTCTCCATCATTCTGATAGCATCAATAATAGGATCATTCGCCACACTGACCTACGTCGCGATGAAGCCTAGGACTGGTGAAAGGTTCACCGAGTTCTACCTTCTCGGCTCGAATGGAATAGCATCCGACTATCCTACGAATCTAGAGGTTGGAGAGGCGGGGGAATTGATAATTGGTCTCGTTAACCACGAATATGAAAATGTAACCTATCGTTTAAAAGTCAATTTCAATGGAACATTAATTCATAAGGATCAAATCATCTTGGTCGAGAACGAAACATGGGAGAGTCCCTTCACATTCAAAACATCAGAGAAAGGGGAAAATCAGAAGCTGGAGTTTCTACTCTATAAGGATCAACAGGTAGAAGTCTATAGAACACTTTATCTAAGTGTGAATGTTAAGTAAGAGAACTCATAAAATATGATCAATGTTTGCTTACTGAGTTTTTCGTCTAAGACTCTATCAATTGGTGCTGGTTCTTTTGATGAAGGTGATTTTAGAAATAAAATTTTGGAATCCAGTGGGGATGATATAAATATTAGATACCTATTAGGTCCTAATCGTGAGTGTATTGATCCATTTTATGTTCATAGAATTAAGAGAACCGTTTTACCAGCTTCATTAAATATTATTTTAGGATTAATTAAGCATGTTCCCTTTTTACTATCGCAAGATGTAATAGTGACTCCTGGAATTGATATTCGAGGTTTTTTTGTATCTCTTTTTTGTACACTATTTAGAAAAAAATCAATGATCACTGTTCATGGTCATATGTTTGATGAACTACGACTTATGGGGAAGAAAAAAACGAAACTATATATGTTTTTTATTTCTTACTTTGTTCGATGTACCTTAAAATATGCGAATTCAATAATTTCAATTAATGAGAAAATAAATGATGAGATGGAATGTAGAGGCGCTGATCAAAATAAATTATCTTTACGTTATGTTTTTGTAGACACAAATAAATTTAACAAATTGAATGTGGATCCCCAGCTCTTAGACAAATTCAAATGGAAATACAAAATTCCAACCTCTTATCTATTGTTTGTAGGTCATTATGACGAAAAAGACCGTCCTTTAGAAGTATTAAACATATATAAAAAAATCTTACCGTGTTATTCGGGCGTGAAATTAGTAATGGTAGGCGACGGCAAATACAAGCAAAAAGTAAATAATTTTATTAAAGCTAATAAATTGGAGGAGTTTGTTGTTCAAGTTAATCGTGTGACTCATGATGAGATGATATATTTGTATTATGATGCATTGATGTGTTTGATACCCATTTATCCTCCTGGTTATGGTGTTGGCAAAATAAGACTTGAGGCCTTATCCATGGAGGTACCAGTTTTGGTTTATGATATTCCAGCTGGATATAAAATTGTACAGAATGATTACAATGGGTATCGAATTCCATTAGGCGGCGTAGAGCAAATGTCTGAAAAAATAATTTTCTTGTTAAACAATAAAAAGAAAAGAGAATTATACGGAAAAAATGGAAGGATGTCAGTAATTATAAAAAACGACGTATATATTTATATTAAAAATTGGGTTAATTCCATTTATAATGTTGTTTAAAATATTGTTTTCCAACATACCATACAACGCGCGTTTTTGGTGGAGTGAGTTTATTGGTGTTAACAAAATAAAAGAGATCTTATTTACGCGCGCGAACCAATGATAAAAGATCAAAACATCATATTGGAAGATTGGGATAATTTGATAATATTAGATGCATGTAGATTTGATTTCTTTAAAAAGGTATATAAAGACTATCTAGATGGAAAATTAGAAAAAAGAATCAGCAAGGGGTCAAGTACTGGTGAATGGCTTGTAAAAACATTTCCAAATAAATATGACTATAATTATATTTCCGCCAATCCATATATCAATAGTTTTGGTATCCCTCTTAATAAACTTCAGAAAAGATATTATAAAAACTATTCATGGAATGCAAAAGAACACTTCTCAAAGATAATAGATGTATGGGAATTTGGATGGAATAAAGAAATTAATACTGTTCACCCTAGGGATGTAAATATAGCATATTTATCTAATATACATAAGAAAAAAACAATAATACATTATATGCAACCTCATTATCCTTACATATCTTATAATAAAACGTTTGAAGTAACAGAAAATAAATACATAAATAAAATAATGAAAAAGACTTACTATATATTAAAAAAGCACCACCCACTTATTGCACAAAACATTATTAATTTATTACCTCAACCTAGTATACTAGAGCAAATATGTATAAAAGAGGGCATCGAAAAACTTCATTATTACTATGAAGATAACTTAAGAATAGTCTTGAAAAATGTTTTCCAATTAATAAAGGAACTTAACGGCAAAACAATAATAACAGCAGATCATGGAGAAGCTTTTGGAGAGCAAGGGATATGGGGTCATCTACTTGAAACACATATCCCTGTTTTAATAGAAGTTCCATGGTTAGAAGTGAAAATTCTATAAAAAAGCATGGAGGCTGTTTGAGTGGATGGATTCTTGGTGGCATTTCTTGTGGGGTTCTGTAGCGGGTTGGTTAATTTACTCGTTGATGTACCTGCTCTCTGGAACGTTGATTGGAGCCTTGGGTTTCCCAGTTACCGTGACCTTGAGCGGACTTCCCATAGACATCTGCATACTCCGGTTTTCTGTTTCCTCGTTTCTTGCGTTGTTTGGGTCTTCCTTGTTGCACTTGTACATGGACTCGGAGGAGTTTGAGTAACCTTTTAAGGGCTATAAAGTCATTTTAAATATGAGAGAAGTAAATCCTTATAAAGGAAATAGAGGTGTATGAGTTGAAAAATCGTTCGCTTGCGGTGGTCGCTTTAGTTTTAGCGTTTTCCGTGCTGGTTCCTGGGTTAATGGTTCAGGGGCAGGATGCAAATTATCCGCGCGCGGGACAACCCGAAAGGGAAGAAGATGCGCGGAACCGTCGCATGCCGAGAGGCTAAACGGGCTAAAAAAGGAGAAAAAAGAAAATGAAAATCTTAACAAAAAAGACGATGGCAACACTGCTGATAGCACTATTCATGATATCAGCATTAGTGTATTCGGTAAGTGCAGTTCCTACAATCAAGCTTAATGAAGAAGGAGGTGGCTCAGTGTATCTGGTTGGACCTGGACTGGGCTATGACAGTGACTACGCAATTAATCTAGATCTCCCAGAGACTCCAGAAGTCTCTGATCTGGCGGAAGTGGTCTTACAAGAACCCTTCTCTGCTAAAACTACTCTGAGTGAAATCACTTCGCTGAGCTTCTATTGGACATCCAGCACCGCAAGCGGTCTCCCATATCCATACCTCATATTGGATTCTGATGACGATAGTGTGGCGGATACATGGCTGATTTGGAACATAGGCCCAGACGACGATACGACTGAGTCTACATCTTGGGAACCATGGACAATGGCAACAACCCCCGATGACTGGCATATGGCTGGACCTGGTGGTCCATATATAGATGATGGAACTTGGGCAGACATGGTAACAGCCTACGGAGGTTATGCTGTCCTGGGTTACGCGGTTGAGCTAGGACAAGGGAGCACAAATCTAGGAAACAATGTTTTCATTGACGACATGGAGATCAACGGCGAAATCTACGACTTTGAGCTTGAGCCTGATGCCACGGTCGGTCTGACAGTATTTGTCGAGGAATTCATTCCGACTATCAGCATCAGCGTTAACCCGACAACCATAGGCTTCGGCACGATGGTACAGGGTGAATCCTCAGAACCTCAAACGGTAACAATAACAAGTACAAGCGACGTGGACATTACTCTTATCGCATCAGTAACTGAAGTTGGCAATTTCTATGTTGACAACTTGGGTCTAGGTGACGCTGTTGTTACTGCCTGGGAAGATACTATACTTGAAGGCGGGGCTCCATTGCCTGTCGAATTGGTTCTGAATGTACCCATCGATGCGCCTACTGGCCTACAATCGGGTACACTTGTCTTCTGGGCTATGGAGACCCGTTAGGAGTTGTCTTGAATGTCTGAACAAAACCCTTTCCCTTTTTTTCAAACCACGGCACATAGCCGTGGAGGCGAGAACTGCCTTGCCCCTAGACAGGGGAGTAAAGTGCCTACAATCCGAAAGTGGAGAAGATGCACGCGTGCCCTCCTCTTTTTTATCATACTCATAGTATCAGCTATGTCCTTACCTCAGGCGGAGGCGCTTGGGATAGGTCCACCGTCGTTCGAACTTGACCTACAGATGGGTGGTTTGAACTCGACGGCTTTCTATATCACATCCGACGGGCTGACGGGTCAGCTTATCGTCGGATTGGAGGATTTGCCGTTCAGGGTTGATCCTCCCACGGTGAACATGTCGAGTAGCGACGTGAATACACCTGTGGAACTTACGTTCTACGGGAACGAGACACTGATGCCTGGCGTATATGAGGGAAAGGTCACGTTCCTGGCCTATACTGGTGGCTTTGTCGCCATGGGCATTAAAATCAGGGCAAAGATCAACCTTCTGGAAGAAACTTATGAGCCAGAGCCTGAGCCTGAAACTCAGGAATTGAATTACACTCCTTACGTAATGGGAGGAACCACGATTGCGGCATTAGCATTGATTGTATGGTGGATCAAAAGATGAGAACAAAGTTAAAGATGAGAAGGAAGATCCTGACCTCAGCACTTTTTGTGCTGTTTATAGTATCCATAATCCCCGTCATGGCGAAGGAGAGCACAGGCATCGACCTGACGGTAACTATCCTAGCATCTCCGCGCGCGGATTATCCGGTTGTCGTTTCTCTGGGAGGTGTCGATAGGGTATTCTTTGCCAACCATGCAAGTGATCTAGATGATGGGAACTGGATCGAACTGAGTGGTGGTACGACTATTGACCTGCCATCGATGTCCTTTGTCTATGATGGACCGGAGGAGGTCTTGTCATACCCCATAGGTGGGGTCACGGTGAAGATAGACCCTAGTTTCATCTATGACCTGACTTACCCTCTGTCAACTCATCAAGTTTACGAGGAAGACGATCTTGTGTCTGCAACTTTCTTGGGTTCACCGGACTTTGGAGGTGAATCAGTTAGTTTCATGCTGTTCAAGGTATCCTCTCTCTTGGATATCAGAGATGATTTCTTGAACAATGATTTCGTGGGGATTATAGAGACTCTCCTTGGTAACCCAGTATGGAGTCAAGTTACATTAGGTTCAGCAGGAGACGGAATTTGCGAATTCAATGCACCAGACGCGGGCGATTACCTACTCGTAGTTGCGAAAATCAACATTGATTGGTCTGACTTAATGAACTCAAAGATACACGTATACTCCGCTACACCAGTCGAAGTGGTTGATTATACCCTAGATGTCTCCGCGGATCCTTCCGTGGTGAAGGACGAAGACCTCGACGTTGAAGCAACTTTGATAGACGCACCACTGGGTTCCTACATCTATGGCTTCGCCATGATCAATGAAGCCTCATACTCGGGCGGGATCGAACTAGTAACCGATGTCACCGTATCTGGCACGACACTCTCTCTCAACGGTGAAATAATGGCCGATGGAAACTTATTCATCGATTTCTTCACCGGCGAGGAGGATCAGTCCTATCTAACCATAGCCCTCATCGAAGAACTACTCAAAGAAGCCTTCGACCCCAACGAACTCTCTTTCGCCCATTCGACCACCGGATCCACGGCATTACCGACCTCGGATCTGGACACCGGGGACTATATTCTACTCTCCGGCGTCTGGAGCGACTGGGACTCAAGAATATTGGGACTCGAACAGAGCAGGGTAACCGTTACTGACCAACCGCCTAACCAGCCACCAGTCGCGGATGCAGGTTCAGATCAGAGGATCTATGTGAGAAGTACGGTTTACTTCAGCGGTGTGGGGAGCTACGATCCTGAAGGAAGGAGCTTATCGTATGCCTGGGACTTCGGAGACGGAAGTATAGGGACAGGAGTATCTACGAGCCACGTATACTACTCGACGGGTACCTACATAGTCACCCTTACTGTCACAGACGACGAAGGAGCCACTGGCAGCGACACGATGACCGTGAGGGTGATAAGGCGGCCCACTCCGCCTCCGGATACGGGAACCCTGAGCATAGACACCACTCCGGTCGATGGAGAAGTGTTTGTCGAAGGGACCTCCTGGGGGATCGCACCTCAGCCCCGGGAAGTCGATATCGGAACCTACACTGTCACATTCGGGGATGTGGAAGGCTACACCACGCCTGACTCTCAAGAAGCAGTCATAACTAAGGACACAACCACACCGATCACGGGAACCTACATCTTGATACCTCCTGAGACGGGGACTCTGAGCATAGATACCACCCCCGTCAAGGGAGAGATCTTCGTCGATGGGGAGCCGTGGGGAGTCGCTCCTCAGTCTCAGGTTGTAGATGTTGGAACTTACACGGTCACTTTCGGAGTCGTTGCTGGCTACACAACGCCAGAAGAACAGGTAGTAGACGTTGAGGCAAGTTTGACCACTGATGTCATGGGAACCTACGTCGTGATCCCACCGGATATGGGGGTCCTCAGCGTTGATACCGAGCCGGTGAAGGGAGAAGTCGTCGTAGATGGGGTCTCTTGGGGGATCGCGCCTCAGACAAGGACTGTTGAACCTGGCACTTACTCCGTATCGTTTGGAGACATGGCGGGGTACGTAACCCCCGAATCCGTCGACGCAATCGTGGAGCCTGGTTTGACCAAGAACATCTTGGGCACTTATACTGAGGTCCCTGAGAACCTGCCGCCCGTCGCCGACGCCGGCGGACCCTATTCTTGCGATAGATATGAGACCATAATGTTGGATGGCGGCGGCTCCGAGGATCCTGACGGAGATATCGTCAGCTATGAGTGGGACTTCGGTGACGGGTGGACTGGAACCGGCGTCACCCCGAGCCATGTATACGCCTCGACGGGAACATACACGGTCACGCTGACCGTCACAGACGACGGCGGATTGACGGGCGGCGCCTCCACCACCGTGACGGTAAGTAAGCCACCCTCGCCGGGTAGGCCGAACAAGAAGCCCAAGGCGGATGCGGGGCCGAACATGAAGATATCGGTGGGTAGCACCATACACTTCGACGGCTCAGGAAGCGATGACCCTGATGGAACCATATTGAGCTACAGGTGGGACTTCGGCGACGAATCTACCGCCACAGTAGTCGATCCATCACACACGTACAATGATCCCGGCCACTATACCGTGACCCTGGTCGTCAAGGACAACAGGGGAGCGGAGGATTCTGATAAATGCGAGGTCATTGTATGGGAGTGGCCAGCACCCGTCGCAGACAAGTTCGGAACACTCGTACCAGGCGAACAGAAAGGCTTCAAAGTAGACGGTAGGGATGAGACCAATACCATCGTGACCCTAGATACCATAAGTCAGGTCACGGTTACCATACTCAGGTATGAGGATAACCCTCACCCCGATGATCCGATGCCGGCAGACGCCCTACCGATCTACGTCGACGTCGAGGTGAGCGACCCCGACGCCGTCGAGTGGCCTATCTATGTGGAGATGTTCTACACGGACGAGGAGATCGGGGATCTGGACGAGTCTACGTTTGGTATCTACTACTGGATGGACGATGCATGGCAACGGTGTAGCCACACCGGCGTAGACATGGAGAGAAAAGTGGTCTGGGCATACATGACGGCGATGGAAGCCTCGGGAAGCCCCATACTCATCGCGGGGTTACACGAGATAATTACGCCTCCCCTGCCACCGTTCCTCGATAACCTCGTCATTACACCAGAAGTTGAGCTAGGTGAAGACATCACCATAAGCTTTGACATCATGAACCCCAACAACCAATCCATTACCTACTATGCGAGAATAAAGGTTGGAGAAATCAGCATACTGGTGGATATTGAACTGGACACATACGAAACTAAGACAGTATCGCACACGATAACTCAACTGACTGAAGGAACCTATGATGTAACAGTCGATGGATTGACTGGAAGCTACACGGTAATCGTTACACCGCCACCGCCTACGCCGGCTGAGTTCGTGGTCTCAGACCTAATGGTCTTACCCACCGAGATCGAGGAAGGATGGACAGCGATGATAAGCGTCACTGTAACCAACATCGGTGAGGCTGAGGGAAGCTATACCGTTGAGTTCAAGGTTGACGGTGAGACTGTTGAATCTGACACCGTAACCATACCTGGAGATAGCGTGTACTATAGTAGCTTTGAGAAGACTTGGAGCGCGGGTACCTACCAGGTTAGTGTAGAAGATCTCACGGCAGGCTTTACGGTCTCGGCGTTACCCGAGCCTGACTTTACTATATACTACCTAGTTGTGGTAATCATAATCGTCGCTATAGTAACGTTAGTAGCGTATTGGCTTTGGAAACAAAAGATGAACGAGAACTGAATGAACCAATGAGGTCTCTTGAATGGAAAACATTGTATACATAGGAAAAAAACCCGTAATGAGCTACGTGATGGCCATAATGACCAGTTTCAAAGACAACCCAGAAAGCGTGACAATCAAGGCTAGGGGACGAAGCATATCAACCGCCGTGGACGCAGCCGAGGTCACCCGGAACAACTACCTACCAGACCTCACCTGCGAGATCACCATAGGAACCGAGAAACTGGAAAGAGAGGAAGGAGGAGCCCTCAGGAACGTATCCACCATCGAGATAACCCTCCGGAAAAAAACCAAGACCAAATAACCCTTTTTGAATGAGGAAACACCGTGAACATCGAAGAAGAACACAATATCGAGAAGCGTAACAGGGAGAACCTCGTTTATACGTATCGG
>SDBV01006091.1_pt1 | contig 16803 bp, 17 predicted proteins | sample 2277081 | NCBI WGS metagenome assembly SDBV01 (sample SAMN10402039, study PRJNA504765) | marine sediment metagenome | isolation source: marine sediment core GS10_PC15, 223 cmbsf | place: Arctic Ocean: Southern Knipovich Ridge | collected 2010 | reverse complement strand
TTAGTTGCCAGCGAGTAATGTCGGGGACTCTAGCGGGACTGCCGGTGTTAAACCGGAGGAAGGCGGGGATGACGTCAAGTCCTCATGGCCTTTATGCCCAGGGCTTCACACGTGCTACAATGGCTGAACTCAAAGGAATACTTTCCTTAATTCTTTGTGCTCCATTAACTCCTCTGGTCGGCCATCAAAAGCTACCTTTCCAAGTTTTATGCCATAAACTTTGTGGCATATCTTAAGCACTTTACGTACCTTTTGTTCAACAATCAATATCGCCGTATCTCTTTCTTCGTTAACTTGCTGTATTCTTTCAAATGCAGTGGAAATCAATGCCGGTGAAAGTCCAAGTGAAGGTTCATCAAGCAATAACAATCTGGGCCTTGGGATCAGTGCTCGCCCCAAAGCCAACATCTGTTGTTCTCCACCACTAAGAGTTCCGGCGTTTTGTTTCAGTCTGTCTTTCAGCATAGGGAATAATTGAAGAATGTCATCAATCCTGGTAGTGAGTTCTTTCTTTTTCAGATGTATGCCGCCAATCTGAAGGTTTTCGCTGACACTTAGTTCATTAAACACCCTATTGCCTTGTGGACAAAAAGTAATTCCACGTTTAACGTTCTTAGCTGGTGTAGAGTTATTAATGCAATTTTCAGCGAAATGAATACTACCTTCCCATACAGGGATCAAACCACAAACAGCCTTTAGTATAGTAGATTTCCCTGCACCGTTAGGGCCTATGACAGCAACAATCTCGCCTTTATTGACCTCAAGTGATGGGCCAAATAACACGGGCTTTTTACCGTAACCAGTATGTAGTTCATTAATTTTCAGCATATGTTAAATTAATCCAGATAAGCCTCTATTACTCGTGGATCATTATGAACCTCTATTGGAGTACCGTCACAAATCTTTTCTCCCGTATCCATGAATATTACACGATCACAAACTTGCTTAACAGCTTCAAGGTTATGTTCTATTATTATCACTGATTTCCCCTGCTCCGGAAGGTTAGTGATAATCGACAGTATTTCTTCTATCATAGCAGGGGCAATTCCTGCAACCGGCTCATCCAAGAGCAGCAAATCAGCTTCTGAGACAAGACAACATACTAAACTCAATAGCTTCTGTTGACCATACGAAAGATCAGATGCAAGGACACTAGTTTTCTCGGCAAGCCCTGCCTTCTTCAAAATAGAACAGGCCATGTCTCTATTCTCAGTTTCTATCTTCCTACTTCTTGTTGCCCTGAAAAACGTATTAGCCAGATTTTCTCCGGGTTGATTTCTGAATGAAAGTAATACATTTTCTAACACACTGATCTGCCTGATAAGACGCAAGTCCTGAAATGTTCTTGCAACGCCCAGGTTGGCAATCCTATGAACTGGCTTATTATGTAAATCAATATCACAAAATGATATGAAGCCACTATCGGCAGGAATAAAGCCTGTTATAACATTGAATAAAGTAGTCTTGCCAGCACCATTAGGGCCTATCAGCCCAAGAATCTTTCCTTTTTCCAATGAACAGGAGAAATCCACAAGAGCCTTGACTCCATCAAAATGCTTGTTCAGACTGTCTATTTCAAGCCAATTGCCCATTATTTCTTTGTTTCTTCCAATTGAAAGCCATACTTACCGACCAAGCCTTGAGGCCGCCACATCATGAATGCTACAAGTAGCCCACCATACAATATCTGCCTCATATTAGCAGCAATAGAACTCGGCATACCGACAAATCTCAATATTTCCGGCAGCATTACAAGAAGCACAGCACCAACGACCGGTCCCCATAAGCTACCTGCTCCGCCTATGATCACAATAGATATTATGAAAATCGATTCCATAACAGTAAAACTTGTTGGGTCTATAAAGCTGATATAGTGAGCGTATAACGCCCCGGCTGTCGCAGCCATACCTGAACCGATAACAAAAACAGCTATCTTGTATGCGGCTACATTTTTACCTGCTGCCAAAGCAAAAACTTCGTCTTCACGAATAGCTGTTAATACACGCCCAAATGGAGAGCTAATAATGCGATGGCAAAGCCAGAACGTCAAGGCAGCAAAGACACCGACAAGTAACAAAAATTCAATATTCGATGAAATTACCCAACCAAATATGGAAGGCTGAGGTATACCAGGCAACCCCATAGGTCCGCCCGTAAATGAAACCCAGTTATTCAGGATACTGAAAGCAATAACCTGAAAGGCAAAAGTAGCAATAACAAAATAGTGATCCTTTATTCTAAGAGAAGGAATGCCAACCAGACCACCTAGCAAACCGCTGATGATTACTGCACAAATAATATTTATCACAAATGGACTGCCTAATTTTAATGACATAAGTGCTGCAACATAAGCCCCAACCCCATAAAAAGCTGCATGAGCAATGGAAAGCAGTCCCGTATAACCTACTATCAGGTTAAGTGATTCGGCAAGAATTACATAGATGCCAATTAATATAAATATATGCAGCAGATATTCCAATTGATCTCCATATCAAACATTCGCACTTCTCGCCTTCTTACCCCAAATCCCTTCTGGCTTGAGTAATAGGAACAAAACCAGAATGATAAAAGCAACAGCGTCTTGCCATTGAGAACCAATGAACCATGCACCCAAATGCAGAGCCATCGCCAATAGCAAAGCTCCAAGTGCTATTCCGGGGATACTATTGACACCGCCAATTATTACAGCAACAACTCCCATCATAAGAGCATGCATTCCCATCGTGGGTGTCATGTCAACATCAAGTGCTATAAGTATCCCGGCTAATCCTGCCAAGCCTGACCCAATAGCAAATGTAGATAAGATAACTTTCTCAGATGCAATTCCCGAAACGTTTGCGAGTTCTGGGTCACTTGCTACGGCTCTCATCGCACTACCGATCCTTGTTTTCTTCAGGAATATAGACAAAGCAATCACCAGGATTAAGCTGACGCATATTGTAATAATCTGAATCGGCATAATCCTTGCCCCTAGAACACTTAATCCTTCTTGCACTATACCGGTTCGAATAATCCTTGTCTCATCACCAAAAACTATTGAAACAACATTCTGAATAAAGATGTAAATTCCAAGTGAGGAAAGTAAAAATATTAAAGAAGAAGAATTTTTATGTCTAAGACGACGGTAAAGCAATAATTCCATCAAGCAACCAATTATAGTGCATACTATGACTGCTGAAATAATAGAAAACACCAAAGGCAATCCTAACCATGTCTTAAAAAGTAAAGTTAGATATGCCCCGGCCGTAAATACAATGCCGTGAGCAAAATGAAAGAAATGAACTATTTGATATATAACTGCAAAACTAAGAGCAATTAATGCAATTACACTTCCAGTAAGAACGATGTTGAACAATATTTGCATATCAGTCTGTCAACTTCAATCAAGAAGTTGGAATTTCCCGTCACGTACTGTTTTAAAAACCACAGGCTTAGTAACATCACCATTATGATCAAACTTAATGTTTCCGGTCACCCCTTTATAATCACCCATTTCATCGAAATACTGCTTTATTTTTGGACCATCAATAGGTTCTTCAATTTCTCTAATCGCTTGGCATGTCAACATGAAAGCATCATATGCATGCGCTTCAACCCATCCCGGCTCATAGCCATACTTATTGTTAAACTCGCTAATGAATCCTTGGATAACTGGATCACTTGAGGCAGAATCAAAACCTGTAGCAAGCGGATAAATAATATTTTCTGCAGCCATACCTGCAAGTTCCAGAAACTTGTTGTCTTCAATAGCAGTAACCCCAAGAAATTGCTGCTTGATACCTATCTCGCGAGCTTGCCGTATTATCTTACTAATATCTGCATAATACCCTGCAAGATATATGACATCGGCTTTAGCCTGTGTTATCTTATGCAAAGAAGTCCTGAAATCATTATCTTTGGCTAAATATCCCTCACTAAGGATAACACTTGAATCATCACTGTTAAATGTTTTTGTAAAGATACCGGCAATTGCAATTCCATAATCATTATTTAAATGCATTATTGCTGCACGCCTGTAACCATGCTCATAAGCATAACGTGCAATAGCTTCACCTTCAGCAAGATCACTGGGCCAAACTCGATAGATATATTCTCCCGCATCGGTTATAGCTGGAGCCGATGATGTCGGTGCGATAAGAATAACCTTGTTCTTCTCTGCAATAGGAGCCGCTGGCAGTGTGACTGAACTGACAATGTCGCCAACAACAGCTGGGACTTTATCTACACTGATCAATTTCCGCATAGCGGTAACACCGGTATGCGGTTCCGCACGAGAATCTTCAAAAATAGCCAACACCTTTTTTTCATGTAATCCCCCGGAGGCATTTACTTGTTCAACAGCCATTTCAATTGCTTTTTGCCCTTTTTCTCCGTATGAAGCTGCATCACCTGTCAGTGGGAATAGGACTCCAATCTTAAGTACATCCGATTGATCCTTGTTATAATTGTTCCAACCTATAATAGCTACCAAAACCAATACAACTATACTTATCAATGGCCATTTATTCGCTTTTGATCCGTCCATGGTTTAACTCCTGATTTTTTTTTATTGAAATTGAAGATGACGCATTGTGTTCGATGTTCTTAATTGGTAGACCAACACGGTTATCTGAATCATCCGAACTAGATTGCTCGTTAGTAGATACAGCAGTCGGCGTTATATTGATAGAACTGCTTATTACATTTAATATGTTATTTGACACATAAGGATGATCTTTGTCCTTACTTGGATCATATTTAAACAAATCTTCAACCAAGGATTTATGAAATTTGAAAATAAGCCAAAATTTTTCGTTATAGAGTTCCTTGTTTTTATGTCGGTCATTAAAGCCAGTCAGTACAAATATCGTTTTTTTATGAACGTGTTCTCCCTTTTGATTTCCTGTCTCATTATCCACCTCACCATTAACTGTAAGATGTTCCGAATAGAACATCAGTTCATTTGTTTGAACCCCAGCAGTATAGATACACCCCATATCATAAAGCACTTCCTTTTGATCTTCGAGAGGTATCTCAAAATGATGAAACAATAAATCTCTAGTTGTAAATAACAAGTGCACTTTTCTTCCATTATGGCTTCTTTCAAATGCTTTTTTTCTTGTTAATCCCTCTGCAGGAACTATGTTATCTTTGTATTTTCTTGCTTTATCGACATCAGAAAAGATCACCAAACGAACTTTTTTCTCAGGTTCAAACTTTTCAAAAGCCTCGTCATAACTTGTCAGTTTGGTAATTTCATCATAACCAATTACACCAGGTTTTTTTTCACTTTGTGGAAGAACATCAAGTGGCGAAGTATTGGTTGTCCATAATATAAAATCTTTAGCAGTACGCGACACCTGTTCAACAAAATTGCTGTATCGCTGAAAATTCGAACTTACTATAAAAAACTCCTTTGTCAGATCCGTCCAAGCATCACTGACTTTACATTGTTCTAAAAAGAGTTTACTCAGCCCTCTTTGCTTTAAATAATAGCTAATTGCAGACCAACTTACGATAACTACCACAAAAGCTATGGAAAAATAGGATAGCCCTTTCTTGTCTATTAACGAAAATACTGCTGAAGTTACTATACCGATGAAAGCCAGGGATACTTGAAAAATATTTTCCTTTTTTGCGAGGAACTCCCACAATTTCTGTATATCCATCTCAAGCTACCTCCAATAAAGCCAATACCGTATCCGTATTTAAAATTCCACAAATTGAAATCGGCCCCGCTCTGAATGTTCCATCAGCTCGCATCGTAACAATACCCTCATCAAGAGCATTATTATCAATACAATCATTTGCGGGATTATAGAAGAAAGAATCACAAATACAATTTATGCCATCTAAGGCAAAATCTCTAACCATATTGCATAGTCTATCATCAATACAATCAGTTGTTTTATTAGAAACAGCTCGGCCAATAGTTATAAGAGAACGGACTAACAGTTTTGCTCCAATTAATTTGCAATACTCGCCTACCTTTTTGACTTCATTAATATTTTCATCTGAAACAGTACAGCTGATTTCGACAGGAACCTCAAAATCACTTAATGTTTCGATTGCTTGTATTGCCTGCCTCCAAGCTCCGGAAACTCCACGCCTTGCATCATGAAGGGTTGGGACCATAGAATCTAGGCTTATCTGTGCAACTTTTAGTCGCTTTATAACTTCCTTATGAGTTTGTGCAAACTCATAAACTTTAAAGCCATTGCTTAAGACGCTTGTTTCAAGCCCAAGGCTTTGTGACTCTCTTAAAAAGTCCATTATGCCAGGTCGCATAAATGGTTCACCTCCTGTGACGAGTATACTTTTAAGTCCCCACTCTTTCATGTGTCTTAAAACTTCAATCCAAGTATCTAATGCAAGTTCATTGTTCTTAGCGTCACCTGAATCGTTGAAGCAATAAAAACATTTCTGGTTACACTGGTTTGTTATTTCAATATTAACATGCTTTATAGAGTCACTCATATTACACTCCTATAATGAGCCATCAATAATTAAAACTTAAATAAATGGCCAATTGTGATTTACCATTTCATAGCTTTTGAAAATCTCTCTCCCATGCAATACGAAAAAGACTTAGCACTTTTGGGAGTGAAATAAGTACAACGGTATACGTATGATACATAGGGTATACGTCTACGTCAAGAATATTTTGACTAAAAAGCTCATTTATATGGATAAATAACTACTTACAAAAGGAGAAATACCTATTCCATATTTCTTTTGTGCTAAGCATCCTTAATAACGCCGTCTCCATAATAAAAATGATGATGAAAATATTGCATTTTTTTCATATTTTTTTGTCTTTGTATTTCCTTATAAGTCAATACATGGCTTTGGTTAGCACTGCAATATTGCTGTAAGTGCAGGTTTTATAAATATTTATGGTTATTTAATCTTGACGAAAGAGCCGATTAATGCTATTATATTGTGTGGGAAGGTCTGTAAAAAACAGGCCAAAAAATTGAGTAGGCTAAAAGCGGATTGATCCCCGCTTAGATGCTGTGAACATCGTCGCCTTTCACAGGGGCACGTAAGGACCATTGAGTTCTGCGTGCCCCTTTTTTTTGGTCTTCAGGTGCCTTCAGGCACATAACTTTGGAAACACCGGATATGAGTGATAACAAAACAAAGGCTGATAAGAAACTGGAGCTTATGCAGCAAATCTCAGAATTGGCTGACGGTGTGGCTTTTGAGTATATCAAGGAATTCTATGAAACCATCAAAGACCCGAAAGTAGACAATAAGAAAAAGACAAAGAAGTTTGCTGATATTGATAAGGTGCTCCGAATGGGGAAGCTGTTCTCCGACAGAGTGCTCCTGTCTGAAGGTAAGGCAACAGAGAATGTCGGTGTAGGTGGAATGCCGTTCAATGTCACTTTCACTAAAACTTACGAGGGCCTTCCTCCGGAGACTGATGATGCTGCAGGTGACAGGGGTGAAAGTGATGAGTAAAGAGAATCAATTTAATTTTGACCCTGAGCTAACCAAGAAGCAAACCATCGCATGGGATGCGCTGGGACGCGGGGATATAAAAGAGGTCCTGTATGGTGGTGCCAAAGGTGGTGGTAAAAGCGTCTTTGGGTGTATGTGGTGCTTTAATAAGGCACTTGAGATAATCAAAAAGTGTAACATCCAAAGACGTAAGCATCCGATACCGATAGGTTTTATGGGAAGAAAGCGCGGAGTGGACTTTACCAATACCACGCTTGAAACGTGGAAACGATTCATACCCGAAGAGATGTATGAGATCAAAGGCAAGCCTGCTGAGATAATCGTAGCTGACCGCGTTAAGATCCTCACCGGCGGGCTGGATAACTCCGAAGTGATAAACAAATTCAACTCCGCTGAGTTTGCATTCTTCTTTATCGATCAGGCAGAAGAGGTCGACGCCTCACAGATCGGTGAGCTTCGTGCGACGTTCCGACTGATTATCAACGGTAAAAAGATAAAGGGCAAGGGGCTGTTTACCGCAAACCCTGCTGCCTCGTTTCTAAAAGATGAGTTTATCCTTAATCCAACCGATGACCGGCTGTTCATACAGGCACTGCCTACGGATAACCACTACCTAGGGCCGGAATACATAGATGTGCTGAAAGATTCGTTTAAGAACAGGCCGGAATTGCTTAAGGCGTATCTTGAGGGAAGCTGGGATGCGCTCGGCGGGTTTAACCAGGTGATAAAGGACGGCTGGCTTAACAATGCAAGCCATATAACACTGTATCCTTCGCATAAAAAGAAACTGATAACCTGTGACCCCGCAAGGTACGGGGACGATGAGACGGTTATCTATTATCTTGAGAATACGAAAATAGTCGAGGAGATAATCTATGGACAGAAGAGCCTTATGCACACTGCTAACGTGCTTCATACCCTTAGTCATAAGCACGAGGATTGCCTTATTGTTGTCGATGTATGCGGCCTGGGGGCCGGGGTTGTCGACCGCCTTATAGAGATGGGCGACGATGTGCTTGGCATTGATAATGCATCGAAATCCCAAGAGCCTGAAAAGTACTACAATCTTAGAAGCGAGATATGGTGCGGCGCGGGCGATATGTTTGCCCAATCTGATGTAGAGCTAAAGACAACCGACATGAGGCTTAAAGGTCAACTGTCTACGCCTACATATGACTTCAGGAACGGCAGGATACTGATCGAATCAAAGGCTGACATAAAGAAACGGCTTGGTAACTCGCCCGATAGAGCGGATGCATATGTAAACGGTCTGTATGCACTGCAATTTGTTGAAGGTGTTCTAATCGGAAGGAAAGATGCTTACAGCGAAGATGAGGATGATGTTTATAGCGGTAACTATTCGGCTATGGCCATGTAGGGAACAATATGTCTGAGATTGCAAAACTAAACTTGGTAACCGAATACTGGAAGCATAGCGATTCCGGCCTGCGGGATGAGTTCGACCGCATGTGTTCGGGGTTTGCTTTTTATGTGGGCGATCAGTGGGACGCGAAAGATATTGCAAAGCTCGATATCGAAAAGCGTCCGCATCTTACCATAAACCTTGTGCTGCCGATCATTAACCTGCTATCGGGTATACAAAGGCAAAGCAGGCAGGATATTTTTGTCGTTGCCCGTAAAGGCGGACACAAAGGGCTTGCGCAGGTACTAACAGAGGTGCTTAGGCATTGCCTTGATATTACCGACTCCGAATATGAGACCGCCGATGCATTTCTTGACGGGATAATCGGTTCTAAGGGCTGGGTGAATCTGAATATCGATCATACAGACGATCCGGTCAATGGTGATATAACCCTGACGAAGGTGTCTCCCTTTGACATTAGAGAGGACCCCGATGCAAAGGAATACGACTTAAACAGGAGCGGTAAATTCGTTATCCGTGACTACTGGTACGATAAGGATTCCCTGCTGCTTAACTGGCCCAAAAAAGAACAGGATATCTTAAAAGGCGGGCTGGAGATCGATCCTGCAAGTGATGATATAACCGGTAACAGCGATACGGGCAGGTTCAGGTACCGAACCCGCGAGTGCTGGCACAAAAGCTTTGAGAAACGTCTGATACTTATTAACGCAAGAACGAACTCTGTGAAACAGATTAATCCTGAAGCTCTTGAACTGGCAAAGGCAATAGCAAATCGTTCGAATAACTGGCACTTGAAAGACTGGATCGTGCCGGTACTTAATAAAACTGTTACTGCGGGCAATATCGTCTTAGAAGATATCGCTGACCCTTACGGTGGGTTCAATCAGTTCCCATACTACCGCTTCTGTCCGTTCTGGACGGACGGATATGTGATGGGGGTCGTCCAAAATCTCCGCGATGCGCAGCGTGAAGTAAACAAAAGAAGGAGCCAGGCACTGCATAACCTAAACCAAACCGCTAACAGCGGGTTCAAGGTTAAAAAGGTTATGAACAACTATGACCGGCACCTTGCAAAGCATGGATCGACACCGGGGGTTGTACTTGATGAATCCAAGGCTGGCGGCAAGATCGAACGGATAGAGCCTGCTCCGTTGTCACAAGGGCATATTACATCCGCATCGCTTAGCGCAGATGACATGAAGGAAATATCCGGAGCAAACCCGGACCTGCAGGGACAACTGACGGCGGGATTTCAGGAATCGGGTAAGGCGATCGAGCTACGGCAGGCACAGGGTATGAAGGTTGTTGAGGTTATGTTCGATAACTTTTCCAGAACACAAAAGATGATAGCACATGGTCTGGTGGATATGGTCAGGTTTACGAATGTCTACAGCGACGCAGAGATCAGGCAGATCGCTTCCGAGGAAAATGTAAACGTTGACCTTGGAATGCTAAAAAATAAACGGTTCGGCAGGTATGGGATAAAAGTCAAATCATCGTCGAGTACGCCGACCGCGCAGTATGCAGACTTTATGTCCATGTTAGAGATCGCAAAGATGTATCCGGAGCAGATACCTGCTGAGGTGGTTATCGAAAACAGCAACCTTGCCAATAAGGAAGTGATTGTTGGGCAGCTAAAATCTGCCCAAAGCGGTCAGCTTACAGCGGTCAGCGGTCAGAAAAGACCTAAAAAAGAAACGACTAAGCCGTTTAAACCGACGGTGGATTTTGTAAATACAATGACTCAGCCATAGGAAAAACGGCTGATGCCTTACCATGAAGGGATCATGGGTAAAGGGCTACTTTAGCCCGTAAAATTAATAAAGGAGCAATTAGTATGAGTGAACAAGTAAATGACAGCAGTAATGAACAGACCGAAGATGCCGGTCAGGTAAAAACAGAGGCTAAGACGTACTCCGAAGAGCAGTTTAAGGGGCTGCTCGCTGATAAGCAGGCGGAGGTCAAAAAGAGGCAGGAGCTTGAAAAGCAGCTTGGCGAATTAAAGACGGCAAACCCAACTTCAGGGACAAGTGAAGGAGCCGACGATAAACCGCTTACGGTAAGCCAGTTTAAGACCATGATGGCCGAAGAACGAAAGTCAAACGCCGAGGCTGACTTTGCATTGCGTGAAAAGCAGAGCACTGTAAAGGCTAAAGGCGAGCTCACCGCTGAAACATGCGGCGAGGGGCTGGACTTTGAGACGGTTATCGCCGAAGGCGAAAAAAGTCTTACCGATGGTGACTTGCTTGCCATAAAGCAAAGCAAAGAGCCTGCTCTTGAGAAGTACCGCAGGTGCATCATGCTCACTGCTGAGCTTAGTGAAAGGCAGCGGGCTGTTTCTAACTCGAAGCTGCTGGAAGAAATTAAATTAACCGGCCGGGTACCGGCAAACGGGGCTTCGGTTCCGAATGCATCGGCAAAAGATGTAAGCGAGATGTCTGATGAAGAATTGGACAAGCTTGCCGAACAGCTTTAACCGGCTAAGACATAAGGAGTTTTAAATTATGGCAAATACGGTTTTTGTAAGAGGCGGAGCGCATAGCGCATCCGTCGAAGAGATATGGGGCGAAAAGACCTGGCGTCAGGCTGAAAAGGATTCATACTTTGCGGACGGCAAGTTCGTAGGTACGTCCAGCAACAGCCTTATACAGGTCAATATCGACCTGACAAAGAATAAAGGTGATCGGATCAACACCCCGCTTAGGGCTCGTCTGATCAGTGACGGTAAGGTTGACGATGAGGCGATGGAAGGTAATGAGCAATCGCTTACCTTCTATAACTGTCCGACGACTATCCATAAGCGGAAAGAGTCGGTACGGCTTGACGGTGAGATGACCGAGCAGCGAACAAAGATAAAGCTTCGCGGTGAATCGCGTGATGCTCTGGGTCTGTGGAAGGCTGAGATAAAGGATACTGACATCCTGCTTGGCCTGTCCGGCCTGGCAAACTCTGTCGGCACCATCGCAGCGGCTGCGCCTACGACAAATCGCAAGTTCTTCGGCGGTCAGAAACTTGACGGCACGGTCGGCGTAGCTACCGTTGCTAATGATGCGGCGATCATAAGTACTGGCGGCGTACATTTGTTTGGGACGCAGGTGCTTAGCCATCTGAAAAGAATGTCCCAGAAGGACGGTGGTGCTGCGTACAGCAAGATGAGGCCTATCGTCATCAAGGGTAAGAAGTGGTTCGTATACTTTGCAAGCCCGTGGCAGATAAAGTCCTTAAAGGCCGACCCTGCCTGGATAAGCGCTCAGCGTGATGCAAACGTTCGCGGAAACGACAATCCGATATTCTCGGGTGCATGCGGGATATGGGACGGGATCATTGTCCATGAGTATGACAAGATTCAACTGCGTACCGGTGACGGTACCGGAACCGATCCTTCAACGTACTTAGAATCCGGCGATCCTGCGGGTAACGGTATTACCGTAGCTCGCGGTTTGTTCTGTGGTGCTCAGGCGGGGATTCTCGCCTACGGCCGAAAGATCCGATGGGTCGAGAAGGTTTTTGAGTATGACAGCCAGTTCGGTGTCGAAGTGTCGAGTATCTATGGTGTAACGAAATCCAAGTTCAATAGTGAGGACTTTGGAGTTATCACCTGTGATACGAGAGTTGAATTAGATTGACCATAAAGGACATGGGCGGGGAAACCCGCCTGTGTTCTGTTTTAGGATTTTAATATGGCTGAACAATATCCATCTGATAATGATCTGCTGGCACTTACGAGTGATGCCGATACCGGGGTTGAATACATACCTACCGGAACGGTGCCTTATTACCTGGCATTTCGCAAACTTCTGCACAGGCTTTTGCTTTCCGTAAAGCGGGGAAACGATCTTAGGGTTTACAAAGCGGGCTTGCTGGAGATCGGAGTAAAGCCGGGCAAGTTCTGGGTGAACGGTGCGTTGGTTACCTATGCCGGTACCGTGGTCGATGTTACCTTGGCTGATAACAAACCGAACATCTATGTATATCTGGATTCGGCTGGTACGCTGGTAAGTGATGAGTATTCTGCTTTTCCTGATATGAGCGCAGCTCCGCATGTAAGGCTTGCGGTCATAACAACCTTAGGCGGTAAGATAACCGTTTTGGCCGATGCAAGGGATCATCACAGCATATCTGTTCCTGGTGCTTCTGCGGACTTGACAACTGTAACTAATGTAACCGCTGACAGGGCACTGCTGCAAAGCGAATCCGGACAGGTGTTCAGTAATCGTGGTGCTACGGGGACGATAACGATAACGCTGCCTGCAAATGCCGCAGCGGGGACGAAGTTTACCTTTGCCGTTCAGGAGTTCCAGCGTTTGCAGGTCGATCCGGGGACAGGAACTATACGCGATGACATCGGCAGGACAGCGGGGAAATACAAGTGGGCAGATTACGTTGGTGAGAACCTGACGGTTGCAGCAGACGGCAGCGGTGACTGGTTTAACATGTCAAAATGGGGTTCATGGAACGAGGAGGCATAAGATGGCAAACGTTGTTTATGAAAAGCTTAAAGAGATCGCAGATGCGGGCAGCCTCACAGACGCAAGACGGTTACGATCTTCTTTGAGGACATATTAAGGGAGGGCGAGTAATGGGCGATAAATATGTTAACAATACAACAGAAGCTTCAGAGTACGAATTTGATAAGCTCGAACAAAATGAACCGGCGAATTTACAAAACGGCAATACCGAAATGATAAACGTCGCGGCGAGTTTATCTATCGGGCAGGTTGTCCAGATCGACTCGGGGGAAATCGCTACGCATAGGATCGTCGATTACGACTTCGAGAATTTGTACACCTTAGACAGAGCGTACAGCGGTGATCCAAGCGTACAATTATATTTCAGCGACAATAACGGTGAAAGCGAAGCCCAGGCGTTTACAAATATAAATCGAGCGTTAAGCGAAGCGGTGGCAGGCGAAACGGTTTACGTAAAATGGACGCAGGCAGGCTACCGGCTTACTAACGCCAACCAGATCGCCGAAGCCATCGAGCCGGGTACTGGTGATCTTAACTGCAAGCCGATTATACTCGAGGGTTACCATACTACCGAGGGCGATATGCGATGGGGCGGGGCGTATTATCAATCACCGTTACATGCTAAAGTATTCGGCATAGACACAACAAAAAAAGTAAAAATTGACGGCGAATATGAGATAGACAGCTTGCTTAGTCTTAACGCCTCGGTTTTTGTAATAGTCCGGAATTTTTATTTTACAGGGGCAACGGGCTTAATTATTGCTTTGGCAAACACACCGGCAAACGTGTTTTTTGAGCATTGCATTTTTGCAGAATCGGGGTCTGTATTAAGTGGCGTGTGCGACGGGTTTGGTTTTTACGATTGTTATATTGCGGACATGGACTACGGCGTTTCGTCATATACGACTAATTGTTTGGGGACTATCGGCGCTAAGATTATCGGCAACGTATTGGATATTGGCAATTACACGAAATATGGTTTTGGAACGGGCAGCGCTAACATTGACGGCGTAAACGGTGCGTATCATGGCAACTTAATAATCGGCGGCGCGTACCCTGTTTTAGCCAGGGCAGGCGATATGCTAATTAACAATACTATTTACGATTCTCCATGTTGTATACGTCTTGGCATAAATGGGCAATGGACGCCCGTAACCATACGCAACAATATAATTGTAGCTAAGACCGCCGCAGATAAAGGTATTTTGATCGCAGGCTCGACGTCGGGTGCAATTATTAACGATAATAACTGTTTTTGGTCAGTAGACGACGTTGCAATAACGAATCCGATAATTAACGATGTACCCGGCGCTGGGGCGGTATCTATTGGGCCAAACAGCATCGAGGTTGATCCAATGCTGACAAGCGATTATAGGCCGAGGAATCCGCAGGTATTGCGAGGTGGCAACTTTGATATATACGGCAATACAGGTCAGATAGGTGCAGGTGTCAGCGAGCATAAGTTCCAGCGCAGACCGGCAATGGGACGGTCAGCAACAAAAAGGTTCTTTAGGTAGAAGGGATTTAGATGTCAACGGTATTGGATATTACTTTTTATGTTTCAAGCGATGGAGCAGGCCTTGCAGGTGCTTCGTCCGAGATGGAGTTTGAGAGTTTAAGGAACTTAGACGGGACCGAAAGAAAAGCTTCTGCGCCTGCGATAAGCGAAATAGGCAGCGGGTGGTATAAGTTTACCGCAACGCTGGGGACTGTTCCTTTCGATGCAGGTGACCTGGTCGGTGTGATCGATGCCGACAAGAACGGCACCAACAGCCTTGCCGATCTGGAACGGTATATACCCGTCGAGGTCGGGCTGGATGTGGCGGTTACCGAGCCTTCGGGCGATCCTGCCGGGTGGACGTTCGCCCAGAAACTGCTGTGGCTGGTGATGCGGTTCTCAAATTCGCATAGCTCGGATAACTTTAACGGCATACGGGTCAGAAAATCGGATGACACGATAGCGACGACGCAGACGGTAACAGAGGCTGCCGGTGTTAAGACAGTCGGGAAAGCAACGTAATGTATTGTATTGCTGAAATAGCAGAGGTCGGGTTATTGAGCCCGCCGTTTGATGACGATGGCATGCCGATAGACGAAAGCCGGAGGCTGTGGGCAGATAGAGGCTTGGCACTGAACCGCTATACCGGCCATGAAGTGCTGCTGACAACTGGAACGGGTTTCGGTGAAGGTGAATTTGGTAATGGTGTATTTGGTTGGAGTTGATTATGGATGGCGCTGAAGTTTTAGCAGAGGTTATAAAAAGGATCGGAACGAACTCCGGTGTTACAAGCATAAACACAGAGCTAAACAGTGTGTTATATGACATATCCAGGCGAGCCGATTTCCTGACAGCGGTTACGCCTGTTGCAACATCGGACGGGCTTGCTGAGTACGGTCAGCCTGAAGGATTAAAGCGGGTGTACGAATGCTTTGTTACCGGATCGCTGCCGCTGGAGGTTAAGACCTACCGCGACTACTTGAAGTTCTTGGCTGAAAGCGAGACGACCGCCGGTGAGTCTACGATGTATGCACGAAGGCACGGCAAGCTGTACTTCTGGCCGGTGCCGGATGGCGTGTATACGGTCAACGTCGATCATGCCAGGTATCACCCGTCAGAGTGGACCGAGATACTGTTCGGCAGTGAGTTTAAAGAAGCGATCATCGAGGGCGTTATCGCATTGCTTTATAAGGGTCAGTTGTTTGAAAAGCTTCGGCTAAACAGCAAGAAGGTGACAAACCGCGATATTGCTGAGAATGCTACTGATAATGTTAGCGGCACGACGATTACCGATAAGGATGCAACAGCGGACGATGTGACCGTAACAGCCGATGAGGATGTCGCCACAAGCGTAAACACCGATGACGATACGGATGTGCTGACGTATGAGTTCAGCAAGGACTTCCCGGAGATAAAGCTGCACGAGAAGCTGTACGAAGCGGAGATCGCTAAGCTGATCGAGAATATGGAAATCGATACCGAGACGGTGCTGGTCGAATATCGCGACATTTGATTTGGCTGGTTCTTTCCGGCGATTACGGCGTTTACGACCGGATCAAAAATACTCGAAGTATTTCAATACAACTGTGTTTTCAGCCCGGTCTAAGCCTTGTACTAACCCTTAAACTCCTGCGCCAAATGAATTATAGGTAAGGTAAAAAAGGATAAAAACAAAATACCTCGCTCAAAGAAATATAGTGGTAAAGGGAAAAATAGGATATACAGTGTCAAGCTGGCATACCTGGAAATGAAGGCCCGTCACTGCCGAGAATGTATTTTAAAACTGGTGGGAAGGCAAAATTAAAAAGATTGCTGGTTCCTTAAATTTCTCTCCTTTCAATTAAACAATTCGGTTATTTTTCTTCTACCGTTTCTTCGTCAGCTTCCTGTAATCCTTCTCCCAACTTTAGTAATTCTTCGGCCTCGGTCTGCGGTAACGCGCTAACTGTGTTTAACTTGCGGTTCATTACACGAGTGCGCACCGCTGTTTGATCGAGGGTATTAGC
>SDBV01006090.1_pt1 | contig 16806 bp, 5 predicted proteins | sample 2277081 | NCBI WGS metagenome assembly SDBV01 (sample SAMN10402039, study PRJNA504765) | marine sediment metagenome | isolation source: marine sediment core GS10_PC15, 223 cmbsf | place: Arctic Ocean: Southern Knipovich Ridge | collected 2010 | reverse complement strand
CCTTGTAAAGCTGGATGTCGCGGCGCGACAGTTGCAGCGAGGCCAGCAGTTGCCGGATGGCCCCTTGCTTGTCTTCCTGCTTGTCGTAGCAGGCCACCAACTGTCTGTGGGTTTCGGTATCGTTGGGCTGCAGCTCGCAGGCCAGCGTCAGTTGAGCGATCGCCTGGGCGTATTGGTCCTTCTCGGCATACACCATTCCCACGGCTTTGCGCACGATCGGTTTGTCCTGTTTCGATTCTTGGGCCTGTTTGTCCAGTTCGGTGACATAGCCGTCGAGATCGGGAGATTCGCGCAGCACCTGCAAGAGTGCCTTCAGGGCCCCGGCGCGGTTCTTGTGCGTCGGTCCCCAACTCACGATCGCGCCGGATGCCGCATCGACCGCCTTGACCGTGTTCTTCAGACCGGCGTACGCCCTTGCCATGTAGCCGTAGTACGACGAAAGGGTGCCGCCTCCGATACCACGTCGGGGTTGCGTCCGCTGGTGCAGGGGAATCAGCTCTTCGTAGTATTCCGCCGACCGTTCATATAGCTGGTTATCCAGACAGCTCTTGGCCAGCGCGGCCATGGGGCCTTCCGTCCAGCGGCCTTTCTGATGGAAGTAGTCGTGGGTCTGCTTCAGCAGCGCCAGCAACTCCGCCCGGCGCTTGGTCCGGAAGTAGGCGTGCATCAGCCGGACGCGGTACTGCATATTGCCGGGCCGGAGTTCGACCAGCGGTTGCAGCACGGCGATCGACTCGCCGTAGCGCCCCCGTTCGTGCAGATACTGCACCAGCTTCGACTGCCCGCTTTCATCGAGGCGTTTTTCGCCGTGTGCGATGAAGAGGATCTCGATGGCACGATCGAAGTGATCCAGGCCGCGATACAGGTAATCGGCGATGTACTGCACGGCCGCCCCGGAGGTCTTCCGCTTTGCGTATACCTCTTCGGCCGTTCTGCGGAAGTCGGTTTGCTTTTCCGCCCAGTAGTAACTACGGCGATAGTACATCACCCGGTGGCGCGACTGGCGGGATTCGAGGTCCCGGCGCAGCTCGGTCAACACGATTTTCAGCAGCCGCTGCTCGAGGCCGCCTTCGAGTGGCTTGGCTTCACTGCGCCAGCGGCCCAGCGGCGAGCCGTGCCGACGCCAACCGTCTTCGTTGTTGTAGCGGAACCAGGACGGCTCGTTCTCGATCCGTTCCACCAGGAACGCCACGCCGTGGCTGGCTCCGGCCACATCGTGAAGTGTATTGGCGACCCGGCCGACAATCGACTGGTAGTTGCTCGTTTGCCGTGGGAGCACCTCCGGCAGCCGCTTGAAGGCGAACGCCCGCAGGTCGTCGACGTGGCCGGCGAGTTTTTTCTGGTGGGCCGTGCGGTAGACGTCACACAGCCGGTTGATCAGGTTGTAGCGATGGTTGTGGTCGGGCGTGCTCAGCTCGTCCTGGATCTTCTGCTGGACCGTTCGGTAAAGCACCAGCCCCCTGCCCAAAGAGACGTCACCGTCGTTGCTTATCGCACTCTGGTAGAGCTGATAGAGTCGCTGGGTCAGCCAGTAGGTTTGCTGTTGGTTGAACGGACGCCCCAGTTGCTCGAAGAGGACCTGCTCGCCCCGGGCGTGGTGTCCGCGCGATTCGAGGTAGGACACGAACGATCCGAGCGCACCGTTGGCGTGAGTAGGCAGCACGCCGCCTTGAGCCGCCTGGTATTCGCCGAGCGCCGATTGGAGCAGATCGATGGCCTCGGCGTGCCGGGCGTAGCTCCAGAGGCAGCTCGCTCGGCGGTGACCGATGTGCAGCCGGTCGAGCGTGCCCTCGGACGCGCCGTCGTGGAGAACCTCCAATTGACGGATCTGTTCGGCGGCGAGCTTAGGCTGGGTGATTCTACCCATGCCGGCAAGCAGATCGGCCATCAGCCGCGGTTCGCCGGCCGACCACTCGCGCCGGAACGCCCGGCGCAGCGCGGCCAGCGCCTTGTCGACGTGCGGCCCCGGCTGATTTTGGACTTCCGCGGCCCGGCGCTCGATCAGTGCTTCCAGCAGGTCGAGCGCCCGCCGGTCGACCGTGGTCTTGGCCTGCTGGCGGACCTTTGCGATCTGCTCGACGATCGAGTCCACGGTCGCCTCCTCGCGGATTTCGGCGAATACCGAGTCCATGCCCTGCAAGAACGGGTAGACCTTGGCGGCGGTGTGTCCCACCACGGCGTCGGCCAGGCCCGTCAACAGGCGGAAATCGCGAGTGGCCTGGTAGAACTCCCGCAGCCGCGAGAGGTAGTTCTGCGGAGAGCCCGACTTTTGGAACAAGGCGGCGAAGACCCGCAAGACGTCCTTGTCCAGTTCGCTGGGCAACTGCCCCTCGCGACGCTGCCAGGGCCGAAGCTTGGCGTAGATCCAGTTGCTCATCCGCCATTCCTCCATGGTCGTAAAGGCGGCGATCAGGGCCTCTTCGTGCCGGTCGCGGCGGCCGGCGACCATGTACCAATTGGCCAGCGTGCGATACTCGCTGGGGCCCAGTTCATCGTCGGCCTCGACGGCCTCGAGCAGCGTGACGGCCTCGTCGATCTTTCCCTGTTCGGCCAGCAGGTAGCCCAACGAGACCCGCCAGAAGTTCTCCGGATCGTCCGCTCGGGTCCATTGCACCAGGTCGGCCCGCAACTGCTTCGCACGATCCAGCGCCACCAACAGTTGATACTTGGTGTATTTCCAGCCGGTATCCTTGGGGTCTTGCTGAGCGATCGCCTGGTCGACGTAGCCCAGCAGCCGGTTGATCAGCTCGGGCTCGGCGTCCTTGCGGGCGGCCAGGTTGGCCAGGGTCACCAGGTGCCGGCTGTGCAGAATGGCGTCGAGCTGTTGCTGAAGGTTCGGTTCGGCGTCGGCCGCAGGCGGCTTGGGCGGCTTGGGGCCGAGCAGTTCCCAGCACTCCTGTTGAACGTGATCGAGATCCCGTCCCAGCAGGGTCTCGAGGTAGAGCCGCTCGACGTTCAGCCACCGGGCGAGCGGCTGGGGATGCTCGCCTCTGGCCTTGCGCAGCCGCCGGGCAAACCCTTCTCGAGACAGTCGCAGATTCTCCTTCTGCTTGTCGCGCAGCTCGGTGCGCGAGAGGTCCTCTTGATTCTCGACCTTTGCCATCCGGGCGTTGTAGCGGGCCTGAACCATACGGTCGGTGAGCCGGTAGAGGGCCTGGACCTGGGCCAGCAGCCGTTGGGCCGGCTCTTTCGCGTCGGAAAGTTGCTCGATCAGCCCCAGCGCCTCGTCCTCATACTCCGCCGACCAAGGCTGGGCCAACAGGGCGTTGAACAACAGGTTGGCGTAGTGTGCCCGCTGTTTTTCGGGACCTTCCTCCAACTGTTGCCGCAGGAAGGCGAGGTGCTCCTTGGCGGTCAGCCGGCCCGAGAGGATTTTCACCAACGGTCCAGCGAGCTGATGTTTGAGCTGCGGATCGGACTCGGCCGACCATCGCCGGTGCAGGCCGGTGGCGATACGTCGCCACACGCCGGCCTCCACGGCCGGATCGTTGGGCCAGATCCAGTTCACGAACCGCTCGATTTCCACCGGTTTGAGCGTAGCGATCTCGGCCTCCAGCACGCCGGCGAACCTCTTGCGCAACCTGCGGCACTGGTCGCTCTGCCGGAATTGGCTATGGTTCATAATCTGGTTGGCAATGCTGGAGCCGGTCTCGTGGCGGGCAAAGAACCGGACAGCGTCGGCCAGCGGATCGAGCCACTGCTGGTCGATCCGGTTGGTGCGCATCCCGTATCCCTGGCCCAGGGCCTGCGAGACGGCCGCCCGGAGGCGGTAGGAAACGTCGGCCGGCAGCTTCTCTGCCTTGCGGCCTTCCTTCAGCCAGGCGGCGATCAGGGAATTAGCCTTGTCGATCCGGTCGGTCCGCATCAGGGCGGGGAGATACCGCTGGTAGGCGGTGAGTGCCTTCGGATTTCGCTCGACCCAGCGGGCCAGATACTCGGTCATCTCCGGCCACCGCCCCTGATTGCGGAGCAAATCCGTGTAGGTCGTCCGCAGGGTATTATCTTCGTGGGCATGCCACTGGGCCTCGTCGGTGATCACCCGATCCAGCCAGGCGTAGGCAGCGTCGTACTGGCCCACGTTGGCCAGGGCCTGGGCGTACTGCTGCTGCAAGGGGGAGTCGTGCGGATATTCCTTGGCCAATTGCTCTTGGAGTTGCAGCGCCTCGTCCGGCCGGCCCGCTTGCCGCAGATAGTTCACCCGGTTTTGGCCCCAGCGCTTCATCGCCGCCAGGTGTTCGGGCTGGCGCTCGTAGACGGGCTTCAGCGTGTCCAACAGGGCGAGCATTTCGTTGGCTTGGAGGATGCCGGACGCCTGGCCGAGCATATAACCGGCAAGGTAGAGTTCTTCGGCGTCGGCTTTCCCTTCCACTTGCGGCTTTGCCATCCGCGCGGCCTCGTCCAGGATCCGCTGCTTCAGCTCCTCACGCCGCCGGCTGTCGCGGAGGATGGCATTGCGTACCCACCGCAGGCCGGGCTTGCCGCCGGAGAGTTTTTCGGCCTGTTCCAGATGTTCGAGCACCCGCGGCCACTGCTGGCTGTCGCAGAAGTGCAGCAGCAGGGTCATCCGGTCGTCGAAGGCGGCCTTGCCGTCGGCCAGCGCCCGTTTGGCGTCGGTGACCTCTACCATCGGCTCGCGGAGGAACTGGACCCGGTCGCGGCCGGCCAGTTGCCTCTTGATGTGCTGAGCGAAGGCATCGGCAGCCAGCAGGCGGAGCTTCTGGGTGATCACCGACGTCCGGCGGCCCTGCTGGTCGATGGTCTGCATCCGGCCGGCCCACCAACCGCCGGCGACCTCGACAAAGCGGTCGAACTTCGTGGCCGACGTGACCTTGTCCGCTTGTCGATTGTCGATCGAAAGGACCACCTTTCGGGCCGTATCGACCAGGATGTGGACCTCGGAGTCCGGGTTTTCGGGCCGCTTGAGCACCAGCAGTGTCTGCCGGTCGGCCTGCGGCTTCAACTCGACCGTGTAGTTGCGGTAGGTTCGATCCAGCGGTACGAGCACGTGGCCCGGCAATGCCAGCGGCGGCTTGCTCAGGTCCATCCGCGCCGACTTCCGCCGCCGGCCGAGCTGGAATGCCTTCGAGAAGACCCCCCGTTGCCGCCGGTCGCACCACTGCACGGTGGTCGCCGAGGAGTATCCGCCGGAGCGAATCAGCCAGGCCGCGGGCGAAACCAACTCGAGCGTCTGCGAGCGAGAGATGAGTTTGTCCCAGCGGGGATCGAAGCCCTCTGCCTGCCGCTCGATCAGCAGGCCGCCTTCCAGCCCCGCGAGTTGCCCGATCCGCAGCAGGTCCCGGGCCAGGTCCCGTGCTGGGGCCGGCCAGGGTTTCTCGGGCTTGGGCGGTTCTTCCTTCGTGGGCGTCGGCGGCAGATGGGGAAAGAGGGTCCCCAGCCATGACGTATTTCGCCCCGGCCAGTAGGCTTCGTTCCGCTTGTTTTTCGAGTAGCTGGAGACGAGCCCGCTGCGGTTGGAGACCAAGCCACGGGCCCGTTGATTGCCCAATCTGCCCATGCCCAAGCCAAAGCGTGCCAGCCCGAGAGCAACCTCCCTTGCACCTGCCTCAACGTCGAAATCCATGTCGACCATTGGCTTGGCACCGTCGAAAGTCAGGTCGCCGCCGAAGGTCCCCAAGTCCTTGATACTCCCTTTAAACGAGATATCAGACTTCTTGTCTCCCGCGAAGAACAGCTCTTCACCGGCCTGTGCGAACCGGCCATTGGTGCTGCCGAACTCCCTGTTCTCCCCGTCTCTCAAGATGAGGTGGTCACCCCATCCGCCCACGGGCCCGGGACCATTCATTTCCCCGAGGCGTGAAGAGAACGATCCGAGCCGGCCGTTCCAGCTATACGTGCCGCCAAGGCCGAGGCCGTAATAGTCGCCGCGTCCGCGGCGTTGTTGTGGCTGGAAGACCCCAATATCGCGGCCCAGGCCGAGCAGCTCCCGCAACACGCCGCGCCGCAGCCCCAGCCGCCAGTTGCCGGCCCGGCGCATCTGCTGCTGCATGAGTTCGTAGTCCACGTTGTCGCGAGCCTCGGCGAAGAATCCCTCGGCGTCGCGCATCTGGAAGCGGCGTTTGACCTTGAATCGCTCGCGATCCGCATCGCTTTCCAGGACCAGCAGCGACGTGTAGGGGGTCATGATGTGGTACTCTTCGGAGAGCATGATGATCTCGTCCTTGATCGCCGACGAGGCCCCCTGCCGCAGCAACGCGTCCAGGTGCATCCGCGCCCAGAGCCGGGGGATGAACGAGTTGCCCCGCTCGGCGTCCTTCAGCGACACGCCGGTGTGGAACCGCAGCGGCTGCTGGCCCCGCACTGCGGTAACCGTCACTTCACCCTGCTGATCGCGGCCTTCGGGCAGATAGCGTCCCAGCAGGATCTGTTGGGTGCCGGCCGCCAGGTTGGGCAGCTCTTCCGGATACACTCGCGCCGTGCGGATTCCCGTGAACTGCACCTTGAGATCGCGGATGGCCGGCTTGGAGATTTCGCCCAGCAACTCCAGGGCCACCACCTGGGGAGTTCGCTCGCCGCCGATCTGTCGCACGGAACCGCCGCCCAGCGAGGCCATCGTCTTCAAAACGACCGGTTCAAAACTGCTGCCGACGGAGACCGCATGGCACGAGGTGTCCTTGCCCTGGTAGAGGAGCTTCAGCCGTTTGCCGAAGGCCACCGGGTCGGCGTCTCTGGTGGTCACGATGCCGTCGCCGATGTAGATCACCTGGGTGTTCGGCCCGCATTGTTTCAGCGCCGAGGCGAACGCCTTGTCCAGATCGGTCCAGCCGAGCGAGACCCGGCCGGCCATGAAATCCAGCGCCGCCTTGGTATTCTTGTCGCTGGCCGGCAGCGGCCGCTTGAAGGCCCAATCGCAGTCGACGTCGCAGCAGGCCAGGTTGATCTTGTCCTCCGGCGTAAGCGACGAGAGCAGCGAGGCGATGAACCCGGCCTGCGTCTCCCGACCCTCAGAGTCCATCGAGGCCGAGGTGTCGGCCAGGATCAGCAGTTCCAGGGGCTTGCCGTCGGGCAGGATCTCGCGTTGCCAGGTGCCCTCGCCGGCCGGTGGCGTCAAGAGCATCATGAAATAGCCGTCGTCGCCGCGGCGATGCGGGATCAGCACCACATCCGACTGGCTGCCGCCCAGCTCGACCGCAACCTCGAAATCGCGCGTGGGCGTGTACTCCTGGGCGTTGAACTCGACGTGGGCCGAGTGCCGCGTGCCGTCGATCCGGGCGCTGTGCGTGGGCGAGCTCACCCGGGAAAGCGGCATCACCGAACTGATCTTCACGTCGATCGCCAACTCGCGCAGCGGGTTCTGCTTCAGCAGCTCGCTCCGCAAGGCGTAGCTGTAGCGGTAACCGGTGCCCTTGAGCGGCAACACCTGGGTGTAGGTGATCTTGATCCGCTTCTCGCTGTGGGGCTCGATGGGGAACACGCGGGCCTTGAAGATGTTCCCGCCGGTCCATTCCAACAGGCCCGGGTCGCGCTTCTCGCGGAGGATTTGCTCGTAGATCTCCCGGGCCCGCTGCTTCTCGACCACGTCGGCCTCGATCAAATCGCCGCCGATCCACATCCCGAACCCGGAGATCGAGGCGTCTTGCGGCAGGGGGAAGTGGAATACGCCTTCCAGCCGGCCTTTCGTGTGGTTGACGAACGACTCCTCGATCACGGTCCGCGCGATCTGGTCGCGGATATCGACCGACACCCTGTGGTAGCCGACCGTCAGCGGAACGTTGCGCCCGTCGACCTTGGCGATCAGCGAACCGATCGACTCGTTGCTGATCGTCCCCTCGAACCCTTGCAGCCACAACGGGGCCTTGTCCAGCCGGACGAGTTTCTCTTGTTGCAGCCGATAGGTCTGCGTGCCCGTTACGCGGATCTTCTCTCCGGCCGGGCCCAACAGCTCGACGGGGGCCTTGGCGCCGGCCACCACCTTCAGCACTCCGTGAACTACGCGAATCTGCCCGGGCTTGATCACCTCGACCAGCGAACCGGGGCCGAGGGTCAGCTCGGTCTGCTTGACCAGCCGCAAGGCCACGGCGTTGGCGCCGCGAACGCCGGTCCGCACCCAGTCGCCGGGCTTGACGAGCATGTGGGCGGCCACCGGGGTCCAGCGGCGGTGCATCACCGGCCTGAGGGAAACGATCCCTTGCACGTCGGTCACCTTGCCGAGGCGGCCGTCCTCGGTCAGGGTGTCGCCCACCACGAACAGGCTCTCGTCGACCGGCTGGTCGACCGCCAGCACGTCCAGCGTGTTGATCGGCCCAGCGCGACCGTCCCGCAGTGCCGTGGTCTTCAGCGTCCGCAACATTCCAGTGCCGACGTCGACCAGGGCCTCGATCCGGATCTCGCCCTCCGCGGTCGCGAGTTGCGTCCGATAGACGCTACATAGGCGGCCGTCGCGCTGCACGCGTTCTACCGGGCGCGCACCCAGTAGACTTTTGCGGGCTTTGCCGGCCGGCAGATCCAACAGCGCCAGCAGATCCAATCCCGGCCGGTCGTCGCGGAAATAGGGCGACGGCCCCGAAGTCGCCCGGTTGGCCTTCTCGTCGACCAGCCACAGCCGGTTCCCCCGGGCGATGCTGTAGGTGCCGTCCGGATGGTTCCAACGCAACCGATTGGGCTGCTTGACCCAAAGCCGGCCGGACTTCCCGTCGCGGGCAATACTCAACTGGATCGTATCGGCCTTGGCCGTCTTCTCCAGTGCCTTGCCCAGTGCCAGGGTGTCGTCGGCGGTGATCGACGACCACAGACAAGTGGCCACCACGATAGCGGCCGCTGCTGCGGCTGCCAGGCCGCGCAGTGCAATTACGAACATGCGACGTCTCCTTGCGGGAAGTTGAGTTTGCCGGGAGAACTCAGCCGCGAACGCTTCGGCGGAAAGCTCGCGGATCCGGGCCAATAGTTGGGGATCGGCAGCGGCGGCGTCTTTGCCTAGCGACGCCAGTAAGGCCGCCAGCCGCTGCTGGTCCCAATTGCCGTGGTCAGGATTCATGGCGCCCTCCCGCTGCCGCGCCGGCGGAACGTGTCGACTTTTTTCCGAAGGCCCGGCGAAACGCCCGGTGTGCCCGGGCCAGCTTGGATCGTACCGCCGTCGATGAGCAGCCCTCTTGTTGAGCGATCTGTTCCACGGTGACCCCGTCGAAGTACCTGGAAATCAATAGTGTCTCGTATTGCGAAGGCAGCACGGCCAGCGTGGCTCTCACCAGCGACGAGAGCTCGGCGGCGGCCAAGGCCTCGGGCGGGCTCGACTGGCGATTCTCCAGCCAACGGATGATCTGCTGCCTGCCCGCCCCAAGGTGGCCGTCGACCTCTTGGAGCCGGCGGTGCCGCTTTTCTCGGCGGTAGTGAAGGGCCACCTGTTTTCGGGCGATTCCGCTCAGCCACACCCAGAGCGAGCCGCGAGAGGCGTCAAAACTGCCCGCCGAACGGGCAGCCGCAAGGAACGTTTCCTGGACCACGTCGGCCACCTCGGCCGAAACCGGCCCCATCAGACGCGCAGCCAGCCGCCAGATCCGCTCGGCATACGTATCGTATAGCGTATACCAGGCGTCCGTGTTGCCCGCCCGCAGGCCCCGGGCTATCTCTGTTTCGTGTTGGTCACCCATTAGCGCGCCACTAGTATACCTTTGCGCCTTACGGGGGAAATGTGTCGGTTGAATTGCAGAAAATGCTCCAGTTCGAGCATTCCGCAACCTGCCGAAGCCGTTGCCCGACCGCCGGAAAGCCGTCGGTTACCCCAGTAATTGACGCTTATCCGGCGGAGACGTTCCCTCGGCCGGCCAGAAATCCTTCCCCGCCCCGGCAGTGCAGCGACAAGTGGGGGACCGAGGCACCCCGAGGCGGATCCGGGCAGTGACAGGGGCCGTCGAGAAACAAACTCGCGCTCTTGGAGAATAGCTCCGCCCGTCGACGGCCGCCCGGTAAGCTCTCTGCGGTGCTCTAAAGAGTAAGCGCCGGCCGCTGTCGGGCAATTCAATCTGACCGCAGCTTCTTCGCCAGCCGTGCTATGCGCTCTCCCAGACGGCGGCCGCCGTCCAGCTCTTTGTCGCTTACCCCGGGATCTAGCGGTCCGGTCATGGCCGAAGCACCAGCCTCGGCCCATTTGTCGTCGCCTTCTGCGTCCTGATAGAGCGGACCCGCCACCACCATGCGATTGTTAATCAAGAACATCAACAGGGAGACAACCACGTACTCCTTCCCGCCGACCTGGCCGGCACCGGTGGAAAACGCGCCTCCCACCTTGTCGGTGAAATCGACTTTCATCTTCCAGTTCCAGTCGTCGATGACCACCTTCATCCTGCCCGGTATGTTGCCGAAGTAGGTCGGACATCCCAAGATAATCGCATCTGCCGCTTGGAGGTCCTGCTTGGAGACCTTATCGACCGGCTTGACGACGGCCACCGCCCCGGGTACTCGCTTGATTCCCTCCGTCACCCCTTGGGCCATTTGCTTGGTGTTGCCATAAAGCGAGTAGTACGCAACCAGAACGCGCACGGTCTTCCCCTTGGGCGCGTCGGTCGGCTTCGGCTGGTCATCCGCACCCGTTACGGTTCCGGCCGCTGCCGGCAAGAGCAGGACCACGGCCAGGGCCATTAGTCCCCGTCGAAGGTGGTTGTGTTTCATCATGCGACTCCTTCTGTAGAGATTGGCGCCCAGGCGTAAACGCGTCCTGACGCTATGATATCCCAAAGCGCAACCTGCGTGAACGTTTGTCCTACCGTGTCGCCGGTGGTGCTTCAATCGGCTTGCCGCCGGTCTCGCGCCACCACTGCGTCACCCGCCGCTTGAACTCCCCCAGGCGCTGCTTCTGTGCCGGGTCCTTCGCCAGGTTCTTCTGCTCGTAGGGGTCGTTCTGAAGGTCGTAAAGGTCCTCGTCGCCCGCCTTGCGCGCGGGATACTCCGTCTCGATCGACTGGATGCGGAAGTAGCTGCCGTTGCGCGCGGGCACAACGTGCTGCACGAAGTGGATGTACTTCCACTTCTGCGTGCGGATGTACAGGGCATAGACGTCGCGCTCGGGACGCTCGTCGCCCTTGGTGACGAAGGCCGGATAGATCGCCCCAAACAGGGCCTGGCGCGGCTCGAACGGTCGGCCGTCTATCCGCGGGCGCAGACTGCGCCCGGCGGCCGTGCTGGGAACCTCCACGCCCGCGTAGTCCAGGATGGTCGGATAGACGTCCAGAGTGCTCACCAGGTCGTCGAACCGCTGGCCCGCCGAAATCACCCCCGGCAGCGAGAAGAAGACCGGTGTGCGCACTCCCTTCTCGAAGGGAGAGCCCTTCGATATCAGCCCGTTGCACCAGCCGTTGTCGATCAGAAAGACGAACATGGTGTTCTTCTTCTGGCCGACGCTATCGAGCTTCTCGACGAGCTGCCGGACCCCGTCGTCGAGCCAGGCCTCCATGGCGTAGCTGAGCATCTCCCTCTGCTCGAATCCGCCTCGTCGCCGGGCCGCGCCCGACGCCTTGCCCTTCCCCCGCCGCTTGCCTTTGGATTCAACGGGTTTGGATTCTACGGCCGGCGGCTTGCGGTTCTTGATGTAGCCGGGCACCGGCATCTCGGCGGGATCGTACAGATCGCGGTACTTCTGCGGCGGGTTGTGCGGCGTATGGGGAATCAGCGGGGCCCACCAGATGAACATCGGCTGCTTGCCCGACACCTCGTCGATGAACGCGAACAGGTCGCCCTGGCCCTTGCGCACGAACTTGTTGGCGGTCTTCCCCGCGCCGTGGGTGAAGCCCATCGCCCGCGGATCACCCTCCCAGTATTTGCCTTCCACGTACGTCGCGTAGCCGGCTCCCTTGAGCAGGTTCGGCAGCGAGTTGCGAGGGTTGAGCTTTTCCGTGCCGAAGTTGTAATAGATGCCGGTCTGGTGCGGCCACCGCCCGGAAAGGAAACTCGCCAGCGTGGGATGGCACCGAGACATCGGCAAGTGTGCCGTCGTAAAGACCGTGCCCGAGCGGGCCAGCCGATCGAGCGTGGGCGTGTGCACGTAGGTGTTGCCCATGAAACCCAGGTGCTCGTAGTCGTGGTCGTCGGAGATAATCAGCACGATGTTCGGCTGCTCGGCCGCGGGTGTGGCCGACGCAACAAAAAGGCCGGCAACGGCCGTGAGAAGCATCGGCAGGACTGCAGTTCGTGGTCGCATCGGGTTGCTCATGGCAGGTCTCCGCTGTAAAGAAGGTTCCGTCAAGGCTCGGGCAATAGCAGCGCGACTGTGTCGGTGCTCGCCGATCCCTATTATCTTGCCATGGCGCCGACTTTTCAACCGGGATCGCAGCCAGCCTCATAATCAGTGTACAATTGCCAGGCCCAAGCCAACCACGTATCCTCAGAGCGTGCCCGGCGCGGGTGTTCCCAAAAAAGGACTTCGCGATCTGCCGAATAGCCCCGCCCGGGAGGGCGGGGTTGGCCCCGTTGCCACTCCCAGAACCCACGGGTGGCCCAGCTTTCTAGCTGGGTCGCGCAGCGACAAGAAATGCAGAGGCAAGATTCCACCGGAGAAACGTCCTTACCATATCTAGAGTCGAACCCAGGTGTCTTCTGCCTGGGCCACCCGCGGCTTGCACTGAAGCGTTAGAGCCGGCCCCCTTTACCACTGCCTCCGTCGTCTTCACCTGGCGTAGACAAGGGGTCAGGGGAGCGATTCTAGCTCAATCACGCAGTACGGCAATGCCTGCTGGAGTTTCTTGACGCCTTGGTCGGTAACCTCCGTTTCGCGGAGGCACAGCCATTGGAGCTTGGTCAACTCCTTGAGATGTTCCAGCCCAGCGTCGGTGACCTCCGTTCCGTCGAGGAACAGCCAATAGAGCTTGGTCAACCCCTTGAGATGTTCCAGCCCAGCGTCGGTGACCTCCGTTTCGGCGAGGAAGAGCTGTTGGAGCTTGGTCAACTCCTTGAGATGTTCCATCCCAGCGTCGGTAACGTCCGTTCTGCAGAGATCCAAAATTTGGAGCTTGGTCAACCCCTTGAGGTGTGCCAGCCCCGCGTCGGTAACCTCTGCTCCGTCGAGGGAGAGCCGACAGAGCTTGGTCGACCCCTTGAGGTGTTCAAGCCCGGCGCCGGTGACCCTTGTTTCGTCGAGGCACAGAACTTCGAGCTTGGTCGACCCCTTGAGGTGTGTCAGCCCCGCGTCGGTAACGTGCGTTTCGCAGAGAGACAGACATTCGAGCCTGGTCAACCCCTTGAGATGTTCAAGCCCCGCGTCGGTAACCTCTGCTCCGTGGAGGGAGAGCCAACAGAGCTTGGTCAGTTCTGACAAATACACCATGTTCTCGTCGTCGAAATCACCCGAACGATACTCCATGGCTTCTACATCCACAAAGAAGTCAACGCCAAGCGAGCTGAATGGCCAAGTGGGGGCAGGCGGTTCCGTGAAATGATCGTGGATCTTCCCGTACCAGCAAGCCCCCCCCATCCCCTCCTCAATTGCTGCCACAATTTCTCGCTGTCTTCTGGCTTGTTTGATCCTCACGGAGAACCAGCTACACACCACCGCACACACCAGCACGAAGACCAGCAGTGAGCGGACGCTGAACTGGAACCGCCGCCGGAAGACCAGGCTGAGGGCGAGCCACAACAGCAGCAACAGCACTGCCACGCAAACGGTCCCTATGGCAATCAGCACCGTCCAGCCCTTCTTCTCATTGAAGGGGAACCAACAGAACCACTCGGACAAGCAGAGAACTCCCACGACCGAGAGCAACCCCACCAGAAACCGATCCGGTGTAAGCTGATACCAGCGCGATTTGGGCTTGTCCGGCATGGTCACGCCCTCAAGCGGTTGACTAGCGCCGCGTCTTTCTTCGGGCCTTGGCCTTCGCCGTGGGCACCACACGCAACCCCAGATACTCCATTAGGATCGACGCTGTGGCTGAACGCAACCCCCGGCCGGCTACTACTGTCCCGCGTCGCGTTGCGACCCGGCTATTGCGGCGACCCGGCTATTGCCGTTGCCTGTTTGCGATAGTTCCCGCAACTTCTCAATCTCGAACCTGGTCGGCACCGTCGCCCGGTGCTCGATCCACACGACCAAGATCGGTTTGCCGTCGGTGTCTCTGACGATACCCTGGCGAAAGTTCTTCCCCTCGGCCAGCACGGAACCGTCTATCTTCACTCTGGCGCCCGTCTGGCTGCTGCCCCAGTTCTCGATCACAAAGCACGGATTGACCAGCGGCGAGTCTTTGGTGGCACCCACCTGAAAAGACATAGCGGGAGCCTCCGCCCCCAGCACGTACGCACGCTGTGCCTTGTCGAATCCCTCGATCCTGCATCCCTCGGCCCGGCCGATCCCCGGAGGATGGTTCCAATACCGCCCCAGCGGCACCAACGTCGAAATCGGCTGGCTGGTAAAACCGTAGATCGCCATGTTGCCGTGGCTGACCACGTTGTCGGCCGCCGCCAGGGCCGCGTGCGTCACGCGGTCGTGGGCCACGGCGAACCTGCCGTCGGAGGGAACCTGGCTGACCGGCCAGTGGTTCCAGGGGCCGGCGAACGGATCACGCGTATGCTCCGATTGCTCGCGGTCTCCCCACGGATTGATGTAGGTGCCTTCCTGGAAGATCACAAACACCTTGTACTTCGACTTGAAGTTTACCAGCTCGATGCACGCGTCCGGCAGTGTGTTGCGCGGCACGCCGTTGGACCCCGACCAGCGCAGCTCGCGGACCTCACCCGCCAGGTTGGCCAGGCTCAGGGCCTGCAAGTCGACGTTATCCAGGCAGGTCGTGCCCGGCTGGCTCAAGAGTTGAACGTCCTGCCAGCCCGGATTGCCGGCGTAAAAATGCACCTTGCGGACCGCCGTGCCGTCGGGATAGATCGTATGATACTCGTCTGCCCAAGACCTGGGGTCGGGGAACTCGTATCCCACGTCGATCGAAGGATACCGCCAGTGGACGACCACCCTCGCGGGCGTGTTCTCGATCAGCCTGACGTGACCGTGGCGGAGTTGCTTGTCGGCCATGTGCTCGGCACAACCGTGTGGCCCGCCCTGCTCGCAGCTCTGGTCGGCCATCCACTTGTTGTTTTCGGTGACCCACCCGGGACCGTAATTCGCGCCCCGCCAATAGACCACGCTGGTGGGCAACTGGTCGAAGCGGACCACAAGGTCGGGCCAGTCGCTGGTCCGCCACATGCCGTCCCAGAGGTCGTGATACGTCAGCTTGGCATAGCGGGCCCCAAAACGTTGCGCCGGTTTCCCCGTGACCTCGCCCGGCAGGATCCGTCTTTGCAGGTCCGGATTGTCCGTGGCCTTTGCGCCCGGACTGAGCTTGCGAAACGACTCGGCGATCTCGGACTCGCTCAACGCCGTGTTGTAGATCTTCACTTCGTCGACCAGGCCTTCGAGTCCGAAGATACTGGGCAGGTTGTTGTTCGGTCCGCGGACCGGATCGGTCGGCCTGGCTGCTTGGCTGTTGAGCCCAATCAGCAGGTCGGTATCTGGCAGCGACGTCTCGCCGGCGGCAGCCGTCGAGCCGACCTTCCGGCCGTCGATGTAGACGGCCATCTGCCCGTCGCCGTACGTGCCCGCCAGGTGGGTCCAGCGGTAGAGCCCCAGCCTTTGCGGCGACTTGACCGTCTTGCCGTCGACCACGAAGACCGCCCGCCCGTAGGGACCGACACCGAGATAGTACCCGGAGTTGCCGCTGCCGGTGGAATGGTGCACAATCGGCGCGCGGTTCCAGGGATACGCGCCCAGGGCGATCCAGGCGTCGACCGTCACCGCGCGCTCGACGGCCGGGGCCTTCGTCGCAGGTAACGTTACCTTCGAGTAGTATCCGTCCAGCGCCAAGGCCGTGCCCGACACGCCGGCCTTCCAAAGGCTCCTCTGACCGGAGATCCGGCACCGCGTGCCGCTGATGCTCTCTATGGCCACGTCCTCGTCCGGCCGCAGCCCGTCGTCGAAGCGGAGCCAAATTGCCGGCGAGCCCACCGCAGCCGACTTCACCGGCGAGCTTTTGACCTCGGCCGCGATCGGCCGATGGAGCCTGGACGGCAGCGTGGGACCTTGCCGAATTCCGTCGGCCCGGAGCCGAAACGTCTGTGTGGTTACCGCCCAGACGTCGGTCTTGGCGGTGGCCTTTCGCACGGTCCGCTCGACTTCTCCGTCGGGAGTTATGCGGAAGGACTCGTGTACCACGCCCTGGAAGCCCACCTTGTCCAGGTCCGGCACGTAGCGCCAGTGTACCAGGATTTCGTCGGCGGCGTTCTCGATAACCCGGGCGTAACAGTAGAGGCAGAGCGGGTCGCCGTCGCGCCGGACGATCTCCTCGACGTCCCACCGGCCGTGTGCCGTCTTCCAATAAGGAAGGTAACCCGACCGGCGGCCGAACACCAGCCGGCCTTCTTTCCCCAGGTTCACCACGATATCGGCATACTTCCCGCTGATTCCGCGCCGGCCTTTTTCAACGGGGATCACGTAATCCAGCCGCGTATGATAGGCATAGAAATCCGACGCCCGGGCCACCACACCGCCAAGCAAGCACGCCAGCAGGCCGACGGCCGAAATCGAAGTCTTCCTCATCACGTTCCTCAATGATCTCGACCGATGATCTCGACCGGCCATCTCAGCCGACGATGCCCCCCGGATTTCACCCAAACATGATTATCGCCGACGCCAGCGATAATGCAACGCCGCGCTATACGGGTGACCGTCTCCAGCGGCGGCGGCGCCCGTTTGTAGTGATCCGATTCATCGGGTCGGACCGGCCAGTTTCGCGACAGGACCGCATGAATGCGGTCACTACAAACAGCTTATGACGGGTTCGACAAATGTTTGCTCGGGGCGCGTGCGTTTTTTCTTTCGAC
>SDBV01006089.1_pt1 | contig 16808 bp, 37 predicted proteins | sample 2277081 | NCBI WGS metagenome assembly SDBV01 (sample SAMN10402039, study PRJNA504765) | marine sediment metagenome | isolation source: marine sediment core GS10_PC15, 223 cmbsf | place: Arctic Ocean: Southern Knipovich Ridge | collected 2010 | reverse complement strand
CCGCAGCACCACCTCCTGATACCCCAGCCCTCACGTATGCCTTCCAGTCGCTTGTGATGGCGTCCAGGTCTAGGTCAACCAAGAGCGTCGCCGCGAACACGATGGCGATAAACGCGCCAGCCCTCAGTGCTTCGCCAACTAGCTTGAAGTCGTATTTCATTCCTTCCTCCCAGATGATAGTGGCGGAGCTATTGCTCACAATCTTTACCTTGCGGCCATCAATAACAACATAGTGGCCTGCCCACTCGTTGGGTTGCCATGACGTCATCGCGCCCTGCCTACATGGGCAGGTAGACCCCTTAGGTATTTGGTGGCCTTGAGAGCAGAATGACCGGGCTGGTACGTGTTTAATACGCGGGTACTCCCCAAGCTAGTCAACCTCGTGTCTGTCATACCAATACACATAGGTACCTGCCTTCACGTGAGGGATACCGAAGCGGTACCCCTCAAACGTGCCGTCCGGCTCGGCCCGCCCTCGCAACGTATAGACAGCGGTGCCATTTTGTAGCATCGGCACTCGAACCTCAGGGAATGGCTCCGGTAGTTCTATGCGCCTAGCAGGATTGAAAAACTTGAAGTCGGCAAGAAGCGCTGTGACCATCTACGTCTCCTTGAGGGCATCACGGGCCACACCCTGCAATTCCTCGCGGCTGAGGATACCCTTACCTGTACTGCTGACAATATCCTCGGCCCCCAAGCGGATGCGCTTCAGCGCCGCCTCTAGGCAGGCGATACGCTCCTTGGAGTTATAGTAGGGTGTCAGGACCGCAACGGGGTGCCCGCAGCTTGAACAGGTGTCCATCTCGTCCATCTAGCCGGTTGCCTCCCATGTCCCCTTGGTGGGGCCGCCGCCCAGACCCTTCGGCATGGCGTTGATTACGCGGGTAGCCTCGTCAGTGGTGTGCGTGTCGGCTGCCTTCTGGTGGTTGATGATCGCCTGTAGAGCCCGCAGCGTCCTCTCGTGGTAGTCAGATAGCGTCTGCATCTGTGCGTCTGTCATGTCGTCCTCCTCGATTCGTGCCAGTTGTGGCATTAGCCAGGGCCAGTCGTTCCGCCCCGAGGGGCAGCTAGTGAAATCGAACCATCGATGCTCCCAGAGCGAGCCGTAGCCCCAGAACAACAGATTCCGGCGGATGTTCTCCTGAGTGCGGTTGGTTGGGCCTGCCTTAAAGTAGGGAGGCCAGCCGAACCATACCCCCGTCTCTTTCAGCACCCGCACAAGGCTCGCCCGTTGCGCGTCCGTCCAAGGCTGGTTCTTGCCCTCCATCTCGATGCCGTCCGTCCCGATGTTCTGCGCAGGTCCGCCCGCGTGCCAGTTGACGAACGTGGGCCGTGGCCGGTGTCTCCACACCTCACCGCTCCGCATAATCGTCACGCCCCAGGAGTTGCCCCTGGAACGCATGACAGCACTGGGAGAGACGTACGTGAACCAACCCTCAACGCTGTGGATTACAATTCCGTAACGGAGAGATGGGTTGGTAAGCTCCACCGGGACGCCTAGTCGACTGTAACCAGCGTTCCCAGGTGCGGGGTCATCGACTGCCCAGCTCAACCAACTCATTGGCTGTAGGTAATTGTCCGCCTATGCGGTTGGGCTGTCAAGGCTCACGCTCGCTCCTTGGCCTTGGCGATGGCGGTTTCGACGTCGGTTATTGCATTCGCCAAGTCTTTTGCATTGTATCCGGTCACCCCTTCCCCGCGATCCAGCGCCTTGATGACCTCCAATGCCTCTCGGGACGGCCCAAGGATTCGCTCCAGCGCCGCCAGTAGGTCGTCGTAGCAGTCGGCCCGTCGTTGGACTTCGGCGTCCGCGGCCTTCGCTTCGGCTCGCTCTTTGTCCTGCCTGTCCCATTTCTCCTGCCACTTCCGGTCTCGCTCTTCCCGCTTTGCCTTGGCGAGTGCCGGCGCGTGTTGCTTGCACCATCCCTTGCCGTCCTCTTGCACGGTTCCCTTGCGGGTGCACCGGTGCTGGTGCCACCCATCCCAAACCCTTTCGGCGCATCGCTCGCTCATCGCTCCCCCTTCCAGGTGTCCCACCTGGCTAGGATGGCTCGGTCAGCAGCATAGTTTGGGTGGTTCAGGCAGTCTTCGTCGTTAGCGTGGATGAGCTTAGGCGCATCTTTATCAGCACCCGTCCCAGCGACCAACGGCTCCCCATAGGCGCAGTACCAGCAGTCACCCTGGTCGTTTATTGGCAGATAGCCTCGTAGTCCCACCGCCATCTCCTCCGCGATGTCCAGGCCGTCCAGTATGATTTCCTCCGCATCACGAAAAGTAGCAATGGCCTCTACCCAGTCCTCCTCCAGTAGCCGGCGCAGTTCCTTTCGCTTCTCCCGGCTGCCTACAGGGTTCATTCGGGGGCCTCCTCCTGGGCGGGGGTGAGCAGGGCATCCACATCAGTAACCCACCGCTGGAACTTAGAGTCTAGTGTCAAACCGCGCCAGGTTAGGCCACGTCTCAGCAGCGCCTCCTTCTCCTTGGCGTCCCTCTCGGCTGCCTCGGCCCTAGTCGTCCAATAGCTGACGTCAGCCTCTCGCATCGTGGCAAAAAGGTTACGTGATTGCCACGCCCTGCCTACGTCCTTGTGCCACCGCTCGATGGCCGCGTCCCGCTCGGCCTCCGCAGTGTGCCAAAACCCAAACCACTCATCCCTTGTTCTCTTTAAGCGGTCAGACAGACGCTTGTAATCGTCCCGCTCCTCCTGGGCCTGCTCCCTGGCTGAGACTTCTTGGTTCACCAATGGGCACTCAGCGTTCATGTCCAGATCGGGGCAGTCCTCGTGCTCCTTTGCCTTCTCCTGGGCCTCCTTGAGCTTGGTGCGGAGGTCGGCTAGCTTGGAACGGTCTTTACACCAAAGGCAACGCCCTTCGTAATCGAACATCTCTTTCGAGGCTGGCCCGTGAGGGTGGTTGGTGTCGGAATAGCCGTTGGCCATCGCTCACTCTCCCTTCATCACGGCCAGGTGCCTACTAGGAGGATAAGGGCTCCGATGAAGGCAAAATACAGCAGCAAGCCGATGGGAACCCACCAGATGCTTCTATCCTCAGTTGGGGGAGGCAGGCTCGGCACGTCACGTCTAGATCGCCTAGAACCACCATCCTGTGTGCTCGGCCAACTCTTGAAAGACCGCATTTCCGCCCCTGATCTCCAAAGCCTAACTCTTCTGCCCATCTCACTCTCCCTTCATCGCGGCTAGGGCGGCACGAGGCTCTAGATAATCCACCCGCTTGCCTAGCGATTCCGCATAGTCAATCTCGCTGCGAGTGCTGTCTCCGATGTAGCCTCCGACGTTCAGCACATATACGTAATCTGCAAGGTCAATCTTCCTCTTGTGGAGTTCGTCAAGAGCTTGGGCCACATCCTCACCGCACCACTCAGCACCGTGGTCATCAGGTAGGTACTTGGAAACACCAACGGATAGGACGATTTCACCGTCAAGCGTCTTCTGCCAGCCAGCCTCATTGAAGGCATCCATGAACCGCGTCGAACCGCAGAGACAGACAACCTGCGGGCGCGCCTTTTCCACCAGCTCCCTCGCCTCCAGCCAGCCCTTCACCTCGCCGGAGAGGGCAGCACAATGGAGGCAAGGCATTCCTGGGCCTGGACAGTTACCGTGCGGCCAAGGCAGGTTGGGATGCGCCTCGCAAATCCAGCCTTCCTTGCATGAGTGAACAACGGCCGCTTTAGCAAGTCTGAGGCGCACAACTTCTACCCCGATGCTGGTTCCCTTAAACTCAAGCCATCCATCCGCACCAGGTTCTAGTTGAAGTCTGTCAAATGCCTCCGCGAACGCCTCCGAGAGCCATTGCCGTTGGCCCCGCAGCGCAGCTACCTCCTCCTCCAGGATGGCGACACGGGCTTTCGCTAATTGCTGCATGTCCTCAGTCATCGTCACTCGCTCCTTTCCAAAATGCGATCAAGGGCCTTCCCCACTGACCACTCACCGGTTGCGATGCCGTGGGAATGCACGTCACCGCTGTTGCTATCGTCTACTCCAGATGTAGAGCCGTCCGCCAAGGGATAGGCACTATAGTCGCCCCACGCGTCATATGGCTCCCACTCCGCTGGTGGCAACGTCTTGCGCTCCTCCTTCAGCGCCGCAGCCATCACAGCCTTCTCACCCCACACCTCGTTGAATCTCTTTTGCAAGCGATCAAGGGCTGCGGCATATCCCTTCTTATCCGCGAGGGCTTCGGCAATCTCTTGCTCCACGTATACCTCGTAATGCTTCTTGCACTGTTCCTGTATCTCTATTACGTCTGCACAGTCGGTGTCCTTGCCACAGTCTAGAAGGGCCTGAGCCGTGGCTAGCTCACCCTCCAGGCGGGCGACCTGGGCACGAAGGTTTCGTTGCTCGTCCATGATTGCACCACACTCTTTGCAACGTCCCTCCCCGTCCATCAGGGACTCCCATTCCTCCAAGCCCATACTCCCACCGAGCCGATGCCTACAGACGGCCATCACTTGCCCCCTTTCAGGATGCGGTCAAGAGCACGCCATTCAAGGATGTTGGTGCCTTGCCGTATGATGCTTGTCCGTAGCTTCTTACTCCACACCTCCACCGCCGCCAGCGTCGCTAGGAGAATAGATGTGTCGCAAGGCCAAGGAACAGAGTCACCCTCCTCACCTTGCATACAGGTCACACACCAGCCCTCAAACTCTTGGTGCTTGGCCGCTATTTCCTTGCTGGTTGGGATCACCTTGGCGTGGGGATCAGTCATGGCCATCCTCTCCATTCGATAGTGAACCCAAACATCGGTAGCGGCAAGATATAAAGCCTTCGCGCCTTCCTATCCCAATATGCGCCTACCCAGAGATCGAACGGGGCAAACAGGAACCGGATTCGCAGCGGGAAAATACAGGCGACGGCGAATAGAACGATTCCAACTGCAATGATTCCTCCTATTATCTGAATCGCATCAACCATCTACTTGCTCCCTTCGAGGATGCGGTCAAGGCGACAGCGCCGACACTCAAAGTCGGGGTCGTCGTAGTGCGGACGGAAGTCTTCATCGTGGTCGAATTCGTCCTCCGGGTCATACACAGTCGCCCGCACCGCCTCTATCGTCTTCTCTTTGGCCTCTAGCTGGGCCAGGAGGTCGTCGATGGTGGCAAACAGACGAAGCTGTATCCCGATGGTCGTGGTCATCTCCGGATCGCTCTCCGGCTCTTTCTGGTAAGGGACGAGATGGCCATCCACTAGCCTCTCCCACTCCCCCGACTCTGCCTTAGCAAAGGCTTCGATGTTGCCCCTCCACTCGGCGTACTCCTCGTCCGTCAGCGGTGTCGCCGCCTTGATGTCCTCTACGCGGGTATTCACCAGCCTATCCTCTTGCTGATTTCCGGTGTAAATCCGCCACCCTCCCTTACCCGCTCAAACACGCGGTTCACCACCGCAAGGTCGCTATCGTTCTTGCCCACAGGCAGGAAGCGGAACCATCGGCACAGCTGCTCCTGGTTCGCTGCCTCTACCTGCTCAAGCGTGGGGTACTTCATCGCTTCACCTCCAAGCTCATGCCGTCTTCTCCCTCTGTTTCTGCTCATGGCCACATTTTCCGTGAGATGAAATCGAAACGGAAAATTGGCTATTAACGACGGTATGGCTAAGAACCACGGTACTTTCTCCGTAGGACGGAACGTATGACGGGTGGGGGAATGGGGCCTTCCCTTCCCCGTTCCCCTCCCCGTCCCCATTCCTGGGTGTTAAGGTCGGCTCAACCTTGGCCCATGCTTGGTTCATGGTTGCTCCATCCTTGCGCCATCCTTGGACGCTGGAGGAATCAAGCTTGGGTCTTCCTTGTGGTGTGGCCGCTGGTGTTTAAGGAAGTTGTTTACCTGTATGTATGGCTCACCCTTGACCCGATAACGGATGATGAAGCCGCGTGCCGCCAGGTCATCCAGCAGCCGGTCGGCGCTGCCTGTGTCGAAGGGTAGAACCTGGGCCTTGATGCGCTTGGGCCGGTCGTGTAGCCGCCCCTCCTTGTCCGCGAGGCACCATAGGCCGATGAACAGCAGGCGGCCCAGTGGTTTGACCTCCGCCAACTCGTCGTTGGTGAAGAAGCCGGGCTTGATGTAGCGGATACGGGCCACCTACTCCCCCCTCTCCCAGGCACCACCTGGCATATCGCGCTGACATGGAGCGCTCTCGTTTGGTGTCTCGGCACCGTCTGTGATGTTGCGGGCTACACCCCAAAGGTAGCGCACCCACCCATCTCCTTTTCCAGACAGATAGCCAGTGCCCACCTTGACGGCTACATCTACAAGCGTGGTGCCAGCGACTTCAGGAGAATACTTCGCTAGAAGTTGTCGGATTACGTGGTCTGCTGGGTGCCAGTCTAGGCCGGAAGCTCGAACCCATGTCTCCTGCAAGGAACCGACAAGGCTAGAAAGCGCCTTATCTCTCTCTTCGAGGGATAGTTGGTACCGCTGCATCTCAGCGATTTCCTGCTGCGTCTCTAGGTAGAGTAGGTCAGCGTCGGGCCGGGGGACGACATCACCGAGAACCTTGTCCCGCTTGCCCCGGTTACAGTCGAAGCAGGACGTGGCAAGGTTCAGCGCCTCGCTTGCCCCCCCTTTGCTGACGGGGTGGATGTGGTCAACCTCAAGAACTACATCTGGTGGACGGTTGCCGCAGTATTGGCAGGTGAACCCGTCGCGCTTGAAGATTTCGAATCGCTTACTCTTGCCTATGCTCACGTCGGCTCCTCAAAGCAAAAGAAACAGCCCGCCGCGTAAGCCCGTACAGCCATGCGGCGGACTGCTCTTTGCCGAGAATTAACTCGCGTGTTCATGCGACTGTACGGGCTCCTGCCACCATTATACCACCTCATGCCGTTAGCTCCACGACTACCTTCTTCGGCCCCCGCTCCCACTTCGGGAGCAGGATCTTGAGAGCATCCTTGTTGTCGTCCACCAACACCCCCATCTCAACGAGGGCGTCCCACATTGGCTTCAGCATGGCCATGTGGTTGTCCGGGTCTCTCCGTCTACCGTCACAGTGGAACGTCACCTGGGCCGTCACTGGGGGCGTTAGGCATCGTAAACCTACCACGAGGACAACCCACGAGCAGCCCTCTTTGTACTGTCGCTTGGCCTTCGCCAGCGTCCTCCAGTGGACACGGGCGTTAGGACTTAGGGCGGACGGCGGCCAATTAAAAGTGTACGTTACCTTATTCGACATGAGCCCAAGCCGTCCGCTTCAGAATCGTGCAGATGACAGCGGGCGTAACACTGAACTGGCGGGCGATGGCCCGCTGAGTCATGTCCGTCTCGCCCAGCCCCCTAATCTCCCTGACGGCTTCCTCGGTTAGCTTGCAAACCCCTTTGGTTGTGCCCCTGTAAAGGTGAGGGTACTGGTGAAAAGGGTCTCGGCCCTTAGCCGCCATGTCCTTCGCGTTGTCCTTGGGCGTACCAAGAAAGAGGTGGTCGGGCCGGACGCAGGGCGGGTTGTCGCAGTGGTGACAGACGCACAGGCCATCAGGAATTGGCCCGAAGTAAATCTCCCACGCGACGCGGTGGGCTGGCAGGGCCTTCCCCCTGTCTCCCCCCTCCGTGATTATGCCATAGCCTTGCCCCCGCCCCTTCCGGCGCTCGCCCATCCACTCCCAACAACCGTTGTGTCTCGATTTAGGGCTGAGGACTATCTTCACCTTGGGCCAGAACCGCTCCGCTATCGGTCTGCGGCGAGCCCGCGAGCGGCAAGAAAGGCTGCAATAGCGGCCCCTGCCTGCCCGCACCACGCAGGCCCACACAATCATGGTCACGCCACAATACAAACAGGGACGCTCTACTTGGGCAGGCTTTAGGGTGATAGACTGGGGTTGCATCGCGGAATCATCCTCCGTGGTGTCGTGCCCCCGGACGCTAATCCCGTTGCGGGGGCGTACTGTCGTTGCAACCACTATACCACAGTGGGCGGCCAGCCGAACTCGTAGGTCACGCTCATAGACTTAGCCTCAGCCTTCCCCCTATTATCAGTATCTCGTTGTAGAAGATGGCATCATAGAGAGCCGCCCAGCACTCATCACACCACCAAGCATGGGTAGGGTAGTAGGGCGTTGTTCCGTGTGGGCAGGAGTGGCGCTCGTGATACTCTTTTCGGAAGCCAGCGCCAGCCCTTGCACCGCGCACCACCGACGCCACCAGCCACCGCATCTGTGCGCGCTCCGTCTCTAGCTTCTCGATGGTGTGGCCGCAGTCGCAGTCTTCTAGCCCGCAGCGTGCTTTCATGGCCATACCCCTGAGCCCTTGCAGCGGGGGCACTCCTGGTGACAATAGCAATTACTCGCGTGGGTGCCGATGTGCCAGAAGTGCCCTCGCCCGCCACACCCCTTGCACCGATCCTTTTCAGTCTCCCCTATGTCTCGCTCACGGCGCACGGTCTCCTCCATCTTGTCCCAGGATTCTTGCCAGTCGCTCACAACGCCTCCACCGCTGCCCGTTCCGCTCGTGCCCAGATAGCTAGGCAGTCTAGGGAGCAGAAGTGCTTGGAGCCCCCGTAGGCCCGCCTGTCCAACGACACCCAGCCAGCCGGCGGGTACGTGGCTTCCCTCTGTTCCTCGCCCATGCCTATGTATTCTGCTGGTTCCTCCGCCTTGCACCGCGCCCTGTCACACCGATATACGTCAAGGTGGGTCATTTCGCCTCCTCGGCGGGTGCTTCCAGCCAGTCTAGGAATTGTAGAACATCATCCGGTGCTTCTATCTCATGGGCAGCAAGCGGGCTAGCCCACCAAGCCGTGAACGGGCCGACTAGTTCCCGTAGCTCCTCAATCGTCCACCGTCTGACCTTGGGCTTCTCCCCGTGGATGGCACGGCTAAGGTCTTTTGATGTGAGGTTTCCCCTCCGGGCTTTGTCCAACCATTCCTTCTGCTCCGGTTCGGGAAGGTGGGCAACGTGGCGGCAGTGTGTCCAGGAGGGTGCCAGTGCCCGCGTATTCGGGGCGACGTTCTTGGCCACCCAGATTTGCTGCATGAGGGTGCCTATCTTGAACGTCTTGCCGGAGGGTGAGCGTATCGTGTCGATGTGCCCGTAGATTTCCTCGGCTAAGTGTTGCTCACCACTGAGGAACCAGTCCCCTACGGCAAACTGAATCGCCTGGGCCGCGCTCCAGATGGTCTCCTCCATCTCTAACAGTCCCGCGCCCTGCTCCTTCCAGGTCTCTAGGTTCCATGCTTCTGGTGAGAGTGGGACGGGGGAAGGGCGCGCTCCTGCGTAACCGCCGACAGGAGCAGCCAAAGAGTAATCACCTTCCCCCGTCCCACTCTCACCAGAAGCTACGGCTTCTCTGGGAACTCGATTCCCGTCTCCTCTAGCCAAGAGGCCACTTTCTTTATGTCGTCGGCCGTGCTTGGGCAGCCGAGCCGCGCCAGCAGACTCGCCACCGCTCTTAGAACCCGAACTGCGTCCTCTGACCTCTTTTGCGGTGTCGTCATTGCCTTCTCCTTCCTTTTCGTCGCTCTCTCCAGAAGCGGAGGGCGCTGCCGCCGAGGAAGAGGCGGGATTCGAACCCACAACCCCCGGCCTGTCCGGCCGGTACTCTACCCTTGAGCTATCCTTCGCCTCAGCAGCAGCGCTCCCAGCTTCTAGTGGTCGTCCTCCGATAGGCCCCTCAACGGGCTGTGCTTCTGCCTCCGGTACTCCTGTAGGTGCGCCACTATTGCCCACAAGCCCAACAGGAACATCGCCAGGCCCACGTAAATCGCTACCAGTACCAGCATCACTTCCTCCTAGTAGTCGTTCGTGTAGTATGTTCCCCCGCACGCCGTAGTAGACGTATGGCCTGCCAGGGAGTTCGTCAAAGATGCGGTCAGAGCACTCATTGAGGGTGACGGCCTGGTGATGGTCGTGGCAGAGGGCTATGACGTTCTCAGGGCGCTTGTGGTGATCCTTGCCGCCGCCCATGCCCTTCGCCCCCGCGTCGTGATGGTGAATCTCCAGCCCACCACAGACGAAACACTGATGCCAGTCCGGGTCACGCGGGGCTGGGCAGAACTTGACCGTGCAGGCCGGGGTCCGGGTGATACTCATCGCCGTTGTTTCAGCCAGTCGATACGGGCCATGAACGCAAAGCCCTGCTCCGTCATCACATAGTGCCTATTCTTGCCCCCGCCTGTTCCGAGGCCCTTGTGGCCCTGATACGAACCCTCCACCAGACCAAGAACCTCCACAGCAAACCCGATGTCCTCATGGCGGATTGGGGCATCCGCTTCTCGGAGTTTCTGTAGGGCGGCAATTTCCACGTCACCGATTAGCAATCTCATTCCACTCTCCCTTGGTGCTTGCTCACGTAGCCTTCAACTCCGTGACGAACTCAGCAGGACGGGTGTCCTCAAACCTCGGTAGCCTCAGCGGTGTCCCTGGCACCTTGGACACCCACACCGCATACAGCCCACATCCAAGACATTGAATCTGGCGGTGCTTCTTCGACGCCTGAGCCGCCCAGGAGTGCCAGTCTAAGTAGCCCTCCGGTTGTGGGGTGTGCGCGTTCGGGCAGCTCACGTAGCCTTCCCTGTGCTGGGGGCAGGCTCCACAAGGCCCGCTTCCTCCATCCGCTTGAGGAACCGAATCGTGCGGCCAGAATTGTTCGGGTAGATGCGGGCATAGTCACGCAAGAGATTCACCGCTTCCTTCATGTCTTCTGCGAGTTCCATTAACAGGCGGTTGGCCGCATCTCGTTGTTGCCGCATATCGCGCAGGGTCACAGGTGGCTTATCCCTGGGCATCCTAGCAATCGGCGTCTTGGTACGGGCATACTTGCTCACGTCGTCCCTCCTACGGGGGTATTCATGGCAGCAATTCTTGCGCAGTTCCCGCATAGCCCGATGCGGCCGCCTCTCAAGTAGAAGGTAGTCGCGCCGAGCGCTTCAATGGAGGTCACCCCTAGGCGGCACAGGGTCAGCCACTCACCGCCGTACATCGGACGGGCATAGTGAAGGTGCCTCCCCCTGCCGACAAAGGCCGTGCGCATCCCCTCTGGCGCTCTCATGGCAGCAATTCCACCGTCACCGGCTGGCCTAGTTGCACACGCCACGGCCTACCCTCAGCGTAGTAGTCCATGAACCAGACGTCGACGTGTAGATAGTCCAATCCACCGCCTCTGTCCTTGCAGGTGTAGACCATGCCCAAAGGGTCTCCAATGATGCGTAGCCTGGTGCCGAGAGGCCAAGCGTAGCCGCAAGCCACGGCACCACGATGCACCTTCTCCCCGCCGGCCATTGAATTACCCCACGGGCAGTAGGCCCCTGTGCCGTCGCCGTAGCAGGAGTAAACAGTGAGAGTGACGCCATCTACCAGATTCTCCGCCCGTACAGGGACGCTTTCAGGCTCGTCCGGTATCCGTTCCGGCGCATCGGCCTCTCTCGGCTCAGGTACAGGCGGTTCCGGTGCATCTGTTGGTCTAGGCGTTGGCGCTGGCAACCCAGCAGGCGGGCCGGGAGCGTTAATGTGCGACGGAGTAGGTCGAACATCTATGGCCTCCCCAGCCCGCAATGCCCACAAGTCCGTCTCAGTACGCCGTTCCGCGTTCCGCATTGGCAAACCCACATCTTCGGATACGTCATCGCTACACGCTCCTAGTAGAATCAGGGCCAGGATTAGATACCTCAGACCAGCACTCCCTCGCACTCTCTACAGGTGCGGCGGAGCCGAATACTGAGGGCGTACCCCTGAAAGTATTTCTGCGTGGCAGGCTTGCTCTGCCTACAGACCTTACACAGCTTCGTCGCCACCCTCTCCCCTTCTGCGTTAGTGAAGTAGCGTTGCTCGAAACAGAACTTGCACCGCCCGTAGCTGTACGGGCCCGCCGGCAACTCTATGACCCAGTGGTGTCGGCACATCGTTGTCTCCGCAGCACGTCGTAGGCCCACCAGCCCTTGAGTGTCAGGCTCAAGGTGTTCTGGCGTGTCCCGCGCCCTGCGGAACTCATGTAGTGAACCCTGCCGCAGCCGGGACACAGACCTCGCTTGTTCTTGTCCATCACTCGGCCTCTACCGGCTCGGGCAGGGGCTCGGTGCCGGACTCTACCGGCGCCGGCGGCTGTTCGGAACCCGGCTTGTCGGGTCTGGCCCCCTTTACGTGCCCGCACTTGGGGCAGTTCTTCTCCGAGATGGGGATCGCCACGCCTGTCCCGCAGCGAGAGCAGGCCCAGACGGTCGGCTCCGTCACAGTCTCCACCGGCTCGGGTGGGTGCAGGTTTGGTTGCGGGCTCTGTGAGCGCTGCCGGGGCCTCGCCTCCACTGGTCTCGCTTCCTCCCGTGGCATCTCATCGGCTGGCGTTGCCTCATAGCCCGCCAGCGCCATGATGAAGCCCAGCGGCATTCTCAGCGCCTTAGCACCAGCTCGAGTCTGGGCCATTGAGCGGAGGGCGTAGTCGTCACGGGTCTTCCAGTTCCTCTCATCCCTTGAACACGACGCCTCAGCAGCACCTACGACAGCACCAGTAAGCGTGTGGGCCTCTACCCTCGCTTCCCATCCGTCGTCCGTCTTGCGGCTCCACGCGCAGACAGGGAAGACGCCTACAAGTGCGCCGAGGGTTGTCCAGCCCTCGTACAGAACGTACTTCCTGTTGGAGATGTTGGCGTAGAGCTTGCGGTTGTCTATGACACCCTGAAGGGCGTTCGCAACTTCCGTGGCCTGGGCCACGCGCTCATTCGGCGCTCCCGTGAGAAGCGATAGCGGCTCCCGCGGAACAACAGCGGTCTCTTCTTCAGTCATCTACTTCCTCCTTCTGTTCACAGAAACGACTAACTGAACACCAGTCCTCGCAGCGCACGTTCTTGCCGGGACGCTGGACGACTTCGTACTCACCCTTGGCCGTACACGCGTGGTAGTCGTAGGCTGCTTTTGACGTCTCGAATACCCGCGTAGCCCGCTTCGCACCCTTCTTCATCACCGCCCAGACATCAGGCCGCGCCCAGCGCTCCCCAGCGGTACAGGGCGGGTAGTCACCCTGTCTGGCTAGCTGGTGGATACGTACCCTTTGAGACAGCCACTCCTCGGCCTGCTCAAGCGCCCACAGTCGGGGGTGTACCTCCATGAACGGGATGGGTGGGTAGTTGTCCTCATGGGTTCTTGACTTCTGCCAGTCTCTTAGGATCGCGGCGATGGTCAGCTTCTCGACGGGGAAGTGGTGCTCTCGGTAGAGCGCGGCGTAGGCGTTCAACTGCTGCTCCCACTCCGGCTTGTCGCCGAGAAGGAAACTCCAGACCGACGTGACCTTGTAGTCGATGAGGCTCGCGGGCTCTCGCCATAGGTCGGGCGTCCCAGATACCGTCCAGCCTCCTATCTCTACCGTCAGCGGCTCCTCCTGTAGGACGTTCGATACCTTGGCCTGGTCCAGGACGACGTGGACTGCCGAGCCCAACAGTCGCCACATCCCGTCGCTCACATCCTCTGTGATCTCGTCTGCGTGGGCGTACTCCAGGTAGGCCATCTGAGGCGGGCGGATTAGTCCAGTGACACTGACGTCGCCCCTGAGCCTGTAGGTGTCATGCCTGACGGCCTCGGCAATCGCCTCCTCGACTCCGTGGACGTTCGTGTAGGTCGTCATAGCTGCACCAGCCCCCAAATAACGGCCAGCGTCATACCCGCGTACCCCAGGGTGTACCAGAATCTCCCTAGCCATAGGTGGAGCAGGCAGGGGCACGTCATGGCTTCACCTCCTCAATGGCAGCACGGGCTATGCGCTCCATGCTGTCGATGGTGTTCTCGGCGTGGGTGAGAGGGTCGCGGCTATATGCACCCTTGCGTTGTGTTATCTCCTCCATCGCCGTTAGCAGCTTCTCGATGGTGTGGCCGCAGTCGCAGTCTTCGAGGCCGCAGCGTGCTGTCATCCCACACGCTCCCGCTGGGCCTCCAGGCCGTCTTGGTGACCGTCCTGGAAGCAGGGACAGGATTTGTCACAGATGTCGGGGCAGGATAGCTCGCTGATGGCTGCCTTGAACGCCCTCTCCGCTGCCTTCCAAGGGCCAGCACCGCAATCCCAATAGTGCTCATCGAACAGTTCTTCGAGGGCTATCACCAAGTCCTCGCGGTGGTGGGTCTTCGGCTCGGCGCGGGCGCGGTCTAGGGCGAGGTCGGCCACCCTAATGCGTTCGGCCCCCAGGCTATCCGGCCTGGGAGTTGACCCGTAGTGCCGCACTAGCCCGTCCAGCGCCTCGATCAGTTGTTGCTTTACGGTGGTCACTTCCCGTCCCTCACCCTCTCGCCCAGCTCCCGCTTTTCCTTGCCTGCCCTCTTTAGGATTCGGTAGATGCTTAGGATGCTCATGTCACTACTCCTTCTACCCGCGTATTCGCCCGTGTCGGCAGAGAACAGGGGGCTGCAACCAACTTCTCCGCCGAAATGGACGGGGGACAGCCGAGAGAACCGTCCCCTGTCTGCCATCACTGAATCCACGCCTCCTCTCTTGCTCAACCGTCCACCGCCGGCCTGGAGACTAGTAGCAAAAACTCCAGACCGCACGAGCCGGTAAAGGGGGGTCACAAGGGGGTGCGACGAACCGGCGGTGGAAAGATGAGCGCTAGTCATTGGCTAATTGACTCTTTCGGCGACAAGGTTGATGAAGTGGGCAATGCGATCCGCTGCCCAAACGTCGAGGCCGAGAATGTCCAGGACCCAGAGCCAGATGGCGATGCCCAAGATGGAGGGAAGGATGGTCATCCGGCCAGTTATGTATTTCATTACGCCTCCTTCGCTCTCGGATGTGCCTCTCTGTACGCCCTCTGTACGCCCTCCCAGTCCAAAGGAGGGGTAAGGTGCAGTTGGGGCAGGGGAAGCCGTCTGTGGTAGCTACAGAGCGCGTAGGACAAGCCGTTGTGGTGACGGAACCCAGCCGCCTTGATGGGGCACTCGACGGCCTCGCACCGGATCATGCCCTTACACCCAGGTCGATGTGGGTATCCTTCTCCTTGAAGTGCGATGGCTTCTCCGACAGGGGCTTGCCCGCCTTGCAGCGGTTGTAGAACCAACAAGGGACACGATTCTCTGGCTTGAAGTGTTCGCAGTCTCGGCAACTTGTCATGGGGGTCAGGCTAGAGGATGGGCAGGTACTTGTCTAGGGGGTACTTGACCGTAAACTCTGCTAAAATCAAAATAGCAGAGACAAAAATAAGCCCCGCCAGTCCGTGCGTAGCCGGACGGCGGGGAACAGTTGGCCCACGAAGCTAGCATCCTCGCTCAACCATGGAGAGAGGTCGTGAACCAGAGCTCAGCTACATTCTATCACATGGTTCGTATCGGGGCCGGTGACGTGATGGTTCGTGTCAGGTCTTAGTTGGCTCCTCCGGTTCTTTGGCGGCTGCTATGACCTGCTGGAGAACGGCCAGGGTTATAGCCTGCCGACCCTTCAAGTCAACCCGCGATAGGAATACGAGCAGGTTGTTCCGCTGTTCCTCGGTGAGATTGATTTCAATCATGGTTCCTCCTTAGTAGTAGGCTAGGTACACTGTGGAACCACCGATTTTCACGGGGATTCGACCCGTGGCTGCGCCGCCACCACTAGTCGGGTCAGTCGCATCGGCGGGAAGTTCAAAGACATTTGTTCCGTCGCCGTCGAACCTGTTTAGCCCTGCGTCTGAGAAGAGGGCATAGGTAGTTGCGCCCGTTATATACACTCCATAATTATTTGAGCCCTGGCTGAGGTTTGAAATATAGACCCCATAAAGATTCGTAATGGTGGAGTCCGCGCCGACAACCGCTCCACTCGCATAGAAGGACGCTGCATTGGCTAGTGTAAACGCAGCTGCATCTGTACGGGGCGACGCGTAATAGCTGATCCCAAAGCCTGTGACCGTAGAGTCAAATGTGGGATCAAACAGCATGGCAAAGGCATTGCCTCCGAGCCCTGAAAGTGTTATTCCGTCCCTCACCTGCATAGCACTGCTTGCCACAGGCGCAGCGCCCATAGAGAAGTTCCCATCAAGCTCCAAGGAGCCCGACAAGACCAGTGTCGCCTCTCCCTCGATGGCGGAGATGGCCTCAGCGTCGGTATACTTGGCATGGTCACGGGCTGCGATGTCCACCCCGTCCACTGTCCCACTGGTGATGATGTTGCCTGTTATGTCTATACCTGCAGCATCGACTTTGACAATGCCTGTATTGCCAATAACGATGTACCAATCGTCCTCGCTCCGGTCATAGAAGATATAGTCGGTGGTATCGGCCTGGAGGTAGAGGTCGCCCAGTGCAGCATTCCTGGTGAGAAAGAGTTGGTCGTCTCCACTGTGAGGAAATATCGTGTAGTCCTTGATGAGCGCAGTGTCTAGCGTGACTCCTGCATTAGGAACATTCTCTTGGATGTCATCAACGAAGATGATCTCCTTGAAAGCTACGTTCTGGGAGGAGTCAATAGCCACTGCGAGTACATTACTACCAGTTGAAAATCTGATCTCTCCCGCGGCGTAGTCGGTGGCAAGAGCCATGATGTCGTTGCCAAAGCTTTCCATACCCCAGAATCCGACCCTGTTTGTGTTATCTCCACGGTAAAGCTCTATTAGGGTGGCTACGGCTTGATCTGTTTCGGCGTCTGAGTCCGACAGTCTGATGGTCGGCACTGAACCCGAAATGTGCAACTCCTTTTGAGGTGCAGTGAGCCCGAGGCCTAGCCGTACATTGCCTGCTCCTGCGTTCTCGATGAGCATCCTACGTAACGACGCACTGTTCCACTTCCAGTGGATATCGTCGTCGGGTAACTCCCGCTCGTCGGCTTCGAGGATGCTGTATTCGTTAGACAGGTCGCCGTCCGCGCCCAGGGTGAGGAAGGGGGCGTCGACTACCGCTGCATCGGCGTCGTCCACGTACTTCTTGGT
>SDBV01006088.1_pt1 | contig 16809 bp, 20 predicted proteins | sample 2277081 | NCBI WGS metagenome assembly SDBV01 (sample SAMN10402039, study PRJNA504765) | marine sediment metagenome | isolation source: marine sediment core GS10_PC15, 223 cmbsf | place: Arctic Ocean: Southern Knipovich Ridge | collected 2010 | reverse complement strand
TTTTTTTCTTTGTAACTTAATCCTTCTAATTCCCCTTTTCCTCCCCGGGCAAATCTTGCCTCTCTATCGCTCTCTCTTTCAATACCGGCAAAACCCAGCCCGCCTCCCAACTGGGAAGTTGAATCGACTGGCAAAAAACCTACGCATAAAGCAGGAAGGTGTTGAGTTCAGTAGGTCGACCGGCGGGACTTCCGCTCGGAATCGGAAAGCTTGGGGCGCGGAGCGCCGATGACTCCAGCGTCACGAGCAGCCTGCTCGATCCTCTGGCGTCGCGCCTTCTGGTACGCCTTCCGCTTGGACTTCTGCTCCGGAGTGAGATCCTTGTACGCCACGGTGTTAACCTCCTTGTCAGAATGCTAAGCATTGATCAGCTTAGCTTGACTTAAGTATACCGCACCTACAAAGACTAGTCACTGGGATCGTCTGAAGCTCTGGCTTGAGTTGTGCTTGGGGGCATCACTCAGTTACCTATGTATCAATTATACTACACTTGTGAGTAGTATCCAAGGGTTCTCGTCTGCTATAACTGTGTGAAATCTTCCGCTAGACAGTAACAGGGACCTCAAGAGTAGGTATCTTACCTGTATACTTCTCTAGCTCTCCCCAACGAAAACCAACCTCAGCATCCAAGAAGAACGGCAGATCCGTACCGAGTAGCATCTGAGGTGTCTCTGCTATGATCTGTAAAATGTCGTCAATGTCTTCAGGCGTAGCATCTAGAGATACGTTCGAGAGAATAGCGTCATGCACAGGCCAGAGAGGACGAATAATGTCGCCCTTCTCTGCCCACAAACGGTACATAGCAGTGAGATTGCAGTCGTTCGCAGTAGACTGTGTGTTAGTGTTAACACCCTGGGTACGTACCCGTCCGACGTTTTCTCGGGTTATTAGATCAAACCGACGTCTCCTGCCAAGAGGGGTCTCTATGTAACCCTGACTATGTGCAAGCTGTATCTCACTTTCACGCCACCACTTAAATACCGGCATAGGCGTAAAGTATGCCTCAACTAACTGATAGGACTCCCTAAGAGACCTCTGACACTTACGCCCTCTGTCACACAGATTACAGGTTGCAACACCGTCCCAGGTGCCTATGGCCTCCTGGCGCTTCTTCGACCTTGAACAGCCCAACTGCTTAGCAATAGATGCAGGTCCCCTACCAAAGTTAAGTCCAAAGACCAGCATCTTAGCGATAACACGTAGTTCCTTGCGTAGTTCGGCATCTGCATTTAGGAACGTGTCACCGTACATCTGAATAGCAACAGCAGTATGGATATCGAATTCGGGATCCCGAAGATTTTCCAGCATCCAGGGGTCACCTGAGAGAATCGCACCTATACGAAACTCCATCCCCGAGTAGTCAACCAGTAATAGGAAGCAACCCTCATCGGCTATGAATATCTTCTTGACCGAGGAGTAGAGATCCCCCCTAGATTCTCGCGGGAATACTAGAGGGTTAAGTTGGTTCGCAGTTAGGCGACCGTTTACAGATCCGAAAAGCTTTAGGTCAGGGTGGCCTCTACCTGCACGATAAGCTCTAGCCAAGTTGAACATGTAGGTGTTGCAGACCTTTAGCAACTGTCGATACTCAACAAGCAGGTCTATGAACGGATGCTGTCCCGACAAGGCTTCGAGAACATCTTTGTCGGTGCTATCCCCCTTTACTTTGGGAAGTTCCAAGACTCGGAACATGAAGTGCTGGTTGTCTTTATAACTATTCGGGTTGTAGAACCTGTCACCTACCATCTCCCGGAGCTCTAGCTCTAGCTCACGTAACCGAGCAGGCATCTCTGTCATGGCCTTCGACAGCTGTACTGCATCCATACGTACACCTGTCGTAGTAGTGTCTATCAACATCCTACAGTAGCCCATGAGCCCAGGAAAGATGCCCTCTCCCATATATAGCTTCAGTACACCGGCATTTTCTGGGCGATTTAGGGCTCCCCAGAAGTGTCTACGAAGCGCAAGCTCTATACAAGCGTCCTTAGCTGCATACTTGAAGAGGATCTCTGGTGGGATCTCAGTGTAGGCTTTCCCGCCTTTCGTGTAAGGCTTTATCTCCTCCTCCCAGTCAGGTATACCCAAAACTAGGCGAGCTACAATCTTCAGACCCTGAACACCCCTTCTCTCATCCAGAGCATAGTGCATGAGGAGAGGGTCATCTCTTATGTATACATCAATACCCTCTCTCTTCAGCAGACAAGCATCGAAAGGTGCATTGTAGGCTAGAACTCCACTATTCGCTTCAAGTGCCGCCTTGAGGGCATCATAGACGTCCTGAAACTCTAAGAGACCTACGAAATCAGAACCGTGCGCCTCAAGGTAGTCAGAGTCCCATGGAATGATAACCCCCTCAGTCTCATTCCAAGCTAGAGCTACGCACGTAATGATAGCACTCGCGACATCAGGCCAGTCTGTCTCTAGGTCAACTGCTAGGGTATCAGGAGGATTGAGAGTAAGCTCCTCGAGTAGAGCAATCGCCTCATCCTTATCCGTAAGTACTCTGTACTCAGAACCTACATGGTGGTAGGTTTGACCCTTCGCGATACGTGAGACTAGATCAATCCCATCCTTGAAGTCTCGAAAACCTTCAGGCCGGCTACGGATGTAGAAAGCAGGATGTATTAGAGGAACTACACTCTTTTCAGGGGTACCAATAGCTACACCGGAATAGCGCATGATGCCATCCCAGGTATCAAGTACGACACCAGCAGCATCGTTACCCATAGGTACTATAGCCCTAGGAGTCTCCAGGTCAACATGACCTCTGCAAGCCTCTACTACCTCTCGTGGGGGACGCTCACCTCCCGCAAAGAAGCATAGTATCGTGTTATCCACTCTGACTTCATCACGTGAAAGACCGCACTCCGCTAGTGCAGCCTCAAATGCGATACCCGAGGGGCCAGAGAAGGGTCTACCATCTCTAACTTCTCCCCTTGCAGGAGCTTGGCCCAAAAAAAGTACCCCAGCATCAGGAGGACCTGAAGGAGGCACAAACTGTCTATCTGCAAAGGGGCAGATACTACACTTGCAGCCCGGGTACTTGGGGTTCATGCTACAGAGTGTACTACCCTAATGATCTCCGCTTGCACTTCGCCATAGATACGTGGCTCGTACGTTACGAGGTCTGGTGCCTTACGAAGATCCGTAACCTCCTCCGAACGTAGCCCCATCAAAGCAGCACGACCAGGAAGACTAGAGTCAACCCCCCAAATCAGGGCATGTTGTCTAGCCCACGTAACCTCTTCTAGTTTGTGCTGTACCCCCAAAAGGTGGTAGGCACCATTCCACACACCCAGACGGGTTGCTTCCTTATACAGAAACTCACGCCCGCCTTCCCAGTCCTCAGTCAGCCGAGCGATACCAACAACGAGCTCCTCACCTACAGGTGCGATAATGCGTACCAGAGCATCCAAGCACTCTAGCCACTCTTTGGGATGGCTACCCTGGGGTACTACCATTAGACGTCTACTCGGTCTTCGGTTGCGGACCCACTCCTTAGCCAGTTCAACTGTCTGAGGCACGTCCCCTATTACGTCGGGAAGTACTAAGTAGCTAGCCGGAAAGAAAGAGTGGGCCAACTCAAGCTCTCCAGCACTTAGAGGCTCACCCAACTCTATCACACTGTTATCCAGGATGATGACATGACGATTGAGTCTCTGGTAGTACTCCCTAAGAGCATCGTTCTCCAAGACTTCATGCGCCAGAATCAGATGGTAGTCAGTGAAGGAGGCAGGATCGTACTCGAAAGGGACTATAGGTGCAAAACGCAAGACTACTCCACCTCCGTACTAACGAGGTCTGAGCCCCTCGAGATCATTCTACGACGGTAGTTGTAGATGTCGGAGCCCAATAGCAATAGAGACCGAATCCAGGCCTCTATGCGGTTCTGCTCCTGCTTAAGGCCTGCAGAGCCGACCTTGGCACTCTCGAAGCGGAGGTAGACAATGGCATCAGCCACCTCTTCAGCCGTTTCCCAAGAAGTGTCCATGAATACTGCCTTGTCGACTTCCTGACCATCAACAAGGATAGCGTACTTCATGAACCCAGCTTCGCGCCTACGCCGAACTAGGTCATCGAAGGTTTCAGCATCCCGAAACTTCCCGATGCTCACAACTAGCCTCTCTTTCTTCTGTCGGCTACACGGACCTCAGTGTAAGTAGTTTCGTCCCAACACTCATTGTACACATCATCAGTGAGGGTACCCGCCCGCCGTAACCTCTCCAACAGTTCAGAAACGTACCCCGTACTGAGACCAGTCCTAGACCGGATACTGATCCGTATCTCTAGCTCGTCTATAAGAAGGCGGTCACTATTGTTCTGGATAGCAGCATTCTCGAACCGCAGCCTGGACAGCTCTAGCCTTGTAGTTGCCCTCTTCTCAAAGTCCTTACCCTCTCTCCAGAGCTGAGCTGCTTGTACCAGGTCCGGGTCGTCTAGCTCCACTGTCCTCCTACGCAGCTCACCTAGAGGGCCCCAACACCTCTCACGGAAGGAGCAGTAGTTACACTCAATACTACCCTTCTCGAAGTTACGCCCCGGCAGACGCTTAGCCGTCATATAGCCCCAGAAACCACGCCACCTCGAGGTGACATAGTCTAGGTAGTCGGGCATCAGGGGAATGATACACTCAGCAAGCTCTGCAGTGTTCTTGTTCTTGACAAGGACTATCCACTCAGTGATACCTAGTTCACGAGCCTTCTCCGAATGTAGATATAGCTGCATCTGGCCCATTATAGAAAACGGGCCCTCAGTAAATATCGCAGGGTCCGTGATTACATACCTTCCTGGAAGAACCTCCTCAGCACCTGCAACCTCACGACGGAAAACTTCGTCCCTAAAGGCTTTTACATCCAAGCCATACGTTACGCCATCAATCTCAATGAAGAGGTCCGGGTGTCCACGCCAGGTCTGGTTACCTACCTTTGTAGAAACCCAAGTCTGCCCCTCACCAAAGTTCCAGATACTAAAGCCCTTCAAGAGCAAACGCCTTACGATGTCCTGCTCATGAAGATTGCCATCCTGCATGACAACAGCTGTACGGTCATCTGCATCGGACAGCTCTGGCGGATAGCCTAAGAACTCGTACCCCGTTCTACGAGTACACGCCTCGGACATGGACATTCGAAACTGACCTGCGCGTATGGGAGTGCGCGGAGCCGCCTCACCCTCGTATAGCTTCTCTACTATCATCTATACGATACTACCTCGAGTAAGGAGAGTAAGAAACTCCTGCCTGGGTGCGGGGTTGGTTAGAAATACCCCCAGCGTTGCCGAGGTTGTGAACGTCTGTAGTTCAGTACGTACTCCCCTCAAGAGCGTGCAGGTATGCACAGCTTCAACAACTACCATGCACCCTACAGGTCGGAGGACGGAACTCATAGCAGATGCAAGCCTGTCGGTACAGCGCTCTTGAATGGTAAGTCCGCGACCCACCGACTGTACCATGCGTGTGATCTTAGATAGGCCTACTGTGACATCCTGAGGGATGTAACCGATCGCTACACGCCCAAACCAAGGAAGAATGTGATGCTCACAGAGAGAGCGAATTGGCACATTGCGTACCATCACCATCTGCTCGAAGGTCTCCTCCATGGTCATCTCTGCAAGGGCCTCTTCAGGAGAACCATTCGGCATGAAGTCCTCCATGAAGGCATCCCTAAACCTTCTAGGAGTGTCCTCGAGCCCTTCACGTGTAGGGTCCTCGTTCAGGGCCTCAATGATCAAGCGTGCAGCCTGCTCGAGCTTGTCCGTCTGTTCAGTCACTTTGTCTCCCAACTAGAGTGTTACCTAGCACCTACTCCAACCACACCTTGCAGAACAGAGTAGGCATCCCTCTTGATTGATTGCAGGTGCGCCACAGTCGTCACAAACCATACCTATGAAAGGCTCGTCCTCAAGCTCGCCATTGAGAAACTCACCCTCCAACCACCTAGCTAAGTAGTCCACAATAGAAGTGGCTGTCGGAATTTCAGGATCGTCTGTAAGTCCGTAAGGCTCAAACCGCCTGTTCCTAAAGTTGCGTACGTACGTCTCTAGAGGCACCCCTGATTGTCTCCCCAAAGAAATACTGATAGCAAGCGCATCTAGTAGCCCTGCAATGGTGCTACCATCTTTCCCAAACGTTAGAAAGACCTCACCAAGAGCGCCATCCTCTGCAAGCCCCGCATGTATGAAGCCCTCTATCCCCGCAAGGATAAAGCCCCACCGTATTGTCTCAACCCTCCGAGGAAGATGCATTCTGGGTCGGATGATATCTTCTAGTGCTACAGAGTCTGCATCTACGTCTTCACTAGGCCTAGCCCGCAATACCTGGTTAGCTCGCGAACCGTCCCGATATACCGTGCCCCCAGTACAGCCAGAACGCCACATTTCAATATACGCCGACATTACATCTTCGACAGTGGCATCGTTAGGCATGTTAATCGTCTTAGAGACAGCAAGGTCGGTAAACTGCTGGAAGACAGCCTGGTGCTTGACGTGCCACTCCCAGGAAATTTCTCCCGACGTTCTAGGCTGGAATCCCTCAGCAGCCATTACCTCCTCAACCAGCTCAGTACCATCGCCCAAAGTACGAGTCCAGGAAGTAGCAAAATGCGGCTCAATACCGCTAGCTGTTAGCCCAGCCAGGAGATAGATACTACCAGTAGGAGCAATGCAAGTCAGTGTAGCATTCCTAGGCATCTCTAAGCTATCTTCCTCACCGTACTTAGCTAGAAAGGCCGGGTTGGGTCCCTTCTCCTTAGTAAGGATGCGACTCTCCGACGTCGCAGCTTTACTGATAGTAGACATGACAACCGAGCCTAACTCTATAGCCTCTACAGTGTCATAGTGGATTCCCAACAGAGCTAGAGCATCGGCCCAACCCATAACCCCAAGACCAAGCTTACGTGTCAGGTTTGCTGCCGCAGCAATCTCATGATGGGGGAACCAATTCCGATCTAGCACCTCATCGAGATAGCGCGTAGCTGTTCGAGCTATCCTCTCAAGTCTCGTTAGATCGAAACAGGGACCACCACCAGTAAGTACGAACCGGGTAAGATTGATCGAACCCAAATTGCAGGGCTCGTTATCTAGTAGGGGCACCTCCCCACAAGGATTAGTTCCAGTTAAGTGACCCAACCAGGGTGTAGGATTTTCTACCTCAGCATGCTCAATAAAATAGAGCCCCGGATCTCCTGAACCCCACGCGGACTCAGATATCTCTCGGAGAAGATCGTATGCCTCTCTATCCTTAATTGTGTGGTCCTCTTCAGGGATATCACATACCTTAGCTGCTCCTTCCATGAATGCATCAGAGCATGCCACACTTACGTTGAACGTCGAAAGGGCCTCAGGATCCGTGCCCTTACAGTGTATGAACTCTCGGATATCTGGGTGGTCCCAGGGCAGAATACCCATCTGAGCACCAGCTCGCTTGCCTCCCTGGGTAATCATGAGTGCAATAGAGTGGTAGAACTTCATCACAGCAACAGGACCACAGGCCTTGCCGTGAGTACTTGCGATACGTGTACCTTTAGCCCTCAGCTTACCTAAACTGTAGCCAACACCACCACCCCACTTCTGCACTGCAGCTGACTTACTACCCACTCCAGTAATGCTGTCCGAAGTAAGTGCCGCACCATTCTCGTCCAGATCATCCAACATGGAGTCAGCTACGTCAAACTTGAAGCAGGCAGAAAGAGTGCCGTTACCCGTCCCAGCATTAAATATCGTCGGGCTATTAGGTAAGAAGTCAAGAGCCTCCAACATCTCACGGAAGTCTGGGTTCCCGAAGGAGATACGGTCTAAAAGCTGGTCATCAGTCTCGTGTTTCACGCCACAGTCAGAGCAGCTCGGGTACTTCTCTTCTTTCCGGGCATACCTCTGACACAGGAGACTACGGCCATTCGAGGTTAGCTCTAGCAAGGCCTAGACCTTTCTACGCTCTGTGTGGAATACAGACCCTACAGCCTGAGGCTGCTCCTCGTAGTCCTCAAAGAGAGCCGGCCACTCCTTCATCGCACGACGACCAACTATGGTGAAGACTCTTCGTATCTCTTCCTCAGCAGCCAGAGAAGTACGCTGCTCTATGACATGACGCAAAGCCCGAATGTTACAAGACCAGCCAATATTGGTGGCAACCCCAATAGGAGCAACACGTCTAGCAGCAGAGGTGACTTCCTTCTTGATAGCGAACCCAACAGGAGCATCAGTGTCGTCAATGTCAAAGCCAAGAACTTCAGGCGAAAGTAGCTCGGCATAGTCCCTCTCAGCTGTAGCCCAATGCCTCTCAAAGATCTCAACTGCCCGAGGGTTGTTGGCGAAGCAGGACGGAATCCACATGCCCATGTCTGTAAGCCGAAGGTAGCGAAGACTTGTCTGAGAGATTGCAACACCAACCTGATGTCGAACCAACTCATGCGTCAGCACTCGACTGACGTTGGTAAACTCGAAGCTCACCATGGCGTGATGCATCACCGACCCATGGCCTGAGCCAAGAAGGTTATCCAGGAACGCCTCATTGCCAGAGCGTACCCTAGTAATGTTTGGGTTTAACTCTGTCCCGAAGGACAAGTAGCAACCCCGCCCCATCACCTCTACTATCTCTTCGATGTCCGATCCAGCATCGGAGACCCAATCTTCAACCCCGATACGCCTCAGATAGTCTCTGAGACCATCACGGTTTATGACAGTACTAGCTATGAGATCAACCCCAGGCTCAACCCGATGCATAAGTTAGACTCCTCGGCGGTTACCCCAAAGCGAGATGTGCAGGCGGGTAGTTAAATTCCACCCTTGCCTGACTACCTCATTCGCGATTCGCATAGACGTAAGCTTAAGAGTGTGAACATCGACACCCTCTGGCATGATATAGACCGTCTCCGAGGGTATACCCATATCCGAGACTATGTCACCAACCTCTTCCAAGTCCTTAAGGCTAGTAACAACAAACTTGAAGATTGATGACCTCTCCCGACACAAACGAGTCAGTACCTCGGGTACTAGTCTCTTCGCAAGCTCGTTACCAGAGTTAGCCAACTTAGGCGAGACGTTAAACTGGTCTACAAAGACCGTCAGATCTCCAGGGTCTACAGTTCCCGCAGTCTCTACCTCAACTCTCCAGTCCCAAATACCCCGAACAACGGAGAGGATGGGTAGTAGCTTCTCCTTCTGTAGTAAGGGCTCTCCCCCAGTAACAACAAGAAATCCGGCCCTGGACCTGTGTCTTGAGAGTCCTGCAAGTACCTCGTCGGTAGACATCTGCTTGATCTCAAACGTGCGATCGAACTGAGTCCAGTCCCACGTGTATTTCGAGTCGCACCACACACACTTAAGGTTGCAGATAGCCAACCTTAAGAAGGATGCTGGCTTGCCGAGAGAAGGACCCTCACCTTGTATTGTGGGCCCAAAGATCTCTGAGACCTTAAGCATGGGCAACCACTATGCGCCAGTACTCTGGATCCTCATATAGGGTAGGGTCTACAACACCAGCTAAGGAAAAGGCCTCTGCTCGCTCTACACAAGTGCCACACCTCCCACAGTGCCGGTCCTCACCCACGTAGCAAGACCACGTAGAAGTGAAAGGCACATGCAAGCTGGCACCTATGCGTACCAAATCTGCTTTGGTCATGTGTATGAACGGAGACCTTATGTTGGGTATCTCGCTCTCCAGAGAAAAAACCTCCATTGCTCTGAAAGCATCAACAAACGCCGGTCTGCAATCGGGGTAGATGAAGTGATCTCCGCTGTGTGCCGCATACCCGACAAATTCAGCCCCCTCAGCCACAGCAACCCCAAAGGCAATAGACAGCATGATAGCATTCCTGTTAGGTACGATTGTAGACTTCATGCTCTCTGCGCTATAGTGCCCCTCAGGAACGTCGCCGCCCCCAACAAGCACCGACCCCGAAGAAGATAGTAGAGCACCCACAGCACTGATATCTAGTATGTCATGGCGCGCACCAAGACACTTAGCTATCTCAGTACTAGCCAGAAGCTCCTTGCGGTGCTTCTGACCGTAATCGAACGAGAGACAGTGAAGGTTGTACCCTCTAGCGATGTAGTGGTATGCTAGGGTCGTGGAGTCAATACCCCCACTAAGTAGAAGAACACCCAACGCCATCAAAAACCTCCGGGACTTCCGCTTAGATCTGAACTAAGGTCCTCGGGTCCAGCCTGCAGGGTAGGAACCAGGAACTACTTGAGCTGCGCGGCCTCCTCTTCCGACAGTGCGCGGATGTTGACGACCTGGTTGTTCTCCTGGCCCTCATACGTGCGCTTGCGGAGCGTGACAACACACTCCTTGCCAAGGTATCCGTTGAGCATCTCGTCATTCACGTCAAGTTCGCCCGAGAGCTCCTCTGGGTCCGTCCCCAGGGCCACAAGGGTCCTGTAGAGGTTCCACAGAGCCTGCGGCTGGAGCGAGCAGCCGTGGGGGACTGTACGTCCGATGAGAGCAGGAATGTCGTCCACCTGCTCCCGTACGCGGTTGACATCCGTGACCTTCAGGACAAACAGGACGTTGTCGTGCCCTGAACTCGCGGCCTGACGGACCTCAGCCTGATCAACGGCCACTCGATACTCTCCGTTGGGGAGAGGCTCGAATTCCCGTATCTCTACGTCTGTAAGGTTAACTACTGGCGCCACTGGCACCCTCCTTGTCGAACTCACTCAAACGCTCGTAGACTATTGCCATAGTCGGGTCATCAATGTGATCGCCGAGCGTACGAGAGCGATCACGACCCCGTGCCCTACCCTGCAGACTGGGCACCAGGACCTTAGTTCCTTTGTTGTCGTGAGTCAAGCGTGCTACAATGTCAAACTTCGATTGCACACGCACAGCAGCAGCCCCTATGTACAGAGGCTGGATAACCATAGCACCAGTACCCGGATCCTTACGCACACCCTCATGCGCAGTAGCAATGAAAGTCATGCGTCGGCCATCTGTAGTTGTAAGATCACGAAAGCGCTGGTACATTCGTACCATACGCCCCTGGAGCCTCCGGTAGTCACTAAGCTCGGCAAAATCGGGATCGTGATCCTTACCGCTCTCGTCCTTCCTCTCCTGCCCCAACATGATACATGTAATCTCGCAGAAGCGCTCAAGGTCAGAGCCCCCGTCTAGAATGACGGAGACAAACCCATGCGAGCCGAACCTAAGCCATGCATATATCTTCTCAAGAGCCGCCCACTCATCAACCTTCAGCTGACGTGCGAGCTTTACGAGGTGTACAGTCGATAGACCCTTAAACTCACGAGCAGACAGAGTGCCCGAGTCGCAATCAACCAGCAAGGCTGGCATCAAGTCCGGGACATTCCTAATCGAGGCAACTAGGGGCGTCTTACCCTCACCCGGCTCACTGTAGATCAGCATGTTGAACGCAGCGAAACTTCCACTCCAGGGATCGGACTCTACATACTCTGTAAGGTCCGTAAGCTGAGACCTACCTCCGACAGTCGCAGGAGCCCTATCCGTGAGCAGTACCGATGGCTTGGGTTGCAACTCTGTACTCCTATTTGAGCTTACCTACGTATTATAACACAACAGAACACACAAATCACACGGATGCTCCTGCTACCTTTACAACCGCTAGTTCTGCTTGCTCTGCTGTAAGACCTAGCTCGACAAGTGCTTCGATATCTCCATCTTTAGCCGACCTGAAAATAGACCGATCCTTCTTCCGCAGTCTGCTCTTCCGAACCTTATTCAACGCAGCTTGTAGAGGAACATTCTTCATACCGTCAAAAGCTACTCCTCGCATGGCACCATAGACCAGCAAATGTCTCGGCCTAAACAGGCGGGGTCTCCCTAATAAGTAGGACCAAGAGAAATCCCACAACCAGTCCAAGCGAGAGAAGCTATACACCTCCTCAATAGCACTACCGGACTCCGAAACCCAGAAGAGAACGTCCTCTCGTCTTACCTGAATATCTAGGAGGACCTCCAACTCCTGCCTTACTCTGACAGGATCAACACTCCGATACTCAATTAGGGTCCCCTCCATTTTGATAAGAGCACTTGCCTTGTGCATAAGATCCCTGATACCAGGATCTTCCAACTTACGCACCAGCCGTCTGGCATCAGGAGTACTATACCTACTTAGCAACCCCACAGAAGACCGCAACATCTCCCGCGGGTTCAAACGTATCAGACTACTACCCCTCGTAGACACGATACTTCTGCAACGGCCCCTCAAGGGCAGTACTACCCTTCAGACACACTATAGTCAAGTTCCCCCGCGTACGCGTAATGGCAACATTTATGAGCCTACGAGCCAACCCGATATTCCCCTGACAAAGTCGTCTAATTGCATCAGGGTCCCAGATCAGGTGAATGTTAGCTGCCTCACTACCTTTGTAAGAGTGTACAGTGTTGTGGACATCAGCGTTCCACATACCCGTACTCGGAAAGCAGTACCTCCAGAAGGATAGCACAACACAGTCCTCTGGTAGGCCCAAGGTACCCCTATAGGCATCCCACTTGTTAACAGGCCCAATGACCCGGACCACAGCAGTGCCATCCTTTGCAGATACCGCAGTCTTACCAGTGTACATGTTAGCCAGATCTACTACAGCCTGCTCACACCTGTAGTTCCGATCTAGGACCTCATCATGGAGACCAAACTCGTCTCGTAGCATCCCCATGTACTGGGGCGAACCCCCGCTGAACTCGAAGATGCTCTGGTCCTCATCCCCTACCACAACCAGTTGTATACCTGCTAGACCTAACGCCTTAGTGAACTGGAACAGCTCTAGCGTCATGTCCTGGGCCTCATCTAGTAGTAACCACTCATGCTGTTGAACTAGAGGCTCGATCTCGTCCGGGTTAGCAGTTACGAGCTTTGCAGCAGTTACCAGAACTCTACGATATGGCTCACTCCACGGCTCGTCCTTCTTCGGCTCGGTAAACTCCTGGCCATAAGCATTTACGACATGTCCCGCAAGAGAGTGGAGGGTACTGACCCTGACAAATGCAGGAACCCTGTCAGCTAGCTGGTCCCTCATACTGTTCAGATAGGTACACGCAATGGGAAAGATGCCCTGACTGACCAGCTCTGTAGCCACACGTGCAAGATACCCTGTCTTGCCCGAACCTGCAGTTGCTTGTACAATCGTGGGACGCAAGTAACTACACCCCCCGGATAAAGCGGAAGAACTTCATCTCTCCAGCACGCGGAGGGTACGACTGCTTTATGCCGTCAATAAAGTCACCCACCCGTAGAGGGTCACTGCCCATATATCTCATAGACGAACCTAGCCTGACACTCTGAGTGGTTGCAAAACGCCTCCCCAAGTACTCGTTTATCCTACTAGGACCGAACATATGATGCGCAGACTTGATCGTGTGATAGTACTCCATAGGCAACTCAAGGTGAGTCTGGTCCCTCTGACCCCTCGCAAGCTCGAGTATTCCTGTATTCTTCCAGCTACTAGCCTTTATACTGTCACTGAAAAGGGTCATGACCCCCCGGCCCTTCTCTATAAGCTCGCCAAACTTACCCTCCAGACCGACCTCGGGTACCGGCTTCGTGGTAGATAGCCCGTCAATAAACTCACCGATAACACTGAACCCAACAGACCTCAAGTACAGAGCACACCGCATAGCTGCTGTCACATGGGAACCGAATACCGGGTTGTAGGTACTAGAAGCCTGTGTCCAACCCTCGCCCGTCTCCAAATCCCTTACAACAACATACGTGGAGATAAACTTACCCCACAAAGCTGCCATAACCAACTTTAGATAACCACCTAAGAACTCATCTGAACTACGCAGAGCATACAGACTCCGCAACAGACGCCGGAACGGTTTTATGCCCGGGCCACCAACCCCCCAAGACCCTTGGTGTATCTTGACAATCCTCCCCAAGTACGGATTAGCCGTAAGCAGGTCAACCTCAGGCATACTAATCCACACCTCAGGAATGTAACCTACTGGAAAGTATAAAGATCTCTCACCGTAGCGGACACCTACAGGCCCACGAATGAGATGCTCATTTATATGTATATCACAAAGGACAGCCGCATACCTCGCATCGGCTATTACTTCCGTTGAGGTGACCCACTCCATTCCCCGGGTACCAATAAGTTCAGCAACAAAACTAGGGAACGCCGACTTAATATCGTAGTCGTACACCTCAGAAGTTCCAAAGATAACCCCCTCCATCCTCGCACCCTTAAACGCCTGCAGATGCATCCAGGTATGCTCTTGGGGGGCCCGAGGCTGGAAACGGCAATGTCTCATTATCAGGTCTTGAGCTACCCTACCTACAGACTTGAAGTCCAGAGCAGTAAAGCCGTACCTGGCCATCCTAGACATGGCAAGCTCTACAGCTAGTCTAGCCGACTTTGGAGTAACAGCCTCAGGGCTCAGCTTACTTATATTGGACAAGCTACCCCAGACGTTACCCTTACGCACGCTGAAAGTACCATCCTGACCAAAGCAGATAAGGCTATAGCCATCATGGTACGCTTCACCGGTAACAGCAAGATTATGTAGCACCTTGTCTGGCAGACCCTTAAAGATAGCGTCAAAGATGCCCCTATGGCTTACAGACACATAAGCATTCTTACCTAGCAGCCACCCAAACAACGTCCCCCTCGGAATCTCCCCCTCCTCATTGCAGATCAGAGGATCGGAGGAGCCTCGGGGGATCGTAATACTGACACCAACAGGCTCAGGCACGTCCCTATACGGCGTATTAGGGGGCAAGACGACGTCAGGTAGTTCTCGCTCGTCTTCCATTATAGTCTAAGGCGATGCGAGATAGTAGAGCGACCAGTCAACGTCATCCCCCGTCTCTATACGTGTAAGGATGTCCGTGGTCGCATCATCAATAGCATCCTGCCAGGTGTACCGCGGATCGTCCTCAAGGCCCTCCTCGTACTGACGCCGCACAGCACTTCGCATTATCCGCATAGCTCGTCTGGCTACCCGAGAGCGCTTAGATACCCGCCAGGACATGAACTCAGCAACATCATCCGAAACGAACTGGCGGTAGTACTTTAGCCTAGCTTCATACCAACGGCGATGGGGCCTACGCCACCTAGGCAATGTTCTCTATCTCTCTCAAGTACTCTCGGACCTTCCGCATCCTGTGGTAGTGACGAGCAATGCCCCTAATAGCCGCCTCGGTAGTTCCCTCGGGAACCACATCAACAATCTCCATCTCGGGATTGCCAACTACCTCAGGGTGCTCCTTCAAGAAGGAACGAGCAAGGCGATCCCGCAAGTTCCTACGCTCACGTCGTAGCCTCTCGCGGGTTATCAACTGATCCAATTCCAAACTAGAACTCACAGGACTCCTTCCTAACTAGCATGCTTTAATTATACCACAACAAAACACACAAGTCACACAGATGCTTACGCACCCTTCTGATGCCGGCACTTTGACGCGGCGTCCCACCACCCTAAATCGTTCACACCCAAGTGTATGAACGTTCCGTCGGAGAAGTCAATATGTAGGAAACAGTCCCCAATCCCGCCAATAAACATACCCTGAATAGTTTTACCCTGCACCCCCATAAGTCTACCGCCTGTTGGGGAGTCAAAGTCATACTCTAGATCCAACTTCAGGTTGTTTCCTACTCTAACGCGGAACCCCCTAGGCACCTCAATCCACCCAGGCGCAGGCTCGAGACTCCTATACTCTAATTCCTTCCGCATCCTAATAGCACCAGCGCGAAAGCCGGGCTTGCCTCTAAGGAATCTCTCAACGTTTATAAGATGGTCATCCTCAAGCTGGGCCACAGGTGTAGTCCTGCCCGTGACATCAGTCCAGGAATCCCTCACCTCATTGTACGCCATCTATAGCCTCCCATAGTCGTCCTCATGCCTAGTGACATCCCCCATCCGGCCCCCGGTCGCGGCCTCAGCAAAGACTAGCGCGTCATCACCCACGCAACCTATCCTGTGAACTTCCCCAGCCAAGATAGTACGGTGCATAAAAGGCACCAACCTAAGCACCGCAGGCCCAACCTCCAGCCGCATAATTCCCTCAAGGACAAGGAGGGTCTCACGCTTCCGCTCATGAGTCTGAAGACTAAGACGACAACCTGGCTTCACACGTATCACCTTGAAGGTATAATCCTCCCCATCATCTAGTATAAGCTCGAAACCCCAAGGCTTGTCGATCTGCATGTCTAACCCCCAAACAAACGGTGAAAAGTTGGTAACTCCAGCAAACCTGGATCGTACGCTAAGCCCACCTTAGTGCAATATTTTTGGGCGCAACCCTCATGCACATGCTCGTCTTCGTGCTCGTCCACGCAAACGTTACGTGCGGGATCCCCAAACATATTAGCGCCATCAGGGAAGATATGATACTGAGGGTGCATCAAACCAGTAGTCGGGTGGATTGACCTAACCTTCTCACCAGGCTCGAACGGTTGCATGCACCAGATACAGCTAGACACTCAATCACACTCCACTACGCCATTCTACTCTAAAGGCAGGCCCCACACTATTATACTACAAATCCGCCCACGATTTCAACCCTGTTCGTCTGCTGCTCGAAAGCCCTACGAACCACTTGAAAACGTGAGCCACCTGTGCTATAATGTAATTAGCGTCCAAATCAGCTCAAGCAGCGGATTACACAACCAGGAGGCATACCGACAAGCACCGTCCTAGCACGCAACCAACCCAACCGAACACCAGGAGATACTAACCACCATGGCAACAGGCAACACGCCCAGGATCAGCGACTCCGAAATCGAGTCGGCCCTGAAGCAGGAACAGCGCCGCAAGGACTACAACAAGCGGCCTGACGTGATCGCGAAGCGGCAAGAGTACCAGAAGAAGCAGCAGGTGCGCCGGCGGGCCATCAG
>SDBV01006087.1_pt1 | contig 16809 bp, 10 predicted proteins | sample 2277081 | NCBI WGS metagenome assembly SDBV01 (sample SAMN10402039, study PRJNA504765) | marine sediment metagenome | isolation source: marine sediment core GS10_PC15, 223 cmbsf | place: Arctic Ocean: Southern Knipovich Ridge | collected 2010 | reverse complement strand
AGTGCTTCTTCCCATTCCTCCGCCGGGGCATCATACCACATAAGGGTGGCCGGATTAAAATCTTTCTTGTCAATCCCGGCAGAGATATCTCTTCCCTGGCCTCTGAGAAGACCTGCAATACTAATGAGCAGGAACATTGATAGGTATATTGCTTTTTTCATTTCTAATGGGTTTTATTATCCGCTTTTATCAATCTTAATTTTCCGGTGTGTCTGCAAATGTGGATTTGATAAAATAAGATTGAGTATCTGCTTCTGGCTTCCCGGAGCATCTGGAAATAGGACCTGTCACCAACAGGGAGACAATGAATTGCAGGCCTGCGAAAGTAAATACGATTTCTGGTTTCATGGTCTGGTTCACCATCATCAAATTGCATGCCTATCTTTGAAGTTGACGCCCCCGGCAAGTACTGTATTTTTTGAAAAAGAGACAGATGGATTGTCCATCCATCTGTCTCTAAGCCTAACCTAAAACTCTCACCTATGAAACATACCTATTGTATACCTGTTCTTTTATCCCACCACATTTGAGTTCCGTAGAAAATATCTGTTTCAACGACATCCAGTGGAAAATTGGTATTAAGTGACTTTTCTTCGTCTGCATATGACATCCTGAAAGGAGGCCTGTTGTGTGTAGTGGCATAATTCTTTTCAACATCCAGCATTAAGGGCACGTCCGTTCTTCTGGCTTCAGCCCATGCCTCAACGCTTTGCTTAAACAAACAAAGCCATTTTTGCAAATAAATCTTTTCAAGGTTACTGGTAGTGCCACCTCCCCATACAACTTCAGGTTCTGCAAGAAATGTTGCAATGGCTGCAGCATCAATACCATTCTCCTCGAGTGACTTGGTAATACCCGATTCATAAGCTGCCTGCGCATCACCTGTAGTAAAATTTCTCTCATATGCTTCAGCCCTGAGAAAATCGACCTCTGCAGAATTAAAATAGGGTGAAAATCCTTCCGGATTGTTCCCGAAGCGGTCCCCGATATGGGATACATTGTTACCACTGTTCATTGTATCAATGGACTGGTCCGGTCCCATTTTATATCCATTGTACGCACCCCACCTGTTCGGATCGGCATAGACAGATAATCTTGGATCATTATTTGCCTTCAGGGCTGAAATCATGGTGTTATTTGTACGGTACGAATCTGTTTTATTTCCATCCGGGGCACCTACCCGCTCGAACCAGAGTTCCTGGTCGGGAGTAATACCTGCCCACCAGAGGTAAGCATTCTCATCATTGGATTCAATGAGGGGATATCCAGCAGGGCTTCCAAGTATCTCAGCGATCACAGCCTTACCGGCAGCCTCATCACCGGCAGTCATTCTGGTTGCCATACGAAGTCGTGTTGAATTGGCAAATTTGATCCAGAGACCAACATCACCGTTTAACAGAAAATCACCAACACCGATATCTTCTCCATTGGGATCAAACATTGCTGCAGCTGTTTTTAATTCCAGCATCACTGCATCGTAAAGCTCACGCTCGCTGTCGTATTTCGGATATAGCAGCCCTTCTTCCAATTGAAATGCTTCCGAGTAGGGGATTTTTCCCCAGCAATCAGTCGCCTTATGGGCCATATATGCCTTCATTGTCAATGCAGCCGCGTAGAGGTTATCATTCCCTTCTTCCTCGGCAAGCCTCATGGCATCAACACAATACGTCATGGCGATATAGAAACTCCTCCATTGGCTATTGTTAATATCAACCCGATATTCATAGTCGCCGATTCCAATATGAACCGTCTGACCTGCCCAGGTACCGGCATAGTAAATATCGAGCCTTTCCCCTAAGAGGATATAGGTAGCATTAAGCACTGCCTGTCCAAATACATTGGTGGCAGGTACATCTGTGGCAGCATTCGGATTTACGTTCATCTCGTTGAAATCCTTGGTACAGGAGCCCACGATCAACAACAATGCCGCCAGGATTATAACTTGTATTTTATTTATTTTTTTCATGGCTAATCTAATTTTCATAATGGTTAAAAACTTACACTCAGTTTAAAGCCGTAACTCCTGGTAGTAGGTATCTGGAAATTCTCAAAGCCCAGTCCAGCTTCACCACCACCCAGTCCAACTTCTGGATCCAGTCCATGAACTTTTGCACTTTCATCACGGTACAACAGGGCAAGATTTCTACCGACAAAAGAGACGTTAAGCCTATAGATCCATGGAACATTGCTTACATTGAAGTCGTATCCCAATACAAGTTCACGAAGCTTTATGTAAGATCCGTCAATTATTGAGTACTCGTGGTTATTCCACATCCAGGATCCCATAAAATAATCCTGTGCGGATACCCTTGTTGTATTTTCGCTTCCGTCTTCCTTCACACCATCGACGATCAATCCGGTCTCCCTTATATTGTCATTAGTAGTCACTTCATAAGATCCTGTAAAGTATGAATGCCATGCGGTTACACTGAAGAATTCACCACCCATACGTCCATCCAGCAGGAAGCTGAGGTTGACATTCTTATACCTGAATGAATTTCTGAGCCCTCCTGTCCAGTCCGGAACGACTGTACCCAGGTTAGTACCAGCGTTTGTTGTGGTTGGTATACCATTATCATTAACAATGGTTCTTCCGTTTGCATCCCGTCTGAATGGTAGTCCCCATAATATTCCCCAATCCTGGCCGGGAATACCGAGTGTCTTGCAACCTCCGAATCCACCTGATATAACATATGATTCAAGATCACCGTAAAGTTTGTTCACTTTACTTTTGTTCTTGGCCCAGTTAAGCATAATGTCCCAGCTGAAACCGGATGCATTTGTGACGGCCCTGGCATTTAACATTATTTCAATACCGTTGTTTGATATCTCACCTGCATTGAGCCTCATTGCCCCGTACCCGCTTGTCCTGGAAGTTGCAACAGACAAAATCTGGTTTACCGTTACCTGGTTATAATATGTCAGGTCTAATGCAATGCGATCTCTCCATAATCTTATGTCGGTTCCGATCTCAAATGACTTGGTCTCTTCCGGCAGCAGGTTAACTGGTGGAAGGGTACTGGTCGGGCTATAAACGGATATGTTATTATAGGAATTAGCAGAATAAGTTCTGTCCAGTTGATAGGGTCCTGTATCTCCACCTACTTTCGCCCAGCCGGTCCTGATCTTTGCATAACTTAACACATCAGACTCCATCTGAAATGCATCGGTTAAACTGACACCAAGGCTGACAGAGGGATAAAAATAGGAGCGGTTTTCCTCTGGAAGAGTGGAACTCCAGTCATTGCGGCCGGTTACTCCGAGGAAAAGATAATCCTTGTATGACAGGTTTACTGCACCGTATACAGAGTTCGTCTCCTTCAAGGCGTCATACATGCTTTGCGAAGGTGCTCCTGCAACGTTTGAAATGGTATAAAGATCAGGTACTGTGAGGTCATTTGCCCTCATATACATGTCTTTATACTCATCATTTCTATAGTTTGCACCGATCAGTCCGTCAAGACGAAACTCGCCGAATTGCTTATCGAACTTTAGCAAGAGGTCAGCATTGAGTTCTTTAGCAAAAATCTGCGTCTGTCTGAATTGTCCGCCCCTACCAGCGCCAATATTGCCCCATGTCCCGGACTGTGTGATTTCCTTCCGGTATTCATTGTAAAAATCAAGACCCACACGTGCCATAACGGACAACCAATCTGTAATTTGATATTCAATACTTCCATTGCCAAAAAGCCTGTCCCTTTGAAATCCCTTCGTATTATCCAAAACATAAAAGGGATTGTCCATCCAGTCACCATATGGCCCTAAACCAGTATTGCCCATCTCGTCATATTGCTCTCTGAGAGCCACGATATCCATATCCCGTTGAACCCAAGCGGCATCAACAATAGCTCCGGAATACCCGTTATTGGGTATGTTATTGGACTCTTTTCTCATGTAGGAAATATTTGCCGTTGCTGTTATTTTGTCACTCGGTGTAACGGTCACAGAGGCATTGATCGTATTTTGTGTCTGGTCAGTGAATTCAATAATCCCTTTTGTATTAAGGTTGGTATAAGATACCCGACCATGGGCTTTTGGACCTGTAGCCGAAACGGCAATGTTGTTTTCAACATTAACACCCGTGCGGAAATAATCCATTTTAAAGTTGTCAGGTCGTGAGATCCAGGGACTGTCAGGTCCGGTGGACCATTGGTCAAGTTTTAATCCTGCATCCATTCTGGGTCCCCAGTTAATAGGCCATCCATCATTGACGCCTCCGCCCTGTCCGTCAACCCAGTTGTATCCATACGTTTTTGCATAATCCTGATAAGTCATACCAGGCTGATCCCTCTGCCAATAATATTCACTACCCCTGTCTCCACCGCCATATTCATTCTGGAAAGCAGGGAAATATGCGGGCTGGTCGATGACAACAGAGGAGTTGAAGTCTACCCCTATCTTTCTGCCTTCGTTTCCCTTCTTTGTGGTGATCAGGACAACCCCGTTTGTCGCACGACTACCATAAAGTGCCGTTGCACTGGCTCCTTTAAGTATCGTCATGGTTTCAATATTGTTGGGATCAATATCGGCAGCAGTATTTCCATAGTCCACACCACCAGCACCACCAAGGTTTGAGGTAGCATTTGTAATGGGTGTTCCATCTACTACAAACAATGGTTGATTTTGGCTAAAAGAGGCATTGCCCCTTATTACAATCCTTGATGAAGCACCAACCGTGCTTCCACCACTGGTAACCTGGACTCCAGCAATTTTTCCGGACATGCTGTTGATAAGGTTGTTGTCCTTGGCCACGTTGAGTTCATCTCCGCTAAGGTTCTGCACTGCATAACCCAGGGTTTTCTTTTCCCTTGTTATACCAAGCGCTGTCACAACAACTTCATCCAGGCCGATGGTGGATGGATTCATTGATACATCATAAACATTGGATGAAGTAATCGGAATTTCCATTGCTTCATAACCTATATAGGAGATTAGTAAGCTTTCCGCGCTCCCATCGTAGGCAATCTGGAATTTCCCGTTAACATCAGTAATTACTCCGACAGTTGTGCCCTGTAATACTATGGTAGCACCTATCAGAGGCAATCCATCTTCCGATGAGATCACCGTACCGGCAAGGGTTCTGTCCTGGGCGTTGACATTTAGGATCATCGCCGCAATCAGAACCAGAAAGAATAACACTTTTTTCATGATAGAGTCTTTAAGGTTTAGTAATAAGTTTCATAATTAGATTTATTAGGTTTTGGTACTTTGGACTAAAAATAACACTACATCTCATAAAAAATAAAATTAAACATCCATGTTCTAGAAGACAATCAAGATATTAACTAATACATATACTATCTTGCCAGATTACAACTATCAATTAATGATATTTTCTTTCCATTATTAATGCAGTTGTATTCTCGTACGGCTTTTCTACCGGTACCTCAATAAGCAATCCATTTTTTTGGATCCATTGCAGGACCTAATACAAACTAAATAGCCGTAAACATTCTGATCCCGGACAGTTGTTTGATTTACAATACTCAGGATTGATAATAAGCTTCTTTTACAAGCTCAATCATTTCATTGTAAGTGGCTACTCTCGGGTTCCCCTTGTAATCAGGCAACACCATGCTTTGTTTAGCCAGTGTTTTTATCTCATCCTCAGGCATATTTACTTCCTTCAGGCTTTTGAATAAACCGACAGATTTCAGGAATTTCACTATTTCTGTATAGGCATGACCGGCTGCTTCCTTATCAGGAGTATCATTTAATTCAGGATTTATTGTACGTGCCATGAATGCATATTGCTCGATGGCAGCATCAGCCGTAAACCTGGTGCATGCCGGGTACAGGATGGCCAGGGCCTCGCCGTGAGCAACATGAGTATACAATCCCCCCACAGCCATTCCCATTCCATGTGGAAGCGTAACCCCGGCACTGGCAATACAGAGTCCGGCCATGGTATCAGCCCAGGCCATTTGTTCACGGGCTGCAAGATCTGAACCATTATTAAGCACCTTTGGCAGGTTATCAATTACCAGTCGAATCGCTTCTTTGGCCAGAAGGGTCACATAAGCACCTGTTCCGGGATTAATCAAACTCTCAAAGGCATGACAGAAAACATCAAAACCGGTTGGAGCCGTGACAGAAGCGGGCAGGGTAAGCATAAGTTCAGGATCCACGATGGCTACTTTTGGGAAGATTACCGGATTGTAGAGGGCCGATTTATCCCTCTCGGCTGAATTTGTAATTACAGATACCTGGGTCACCTGCGACCCGGTGCCTGATGTTGTAGTAATCGCGATAACGGGCAGAACCTTTGAAGGATCCGGAGCAGGTTCCTTGTAAAAGAGATAATCCCACGCTGATCCTTCATGCGTAGCCTCAACTGCAATGGCTTTGGCTGCATCCATGCTGGATCCGCCTCCAACCCCCAGTATTACATCGGCTCTGTGATCCCTGGCCATTTTTGAGCCTGCACTACTTGTCTCAGTTGTTGGATTTGGGATCACTGCGTCAAAGTGGGCCACAACAATACCTTTGTCTTCCAATATTTTCTTCACTCTTTCATACAAAGGCTGCAGAGGTGCATCCGGGGTGGTCACCATAAGGCATCGCCTGCCATATTTTAAAACGATCTCACCTGCTTCGGCAATGCGGCCGGTACCAAAAATGATCTCTGAAGTTTGATGAAAATTGAAGTGTTTCATTGATTGGTTTTATATTATTATTTTACTCAGAAGTTTTTGAGGCAGTATTGGTGTTGCTCCACTCCGGGTGCAAACAAATGCGGCTATCTCTGTCGCTGCAACGTGGGTTTCTTTTAATCCAAGGTTATTGAGCATCCCGGCCAGTAAAATGGCAGTGAATGAATCTCCGGCGCCTACCGTGTCTTCCACTTTAATCTCGGGTACCCTGCAGAATGATCTTTCACCTTGTGTCAGTAACAGGCTGCCACCGGAACCCTTTGTATAAGCTATGAGGCGTAAATCGAATTTATTCAGTAATTGGTTAAGAAGGCTTTCCTCGTTGCCTTTGTATCCAAGGTACTCTCCTACTACCGGCAATTCATCCTCATTGAGTTTAAGAACATTGGCAAATCCCAGGGACCTAATAATAACCTCTTTTGAATAATATGATTGGCGTAAATTAATATCAAATACCCTCAGGCAATCCGGTTTTGTAGCTTCAAGGAATCTGCAAATCGTATTCTCTGAGACAGGACTCCGCTGAGCCAGGCTCCCAAAACAAACTGCATCAACATCCCCGGCCAGGGTTTCAAGTTTATCACTCCATTCAATATGATCCCAGGCCACAGGTTCATGAATGGTATAATCCGGAATCCCGGCAGGATCCAGTTTCACTGTCACGGTGCCGGTGGGATAATCCCTGATGATCCGGACAAAGGAATCCTGCAACTGTAATTGATCCAGGACCTCCATGATCTCCTCACCATCCTTATCCTTTCCTACTGCACTGACAACAAAGGTCTCGAATCCTGCCTGTTGCATATGAAAGGCGAAATTACAGGGCGCACCGCCCAGTTGTTTCCCATCCGGTAATAAATCCCATAGTAATTCGCCTATACCTGCTATTTTATTTCCCAAGGGTAATAGTATTTTAAGTATTTACATGTCTATAATTACTTTCATTGTTTCAGCTCCCTGATCCTCAATGAACTGATAAGCATCCAGATATTGATTAAATGGGAAATGCCTTGTGATAAGGGGAGCAGTTTTTATCTCACCATTCGAGATCAGTGATACGGCTTCCTCATAATCTTCCTTACGGTACATCATGGAGCCAAAAACATTCAGTTCATGCTCACCCAGGTAGTACATATTTACGGTTGGATTTTTAGAGTAAACCCCGAGTATCACTATATCGCCTCCTTTTTCAACATTTTCAAACAGTACATCCAATGAAGCCTGCACACCTGCCGCTTCAAATCCGACCTGGAATCCGGTGTCTCCGAAAAAATCCTTTGCACCTTCGGCAAAAGGGGTACGTACCACATTGAGGGTTCCGTCTATTCCACATTCCCTGGCAATTCCCAAACGGTAATCGCTTATATCGGTGATCAGCACCTTTGCTGCTCCCCTCGCCTTTGCAAACTGTGCCACCAGGTTCCCGATTGTACCAGCCCCTGAAACAATAACATTTTTTCCTTTAATGCTTGTTGCCCTGCTTGTGGAATGGGCACCAACTGCCGCCGGCTCAACCAGCGCACCCTGATCCAGGTTCATGGAATCGGGTATGAGTATGATCCTTTCTTCCGGAACAATGAAATAATCCTGTGCCACCCCTGGAGCCTGGAATCCCTGAACCTTCAGCTCCTGGCAGGCATTGTACTGTCCCCGCAGGCAGGGTCCGCATTTCCCGCAAACCAGCTGGGGCCATGCGGTGGCTTTCATACCTGGTGAAACACTTGTAACATCCTTTCCAACATCTTCTATGGTAGCCGAATATTCATGTCCCTGGACAACCGGATAGGGGGTAGCAGGATGCTCACCGTGGAAAACATGAACATCAGATCCACAAACGCCAATTCTTTCAATCTTTAACAATACATCCCTGGCTCCCAGAACTTCGGGTTTTGGTATTTCTTTGTATTCAATAATTCCTGGAGATGTCATGATAGCCTGTCTCATTGTTTTACATTTTATCAGTTAAAAAATAATATACAAGAGAACGAGGGTTAACAACAGGATTAAGGTCCAGAGGCGAACATCCTTCAGTCCTTTGAATTTGCCCCTGGTAATAACCGCCAACGGGCTTTCCCATGTGTATGTATCAATTATTTCCCGGGGAGGCCTGGGTGTGGAATAGCTTACCACAAAATAGATTACAGAACAAATCACGAACAACCACCATGCCTGCATCATAAAGGGAATATGCAATCCCTTTGTGAGGTACATATATCCGCTGATAGGTTCAAAATCAAGGCAAAATGCAGTAATCCCCATTAGTAGTCCGGATACAAGCGTTGCAACAGCTGCCTGGTTGTTGCCCCTTTTTGAAAAAACGCCGAACAAAAATACTGTGGCTACCGGAGGCGCTATGGCAGCAGCAATTTTATTAATGGCTTCAAAGATGCTGGAGAATTTATCTCCCTGGGTTGACCAGGCCATGGCAAGCAACATAACAATTACTGCTGCAATCCGGCCATATTTTATCTGCTGTCTATCGGTGGTTGATGGCTTGATCCTTTTCACCATATCAACGGCCACCAATGTAGCGGAACTATTCAGAGCCGCTGCTATTGTGCTCATCAAAGCCGCCAGCAATGTGGCAGCCATTATGCCTTTCAGCCCGGTAGGCAGGAGTTGATTGATCATTACCGGCAGGGTCTGGTTGGCATCTGTCCCAATGACATCCCTGAACAGGACGAAGGCAATTACCCCGGGAAAAACCATGATGAACACAGGTAAAATTTTAAGGAAACCGGCGAAGATTGGTCCCATCTGTGCGTCATGCCTGGTTTTTGCACCCAGTACCCGCTGGACAATTGTCTGGTCGGAACACCAGTACCATAATCCAAGGATTGGATAGCCAAGCAGACAGGCATACCAGGTCAGTCCGGATTCATATCCTCCCTCTCCCAAAAGTCCCAGGCTCTCCCTGGTATGCAACATTTTCAACTGGCCCGGTTTCAACTGTGCTTTTAGTTCGGCCAGGGAGGTTACCCCGTGTTCGGGAAGTGCAGCAATGGCAAATCCTGTGAGTATGATGGCTCCGGCAATCAATATAATGGTCTGGATACTTTCTGTGACCACAACAGCCTTTAATCCACCCAATACAGTATAAACAGTAGTAATGATTGAGATGACAAGGATCGAAGTGAATACATTGATGCCAAAGAATGAGTGAAAAACCACGGCCCCGGCATAAAGACTCATCCCAATATGGACAAAAAGAACACCCAGAATAGCAATAAAAGCAAGTATGGTCCTTGCTGTGGAACCATAGCGTTTTTCAAGAAACTCAGGTAAAGTGGAAATCTTGCTCTTAAAATAGAAAGGAGCAAATACCAGCCCGAGTAAAATCAGCGTAATGGAAGCCAGCCATTCAAAATTACCCCAGACCAATCCTTCATTGTATCCTGAGGCTGCCAGTCCCACCAGGTGAATGGTAGAGATATTAGAAGCAAAAAGGGCAGCACCAACCATGATCCATCCCAACCCCCTGCCCGCCAGAAAATACCCTTCACTGGTCATCTTTTTAAAGCGGACTGAAAGGATCCCGACCAACAGAATGCCCACAAGATAAACGACAATAATTACCAGGTCGATATTGTTAATAGTCAAATCCATAATGGGATCAATATTTAATGAGTATCAATTTTCAATAAATATATACACTTTGTAACAAATCCTTAAAAAGTTATGTAATTTATCTGAGTCAGGTGGAAGCCAGGTTTTTTTGCTTTTCAACATCTTCAACGGTCTTGGGCTTGGGCTTTCCGATCAGTTTATACCCATCCTCCGTAATGACAAAATTCTCTTCATTCCGGATCCCCCCGAAACCTTTATAGGCCTCCAATTTATCGTAATTAATAAAATCAGTAAACTGTTTTTCTGATTTCCACATATCTATCAGGGCCGGGATAAAATAGATGCCAGGTTCTATGGTAAGAACCAATCCAGGTTTGAGAGGTTTGGCCAGGCGCAGGGATTTGATACCAAACTGGGTGCTTTTGGCCTTGCCATCGTATCCTACATAAACCTCACCCAGGTCTTCCATATCATGCACGTCCAGTCCCATTTGGTGACCCAGTCCACATGGAAAGAACATGGCATGCACGCCCAGATGCAATGCTTCTTCGGTGTCCCCTTTCACGATGCCAAGGTCCCTCATTCCCTCCATTATTATTCGGTTGGATTCAAAGTACACATCCTTAAAAGGAATACCCGGCTTCATCATCGCAATAGAGGCCTCATGCGAGGCAAGTGAAATGTTGTATATTCCTTTCTGCCGCTCTGTGAAGGCATCACTTACTGGCATGGTACTTGAAAGATCACCGGCATATCCCATGGCCGTTTCAGCGCCTGCATCAAGCAGTAACATATCACCTTCATTCAACATATTTCCATGATAGTGGTTGTGAAGGGTTTCACCATTTTTGGTAGCAATTATCGGAAATGCAATATTGCCGCCTTCCCTGACAGCAATTTCCTGTACCCGGGCGGCAATCACAGATTCACTCATGCCCGGTCTTACCATCTGCATGGCGGCAACATGCATATCCACACTTGTATTAACCGCCTTTTCTATTTCATCAAGTTCCTCCTGTGATTTAATCTCACGTTGAGCAATAACCCCTTTTATGAATTCAACAGACGCTGCTTCCCAGGTATCATCAAGAGGTATGCCGAACCAATCCAGTAATTTGATCTTGTTTTCCGGACGATAAGGGGGAAGGATATGAATTTTCCTGCCCTTTTTATGCGCCTCTGTTATAAAGGAATCCAGGTCCGCTGCACTGCCTGTATTTTCAACGCCTGCATCCTTGGCTTGCATGGCAATGGAAGGCAGATATCCCATCCAGACAATGTCCTCAACTGTAATATCATTGCCAAAAATGAAATCTTTACCCTCATCCAGGTCAATAACACCTGTCAGGCCGGCATGATTCAATCCGAAGTAATACAGGAATGTACTGTCCTGCCTGAAATGATATGTATTGTCGGCATAATTCATTGAACTTTCCTCGTTCCCCATAAAAAGTGCAATGCCCGATTTTAGCCGGGCTTTCAAAATATTCCTTCGTTCGATATACGTTTGACTGCTAAACATGCTATTAAAAATTTAAAATGAATTTGTGAGATGATCGGTGACTACGGTGATCAAACATACAAAATTATTACTAATCATATATCCTGCCATTCCCGGATTGAAATCATAAAACTATCTTAACTTTAGTCCAAATGGAATCCTGGGATTGCTGAAGACAAACAATTGCTGCCCTGGTAAATTTCCAATTTTAAAGATGATCTGGATAACATTTCAAGGAGGGAAACTGGTGAAAAATAAGAAGCTCTATTACTATTTACTGATCATTTCGATTTTATCTTTTTTAGTATTCGCCATCCTTATATTTATAGATAAAAAGGCATATAACGGCCCTTTTTTAATTCTCGGAATTGTCAGCCTTGCAATATCAGTACGTGGGTTTTCGCGCTTTAAGGGATTTTCATATTCATTAATGATTTTGACTGCAGTTGCTGTCTCAATGTATTATCCGGCAATATTCCTTGGTGTTGGAAATTTTCAATTCAAATTGCTGATCGTACCGCTGCTTCAGATTATCATGTTTGGAATGGGATCACAAATGAGTCCCAGAGATTTTGCAAGAGTGATTAAGATGCCCAAAGGAGTAATTGCCGGGATCATTTGCCAGTTTACTATTATGCCTGTAATTGGAATAACGATTGCTTCAATGTTCAATTTTCCCCCTGAAATTGCTGCAGGAATTGTTTTGATTGGTTCTTCTCCCAGTGGAATGGCTTCCAATGTAATGTCGTTTATAGCCAAAGCAAATCTGGCATTATCAATTACTCTTACGGCTTTTGCAACTTTATTGTCGCCATTGTTGACACCATTATTAATGAAAATATTTGCAGGTGAGCTTATTGAAATTAATTTTTGGAACATGATGTTGGGTATTTTCAATATGGTTATCCTGCCTATTTGTGCCGGATTAATCTTCAACCTCTTTTCCAATGGAATAAACCGAAATAGAAATGCTGTAATTCAATTAAGCACTTATTTCATAATCATTTTTCTTAAAAACTTCATTGCATTTCAAACTTCGGAGATGACAATAATGGCCTTATTTTCTGATTTCTCTGTTGATTTGCTGATTTTTGGGGTTCTTCCAATAATTGGTGTGTTTGTATTTAAATACTTCGCTAAAGGAAATAAAGAAGTTTTAGACAAAATACTGTCCTTCATATCAATGCTTGGAATTGGGATAATTATTACAATAATAACTGCTGCTGGCAGAGATAGTTTACTTGATGTTGGTCTTCTTCTGATTCTTGCATGTTTCATGCATAACATGTTTGGTTATTCATTGGGGTATGGAGTTTGCAAACTATTGCGAATGAAAGAACAGGATTGCCGTACTATAGCACTTGAAGTTGGTATGCAAAATGGAGGTTTGGCTTCAGGCCTGGCATTACAAATGGGCAAAATTGCAACAGTAGGCCTGGCGCCTGCAATTTTTGGTCCAATGATGAATATTACCGGATCGTCACTTGCAATCTGGTGGAGAGGAAGATTACCAAAGGAGAAAAAGAACCTAAACGTAAATTAAGGCCTTACAGGTGTACCGTCGGGTTTTCGTACCTGTGTCCATTGATAATTATAATCTTTGAGCGGGAAACGGGCAGCCTTTTCCTCGTCAATATCGATCCCCAGCCCGGGGGCCTCGTTAACGAACATATAACCGTTCTCAATGGTCGGAGTACCGGGGAAAACTTCATGGGTAATATCATTGAAAATCTTGCATTCCTGAATCCCGAAATTCCAAACTGCCAGATCAATATGCGCATTGGCTGCATGTCCTACCGGTGATGTGTCACCAGGACCGTGCCATGCCGTTCTGACATTGAACCACTCTCCGAGCCGGGCGACTTTCATGGCTGGAGTAATTCCTCCAATCTGTGAGATATGGATGCGGATAAAATCGTACCAGCGATTGGCCATGGGATCCACCCATTCATGGGGATTATTAAACAGCTCGCCCATGGCGATTGGAACAGCACACTGTTCCCTTAACATTGGGAACCAGCGCATGTTTTCAGGAGAAAAAGGATCTTCAATAAAAAAGGGGCGGTACTCTTCGAGTTTCTTGATCAGGTCAATGGCATCCATTGGCTCGACCCTTTCATGCATGTCGTGTAATAATTCAATGTCGTCCCCATACCTTTTCCTTGCAAGCCTGAACATCTGTACTACCCCTCGTTTATACGCCTGCGTGTTCATCGTGTTATCCTTCGCCGCTCCGAAGCCATGTTTTTTGTAATCCGGATCGATACCCAAATGAGTAGAACCATATCCACCAAGTTGCATCCTGATGTTTCGAAATCCTTTTTCCTTTATACTTGCCACATGGTCCAGTACCTTCTCTGGACTATCACCGGACGCATGGCTATAGGTGTCCACCGCGAAACGGGTCTTGCCTCCTAACAACTGGTAAACCGGCATTCCGGCAAGTTTTCCTTTAATATCCCATAAGGCCTGGTCAAGTCCGCTGAGAGCATTGTTTAGCACCGGACCGTTCCTCCAGTAGGAGCTGACATAGGCGGTTTGCCAGATGTCCTCAATAGAACTTGCATCCTTATCCCTGCAAAATTCGTCCAGATAATCATTCACAGCCGTTACTACAGGTTTGATCCTCTGTGTAAAAGTTGCACAACCTACACCGTAAAGCCCGGGTTGGTCTGTTTCCACCTTCACAATGACCAACCCAGTCCCGTAAGGAGCCGTAGTAATCGCCCTTACTTTTTTGATTTTTACTTTTTGCAGCCTCAGTTCACCGCCAGGAGGATTCCATCCTGCAGGTACAGGGGACATCTGATGAGCGAGGCTACCGTCTGCATTTTCCAGTTTAGAAGTACAGGCTGCAAGAGGAAGCAAGGCTATGGCTTTTAACAGCTCTCTCCTTTGATTCATTTTTCAGCTTTTGGTAAATACTCTTTTGTAATTCTCAACTACCAAGCCAGCATAGGGTTTGGCCAGTTTTACCAGCGTTTGTTTGTCCGAATCAGAAAGGGACTTCAAATTCTGAAGCACAGCCACATTCTCTTCTATATCTTTGACCGACCTGCATCCGCTGCACAATGACGATACCGGAAGTGAGTAGACATACTGGTGCAGGTTTGCCATACTTAATTCGGATTCACCCACCACGTCAGGTATGTCTTTTGTCCGAATATCGTCCGGGGTGGTATCTATCCTGCCACCCATCATGCTGCCGCCTGCCATGGTTTTCATGGCGATCACGCCGTATTCTTTCTCAAGCAACACCGGAAGGACATTGATTTCGAATGACTCAAAGCTCGGATCACAGACATTCAACGGCATCTGAACGGTATCCAGCTCAAGTCCACGCTTATCCAGGAATTCAAGAAAATGCAGGTGGGTAGCGGGATTACGATGGCCGGTAAAACCAATGTGACGCGCTTTCCCTGATTCCCTGGCTTCCAGAAATACATCCAGTACACCCTCTTTGATCCGGTTGTCCACATCCTCGGGATCCCGTAATGCATGAATTTGCCAAAGATCCAAATAATCAGTTTTTAATGCCTTCAGAGACTCATCCAGTTGTGTTCTTACACCTTCTGCTGTACGAGCTGGCGCCTTTGTCATCAGAAAAACATGCTCACGGTATTTTGGGGTTAGAAACTTCCCCATATACTCTTCCGAACGGCCACCATTGTATCTTCTGGCATTATCATAAAACCGGATACCCAGTTCCATGGAACGTTCGATCATTTGTTCCGCTTCTTTAGGATTTTCAGTAAGACCCAAATGATAGCCCCCCAGACAAAAGGACGTCACCTTTTCTCCAGTTCGAATCAGTTGACGCTGTGGCAGGACATCACCCAGTTTATCTGAACCGGGCATGGCCATCGCCCAATCCACCATTAAACCAAGAGCAGCCGCTGCACTTGCTTTCTTAATAAATTCTCTACGTGTTTCCATATGTTTAATTTATGCTTTGATTTTGTAAACTTTATATTGCAATGTATATTAATTATCCGATATCTTTGAAAAGTGAATACACAGGATTGATAATGAAACAATATAAAAGAGCTCCTTCTTAAGATTCTGATAATCTGTGGACAAGTTAAGCATTTGACAATAAGTGAACAATTCGCCAATATTATTTAGAAACTGTTTTTACTAAAAAGGGAGATATGAAAATGATAATTGATAGATCATTATTACAAAAATCTGCTGCCATTACGGTATTCTGTTTAATTACAATCCTGGCTTTTACTCAAACCGAAGGACAAAAAGGAAATTCCGGCAATCCATATGGGCTATCAGCAGAAAAAATTAAATGGATGAAAGAAGCGACCCTCAATCAATTGAAAGGTTGTCGGGTTAAAGGGGCTGGAGGTACTTGGATACATACTCCAGACGGAGTAGGTAATTATAAGGCTCTTTGGACAAGGGATTCCTACTATATGATTGAGTATGCAGGTGACTTGATGGATCCGGATGATATTAAAGCATCCATTTACTACTTACTGAATGGCCAACGAGAAGATGGATGTATACCCGACCGAGTTAATGCGGCAGGCCAACCGGTATATAGCCCTGGACCTCCGGGCAAGCCTATAGCGGATAATGCATTGGACAATGGCCCTTTTATGGCCATGTTAGTTTGCTCCTATGTCAATCAATATCAAGACGACGTACTTTTTCGAGAAGTTGAGCTGCAACTGCGCAGAGGACTTGATCATACTACTATAAAAGAAAGTGGATTAGTTTACAACAATCCCAATGATCCACAGTGCGTTTATGGATTTACAGATATTATCAAGAAAACCGGAAACCTTCTTTTTTCATCATTGCTCTACTACAAGGCCAATCTTGAGATGTACCAACTCTGCAAAAAATATGAATGTGGCGACCTGGCGGTCTACAAAAAAAGATATGAGAGCGTTCGACAAAGTATTAATGAATTATGGAATGAAGACGATGGAATGTTTTGGGCTGCTGATATCGACTGCAAGCAAATAGATATTTGGGGAAGTGCATACGCCGTAGATGTAGGGATCACCAGTGATAAACAGACAATTAGGATCGCAACGTACCTGGCAGAGCATTACGACGAGACGGTAATGA